>Ga0065711_1046999_pt1 | contig 12581 bp, 6 predicted proteins | sample Hoacrofraction12_FD_59098 | JGI IMG/M metagenome (GOLD analysis project Ga0065711, IMG submission 59098) | Hoatzin crop microbial communities from Cojedes, Venezuela - Epithelial fraction 12 v2 (version 2) | ecosystem: Host-associated > Birds > Digestive system > Esophagus > Crop | place...
CCCCCCCCAAGGTTGTCTGATGCACATAGAATGCTGGACTAAAAGATACTATGTACATTCAAAATAATTCTAAAATGTCCCCATTTAAAAACACCCTAATGATATATAGAATATTAAAAGATGTTCTGTATCTTTTCTCATATCAGAAACATCACCTTGTAAGTCATCAGGCTGACAGAAGTGTTCAGTTTTGCTTTGTGATTCTCTCAGCCTTAATGCCCACATACTTGATCTGGCAAGAAAAAAGAAGCATGTCTATATTGATATATAATACTTTCCCTCTGTGATAAATTCTTTGGATGAAGACATTAATGACTTTGGATACAGAAGAATCAATATAGGGCAAAAAAAAATAAGTTTGCTCCAAACACAGTGTGAGAATGGTGACAGTTTATGTTTGACAGAAGGAGTGAAAAGAGTGAAACCCTGCCTCAGAAAAAATGAGCAATACTAGAATAATAAGGTCTTGGTAAGGATACACATGACTGGATGTCTGTTTAAAAAGAAATACAGTTTTTAGGTTAGACTACTTGCTAAATGTTGAAAAAGTCTGACTTTAAAACTTATATAGGCAAAGAATTTTTCTGATGTTATTTCATGGAATGAATTAATCACAGGAAAAAAAGACAAAAATCTCCTTCACATAGAGAAACTTACAGTTTCTTCTCTTCTGCCAAACTTCTAGAGCAGAAAATTGATTTCTGGAAGTTGCTTGTTTTCTGCATACAAAGAAGATACTTTATGCCTCATCTTTTGCATATGTTTTTCAGACCATAAGATGTTATTAGCAGGTAAGAGAAGCTAATTTGCACAAACATTTATCAGAAAATACCACTTTTAATTATTAAATTTTAATTATTAAAAACCTCTCTGTGTCTATGGTTTTTAATGTCTTTTGCCAAAATTACTATTGAATATGTTCTGGCATTTGATATGGGGTTCTGGAAAGTGAGAGCTACACAAATGAGGATGTGGGCAAAGGTCCATCCAGGGGGTTGCCTGGGGCGAGTCAGTCAGCCCCACACATCATGACTGACCCAGCTAAGGAAAAGGGACGGTAATTGTTGTAGGTGATTCCCTTCTGAGTGGAACAGAGGGCCTGATATGCCAACTAAAATCATCCCACAGGGAAGTCTGCTGCCTTCCCAGAGCCCAGGTTAGAAATGTTGCTAGGAAACTCCCTGGTATGGTGCGGCCCTCTGATTGTTACGCTTTGTTGGTTAAGCAGGTTGGCGCTGATGAGATTGCAGAGAGAAGTCTCAAGGCCATCAAAAGGGACTTCAGGGCACTGGGGAAATTGATTGAAGGATCAGGGGCACAGGCAGTGTTTTCCTCAACCCCTTCAGTGGCAGGGAAGAACACTGAAAGGGACAGGAAAACTCACATAATTAACAGGAGGCTCAGAGGCCAGTGCTGTAAGTGGAATTTTGATTTCTTTGATTATGGAGAGGTTTACACAGCACCAGGCCTGCTGGAGACAGATGGAGTCCAGCTGTCTCAAAGGGGGAAAAGGATTCTTGCTCATGAGTTTGCAGGACTCATCAAAAGGGCTTTAAGCTAGGTTCGAAGGGAGAGGGGGATATAACTAGGCTCACTCGAGATGAGTACAGGTGTGGCATGCCAGTGTTGGGTGTGAAATTTGTAGCCCAGCTCAAATGCATCTACACCACTGCATGTAGCATGGGCAATAAACAGGAGGAGCTGGAAGCCATTGTGCAGCAGGACAGCTACGACTTGGCTGCCATCACAGAAACATGCTGAGATGGCTCTTATGACTGGGCTGCATCAATGGATGCCTATAAGCTCTTCAGAAAGGACAGGTGAGGAACGAGAGGCACTGGGGTAGCTCTGTATGTTAAGGACTGCTTCAATTATATAGAGCTCAACAATTATGATGATGAGGTTGAAAGCCTATGGGTAAAGATAAGGGGGAAAACCAACAAGGCAGACGTCCTGCTGGGATTCTGTTATAGACCACCCGACAAGGATGAAAAGGTAGATGAAGTTTTCTACAAGCAGCTGGCAGAAGTCTCATGATCGCTAGCCCTCGTTCTCATGGGGGATTTTAACTTACTGGAAATCTGCTGGAAATAAACAGACCAGAGAGGAAACAGTCTAAGAGGTTCCTGGAGTGTGTGGAAGATAACTTTCTGTCACAGCTGGTAAGTGAACCTACCAGAGGATGTTCCTCACTTGACCTGCTGTTTACTGACAGAGAAGAACTGGTGGGAGGTGTAGTTGTCAGAGACTGTCTTGTGCATTTTAGCCATGCAATGATAGAGCTCTTGACTCTTGGCAAGGTAAAGTGGGGGGTCAGCAAAACCACCACCATGGACTTTCAGAAGGCAGACTTTGTCCTGTTCAGGACATTTGTTGAGAGAATTGCTTGGGAGAAAGTCCTGAAGGGCAAAGAGGTCCAGGAACACTGGACGTCTTTGAGGAGGAAGTCTTAAAGATACAGGAACAGACTGTCCCCTTGTGCCACAAGACGAATCGTCTGAGAAAGCGACCAGCCTTGCTGAAAAGGGAGCTCTTGAGGGGACTCAGGAAAAAAAGGAGGGTCTGACACCTGTGGAAGCAAGGGCAGACGACTCAAGAGCAGTACAAGGGCTCTCATTAGATAGTGCAGAGAGGAAATTAGAAAGGTAAAAGTCCAACTAGAACTCAGGGTGGCCACTGTTGTATGGGATAATAACAAAAAATGTTTTTATCAATACCTTAACAACAAAAGAGAGAGCGATCCATCCTTTATCCCTCAATTGTTGTCTCATTAAACTGTCTTTATCTCAGCCCACGAGTTTTACCTTTTGTCCATTTCTCCCCGTCTTACAGGGGAGGGAATTGGAGGCGTGAGCAAACAGCTGTCAGCTCCTAGTTACTGGCTGCCGGATTAAACCACAACATCCATTTTTCAAAATGAATTTAATTACTTACAAACTTCTATTGGTTTTGCATGGCAAGGTGTTGGTAGCAGGGGGATTACAGGCTGACTTCTGTGAGAAGCTGCTAGAAGTTTCCCCTATGTTCAATAGGGCCAATGCCAGCTGGCTCCAAGATGGACCCGCTGCCAGCCAAGGCTGAGCCCATCAGTGACAGTGGTAATGCCTCTTGGATAACACATTTAAGAAGCAGAAAAGAAACTGCAGCAGGGATAGAGGAGTGCCATTGTGTGAGAGAGACAACTCTGAAGACACCAAGGTCAGTGAAGAAGGAGCAGGAGGAGGTGTTTCAGGTGTCAGAGCAGAGATTCCCCTGAAGCATGTAGAGAAGAGCATGATGAGGCAGACTGTCCCCTTGCAGCACGCAGAAGTCTGTAGTGGAACAGATATCCACCTAAAGCTCAGGGAGGACCCTATGCTGGAGCAGATGGATGCCCAAAGGAGTCCGTGACGCCATGGAAAGCTCACACTGGAATCAGCAAGATCTGTGGACCCAAGAAGAGAGGAGCCCATGCTGGAGCAGGTTTGCTGGCAGGACTTGTGACCCCGTGGGTGACCCACACTGGAGCCGTCTGCTCCTGAAGGACTGCAGCCAGTGGAAAAGACCCATGTTGAAGAAGTTCATGGAGAACCGTCTCCCATGGGAGGGACTCTACACTGGAGCAGGGGAAGAGTGTGAGGAGGAAGGAGCAGCAGAGACAACATGTGACGAACTGACCACAACCCCGTTCCCTGTCTCCCTGCACCACAGGGGTGGGGGGGAGGTGTTTTTAAGGTGTGGGTTTATTTCTCATTATCCTACTCTGATTTTATTGGTGATAAATTAAAGTAATTTTCCCAAGATGAGTCTGTTCTGCCTCTGACAGTAACTGATGAGTGATCCCCCTGTCCTGATCTTGACCCAAGAGCCTTCCACCATATTTCTTCTCCCCTGTCCAGCTGAGGAGGGGCACTGACAGAGTAGCTTTTGTGGACATGTCACATCCCACTCAGTGGGTAAGGGGAGGTGAGCTTTTTCAATTCTCTGTGCAGTATCCAGGAGTCACGACAATGACCCAAGGGGCTCAACCAAAAACAAAGCTTTACTTGAAATTCAGCAAATTTACAAAGATGGTAACTTTGCAACTTTATAATAACATTACCTTTAACACAATGGGGTTACAAACGATATCAACTTGGCATAACTTACAATATGAAGTCTGACTTAGAAAAACCATAAAAAGTGGTGCATTGACAAACTTACAACAACATCATCCTTATGTGCCTATGAATCAAGTCAAAGATAGATAAAGAGAGGAAAGCAAGAGAAGAAATAACAGAGAAAGTATCACCACCCTTGGATCCAGCGGCAGTCTCTGCTGGTGGTCAGGGTCCTGCAGTATTTCGTGCACCTAGCCCTTTGCATGAGTGTCTTCTGTAGCTCAGCCTTCGCCCCCAGTTGTGCCTCTTGAGGACTTGTATGGTACTTGTTCTAGAAGGTTTGTGGTCTTTTGCGCAGGCACCAGTGGGGGGAGGGGATGGTCACGAGGGATCTCTTAAGTGGTCTTAAGCCCCTTCCCCAAATGAACTGTATATGACAAGGCACATCAGAACATGGAAATGTGCATTCTGCTGACTATGTCCTCTACGCCCTGTGCTACCAAGCTTCTAGCTCGCAGTGTGCTGCAGCTGGGCAGACCCCAGCTGGGGGGTGGGCACGGCCCTGCCCCACCTTCGACCGAAGATCAAGCTGGAGGGATGCGTGAGGGTGTTCTGCGTGCTCAGGGTGGCCATTTTAAGGGCTGCCTCGTGGCTGAGGTGGCAGTTTTACCACAATGTTAGAGACATTAACACACTTCCAGTCTCTCAGGGCACCTGGCAAGCAGTCAGGCCAAACCATGACAAAACTTAAAATCCATTCATGTTTTCAGAGAAACATTTTTGAAAATTGAATTCCATGCTCTTTTGATTATTTATTTTCTTCTTTCCTCCCAGATTTCCCTACTTCTTTGCATGTTTTTTTGTTTTTGTTCATTTTTTCCCTATCTTTATCTGCTCATACTCCTCTTATCTGCTTGTACACCACTTATCTCTGTTTTGGAGCTGTTTGACGTCAGAAAATTTGCTATTAAAGCAATTACAAAAGCAGCAGTTTACATTTTTCTGAAGGTTTTTCCTTCTCTGGGTCCTGGCTAGCCAGATGGAAGTGCAAATTTACATGATCTGACAGTTTCCTCTTTTTTATTCTACTATGTTCTATAAAGATTTATTCCTTTCTCTCTTTAGAGAGCTCTCTCCTTCTAGCACTCAGATCAAACAACAGTTGTAAAGTCTTTTAGTGTGAAGTCTGTTTTATAAAGTGAGCTGTGATTGCCCCTGAATGGTATAAATTCCTCATCTGAAAGAAAAGAGACTAGCATGACATAATAGAGAAAAACGAATGTCAGTATGTTTAGAACAGATTGTCCCCTTCCCATTGAAGACGTAAAAGGCAAGAATTCATGGACTAGCAAACACTGAGTGGAAAGAATTCTCCATGCATTTGAGGTAAAGCAGTTTTATGAAGGATTCTGCTACATTGTTCATTCTGCCACTCTTTATATGAGGTCATGCCTCACCAAAATATCAGTTTTAAGGATTTTCAGTTTTATCAAATTCTTATATATTTACCATTTTCTGATATGACTCATTCATGTTATCTTTGGGGTATTAAGAATTGCTGATCTTCTGAAGTGTAGATCAAACCTGAGGTTTAGGTTTCAGTTTCTTTGGGGCTTTTTCTGAAATAATCAATTAATGAATAGAACTTTTTGTGCAGAAGAATAGGAATTTATAAAGAAATGTCTGTCTAAGAATTTTAACATTCATTTGCAGAGCATTTCAGTCTAAGACATCATATACTTATTACAGAAGTCTGCTTGAGATATAGTTTTGACATTTGAACACAAAATAAATCAACCTTTCATATTCTCTACAGTTACACTATTTCCGAATAAGTATACTTCATTCAAAGCAACGGCTTTTCTTATAGATATTTATAATGACATAAAAATCTGTGCCAAAAAAAAAAAAAATTACTGCATGTGTTCCAACTATGAAACTTTATCTGTGTTCGAGCCCTGTCTGTAAGGAATTCATGGACTGTGCTTTTGTAATATGACTCTGATCTTAGAAATGCCTGTGTATATATGCAGCTTTATTCATATAAGAATCCCCATTGATTTCAAATTACCCACAGAATAAATATTAGACAGATCAAAATCAAGGAGGGTTGGACTAGATGACCCACAGAGATCCCTTCCAACCCCTACCATTCTGTGATTCTGTGATTCTGTGAAGATCTCAAGTAGAAAGTTCACTTTCTTATCTATAGAAAGTAATATTAACGTGGTAACATTCGTAATATTTAATTGAAAATTATCTGAAGGCAATTTTGACTTTTTATTCTTGAGTAAGATGCTACAATAACAAGAAACAAATTATATTTATAACTTAGTAACAACATTAACACTAATTAACTTCCCTTTAAATATTCGCTCATATTAGGATACTGCTCCATTTGCTAGATTAGTATGATTAATTATCATTATATGAGACTATAAATGAAATCCATATTGTCTTTTCTACCCTTGTCCTTTTTTTAAATGAAATCTGTTGAAGTGGAAATACATCAGTCACATTTGAAAATGAGGTCATGAATCTAGAAACACATACAGTGGCCTATATTGCTCTATGTTTTGCATATACAACATTCAGCTCCCTGTATCAAAAACAATCAGTACAGAAACAGAGAGCTGTAGATGCTTTTCCTTAGTAAGTACTATAGGGCCGTAGATTCTGAACTGTACAGTAATGACCCAGGAGCAGCACAGCGGGTGGCAGTGGGATGATACCTCTTCTGAGCGGTTTTATGTTAAAGTCTGGTGTATTCCTTCTTTTTAGTGTGAGATTCTTGCATCTATTCTGGACAGGCTGAATTTTGCCGCACAAAAGCAAAGTAAGTGGTTAAAGTGTATAAGTGTCTAAAACAACGTGAAGTCAAGACTGAACATAGTTGTGTTAAGCAGCAGATAGAAAACAATATTCTGTTAACTAAGCAATTTTTTACATTTTGTGGCCTACAAAGGAATTGCTTACAAGGTGAATTTTTTCTCTAAAATTTTTGATGGAGCAGTCTGGACCATCATAGCTGCTTCTCTGACATTTTTAACATAACTTTATTAAAGAAATCTGATTTTTTTTCCCTACAGTTCTTTAGTTTTTACACAGTGTTTGTAAGATCATGACTGTGGCGGCCTATTCAACATTTAAAAAGTAAAAGATGAGCATTAAGCTTGTCAAATACATGAATATCCTAAAATAAATGTAATCTTATTCTGAAAAGGTGTATTTTCTCTTTTGTATAGCATTATTGATAATTATTGATTGTACATAAATGGTCACGATTCTAATATTTTTTGCATAGTTCAAATGAAATATTTACAACATGGCTTATTCTTTGTTCAACGAACTGGGTCATTAATAAAAATGTTAGTGTTACTTAGTGGTGTGGTAGTAGCAGAAAGGTCACTGTTTTAAATACTAGTCTAACAGAAACAAAGATGACTGAAATCTATGCTTTCTTCTGTTCTCGATCATACCCTGTGTGCTAAATGATTTGGTCATAAAGCCAGGATGCAGCGTACTTCATTGGTTAAAACTACATCTTGTGTGGGTATTGTATATCATAACTTTCTAAGATTCACTGACCATTTTAAATTCAGTCTGCAAATTGCTCCAGCACTGATGAAAATGAGCGTAAAGGAAAAAAGTGTAGCTAAATATTGAATTACTTTTCATGGTATTTAAGGTATAAAACAATATTGGCAATGCCACAAATCTTTCAGATAAAAAAACCTTGGTTTTGGGATATGATAGGCTGAAAAAAACCCTGTAGTAGATATGCATTCTTTAACAGTAGATCTCTCACAAGATTACTTTAAGAAGCCAAGAAAGCCAACAAAGAACAAAGGAAATATTGGACTAACAAGCATCATGTTTCAGAAACATTCCCAGATGCTGCATATGAGATTGGGCAGGGGGTTAGATTTTATGATCCTCTAAAAATAGTTCTATTCTTTTTTTGATAGATTTTTGGACGGAATTCTGCTTGTAGAGAGTAAAAAGAATTATATTTGAAATACCATTTTAAGAATGAATTTTCATACTAATCACCTATAAAACAAAAACATTAGTTTGACTATTAGTGACAGAAGAGTCTGTTACTGAGAGTTGTATTTGACAGCAAACTGCAGCCATAAATCTTGTCTTTACAACCACTCTATTTGTTTCCCAAAATGACAAGCCTTTCAGATTAACTTCTATCTCAAATCACTAAGCAGATGATCTTGTTTGTCTTTAGTGTTCCTTCCTCTTTTATGTAGTGTTTTCCAATGATATTCAACAAAATAAATGCAGCACTTACCTTTAGGGCAGGAGAGACATATTCACTGACATTTCCTTTAGTAAATGTACTTCTGTGTTTTTGTTGTTATCTGCAAATAGATTTTAAATTACTCAAAATATTTAAAATCATACAACCAGATCTACTTCCCTGGCAAATAACAACTATCTAGCACTTACTGTATGGTCGTTCGTAATGCTATGTTTTTACAACTCTTCCATTTAATGACTTCTTCTGCTCCTTACAGAAGGTAATTCAAGACAGCTGCAAAAATACTGATTACATTGCAAACATTCTACACTTAACTTTGTCAGCGTTGCCGGAAAACAAACATTGCATCATCTCTAATATCTGAGAGATAATAAAGGTTGACGCAAAGTAAATGAAGCAGATAGGACCTTATTTAAAGTTTATGTACCTTTACAATACCATTCCATATTGTACTGTTTATAAATGTGAGATGAAAGGCTGAAAGGGACAGTAGGCATCTTTCACCATGGAAAAATAATTTAGCAATATGAACTATAGAACAATTCTCAGGCAGTCTTGCAGCTAATAAATTGGTAGATGAAACATGGCTGAAAACTTGTTACACATTGCCAAATCAAATATGGAATAAAATTATCAAATCCTTAAAGATCTACCTATTTACATGTATGAAAAAGCAGTCAATATTGAATTTCTGTACAGAACCATTAAACTCCCTTGGAGTTTATAGAAATTATACATATTTTCTTTCTAACAGAAAATACATAGCACAATTTTACATCAGCTTTGGCGGAAAATGAAAGATAACTTATCAAGTAAAGACTCTCCTTGATAAGGAGAGTATTAAATTAGTCATGTGCAGACAAAAACACTCTTGATTTGAATGTACGTATAATTTTGGCCTAATTTTCCAGAGTTTAGTGCAAAAATACAAATGCTAATAGAATGAAACTTGAGCTGATACCAAAAAATGTCTTCAGAATGATTTATTACAAATGTACAAGATAATAATTCTGAAAAGGATTTAGTATAAATACTTATTTAATATTCTGTTAAGGTAGGGACTATATGTGACAAAAGCACAACCACTGGTAAATATTCAAGACAGAAACAAAGAAAAGAAACAGCGAGTAAGAAAGTGTCTGGATTGTGACAGAACTAATTGCAACAAAACAAGCTTTGATCTTTTAATGCAGACAAAAAAGATAAAAGTTAAATTTCCTATATTTTCCCTATATTAGCAGGGTCAGACACCTTAAACTCAAGAAAAACTGGAAACGGAATCTCTGTTTTGCTAAGGCTGTGGGTGGGTTTTTTATTTTTTTCTGTTTGTTTTTTTTTTAAATAAACATAGACCACTAAAGAAAAATATGAGGTTCCACTGTTTTAAAAATCATTTTAGTATAAAATGAAAAAAGCTGAATATCTTTAATTTATTCAACTGAATACTCACAGTTGTTAAAGTGCAAACCGCTAGTAGCAGATGGCCACTTAGTTTGCCAGAAAAAAATCATAACAAATCATGGGGAAGCTGAGTTAGGTTAGAAATAAGGCATGTATTTTTATTCTGTGTAAAACAGACTAAAGAGAAAACTTCTGATATTGGCCTGAGCAACTTGTTTCACTATTTTAAGAATGAAAGATTTAACTTAATGAATTTGGCTTTTATTTTTTTCCTAAGAAGTCAGTGTTTAGTATGTAGAAACAAAACAGAAGATCTACAATGGAACTAATTTATTTTGCTAGGAGATAATAAAATAAAATAATAACTTATAACAATGTAACAATTTATCCATATATTCCCTCTTGGAGCATTTAAAACTTTCTGGTTTGATCTTACCTAACATAAAGCCAGATATAGAAAACTCATAACATTTTGTGCAATGGAAACTGTTTACTCAACACAACTTTCAGTAATTTACTTAATACTATTGCCAAGAGTAGAAAATCTTCCTTATGAGATATAAATATGCATTATACTGCATAACTGAACAAGCCTGAAACAAGAATGCAAGTGTAGAATGCTTTTGCCAAAAAACAGAGGAATCAGAAAACCATTTACAAAATTAGTGAACGTAGTTGGCCAATGTGGTAGCATGAGCTTTTGTGCATGTTTTTACACTTTAATCCCCACATACAAAATAATCATGCAGCTGAAAATAAATGAAAGAGAAGGGTAACTTTAACTTTGTAAAGCATTGTCTATTTCTTACATAGATGGAGAATGTGGAAAGGAGATGGATAAACACTGGCTGGAGAATATTGTTCAGTAGAATTATTCTGCCCTAGCTTGAGTACAGTAGAAAATACATAAAAATGGAGTTGAAATATTTTGGTGCAAGAAAAAAAACGCTTGGATTGACTATTACATTAAAATAAATCTAGATTTCCATTTATTCAAGATAATGGAACATTAGAATAACACTCTCAAAACAAAAAACTTGTCTTTATAATCAGTAATCAGTGACAACAATTGAGGAATAATATTCTGTACCTGAATGGATTCAATTTCAGACTGAAATTTCTGTGTTTTCTTTTCCTGAATGTTTTGTTATTGCTGAAAGACTATTTTCTATTTCTATTCCAAATGCTAAACCAGTAGTATTGTCTGCTGATCAGCTATTGTGGGACTCAGCTCCACCATGTTTGTGATGTCTCAAAAAATTTGCCGCCATCTCAAGTCTCCCCTAGTACCCCAGCCTAGCTGCAGTGATAAAGCTTTCCTTATCTTCAGCCTAATTGGTCATGGCTGGCCAGCAACAGGACAAGCACTGTTACAAATTAAACTCACACCACACCTTGGAGACTCGCAGGTGCAAATATGATTGATGTAAAAGTGACTGGTGTGAGGGTGGCCAGTGTAAGGTGATTGGTACGAACTGGTCACCCCAGATTGACTCGGATATAAAAGAATGCTTTCTGAGACTGCGGTTGTGCATCCACCACCAACTACCGAGAGACTGCCGCTGAGTCATCAATGAAGGACCCACGGGATGTCACGGCATCCAGGGTGGTGACTATCCCTCTTTCCTTTTCCAGTACTAGTCTATCTCTCTCTTTTCTCTTTGTTTCCTTCCTTTCTTCTTCCTCTCTTTCGTGCCGCTCATGTTATACTGTCACTACCAGGGCCATTGTGAATAAATCATGAATCTGGTTGGTTTACTGTAATCATGCCTCGACTGTGCTTTTTCCGAACTCAAGGATCGCGACTCTATTTTATTATTAGTCGGGGTTCAGGAGGGACTTCTCTATCCTCAGGTGGGTATAGCACCCCGTTGTGTTCTGTGGGCAGGCTCCGAGAGGGGCTGATGGCATTGTCTTGTAGGCGGGCTCCGCAAGGGCCTGCTGACGGCATTTTTTTCACAGCTGGAAAACGCAAGGGGCTTGTGGAATTTTGGTTTCAAAGGCATGCTCCACGAGGGGCTGACAGCATTTCGGTTCACAGACGGGCTCCGTGAGGGGCTGACTGCATTATTTTCCAAGTTAATGTCATGTGACTGTGTGTGAATGAGACATATAAACAAGTATGAAGCAAGTGCGTAATTCTGATCCACGGTTCTGCTCTCCCATGAGTGAAGCAGCCGGAGGTGAACGAAGCATAAGAAAGTACTGAATGTTGATCTTTTAGTTGATTATCACATCATTGTTCCAAACTAAATATCGGAACCCCACAGATATCATACAGAATCACAGAATGTTAGGGATTGGAAGGGACCTCTGTGGGTCATCTAGTCCAACCCTCCTGCTGAAGCAGGGTCACCTACAGCAGGCTGCACAGGAACTTGTCCAGGTGGGTCTTGAATATCTCCAGAGAAGGAGAATCCACAGCCTCTCTCAGCAACTTATTCCAGTGCTCCGTCGACCTTAAAGTGAAGAAGTTCTTCCTTATGTTCAGACAGAACTTCTTATGTTTCAATTTGTGCCCTTTGCCCTTGTCCTGTTGCTGGGCACCACTGAAAAGAGTTTGGCCACATCCTCCTGACGCCTACCCGTAAGATATTTATAGGCCTTTATAAGGTTCCCTCTCAGCCTTCTCTTTTTCAAGTTAAACAACTCCAGCTCCCTCAGCCTTTCCTTACAGCAGAGATGCTCCTGTTCCCCTCACCATCCTCGTAACCCTCTGCTGGACTCTCTCCAGTAGCTCTTCATCTTTCTTGAACTGGGGAGCCCAGAACTGGACACAGTACTCCAGATGAGGCCTCACTAGGGCAGTGTAGAGGGGAAGGAGAACC
>Ga0065711_1047000_pt1 | contig 12581 bp, 5 predicted proteins | sample Hoacrofraction12_FD_59098 | JGI IMG/M metagenome (GOLD analysis project Ga0065711, IMG submission 59098) | Hoatzin crop microbial communities from Cojedes, Venezuela - Epithelial fraction 12 v2 (version 2) | ecosystem: Host-associated > Birds > Digestive system > Esophagus > Crop | place...
TCAGCAATGACATCCGCCAGCTCCCTCAGCACTCGTGGGTGCATTCCACTGTGGGTGCAACCTCACTGTGGTTCTCGTACATTGCTCATAACCCCTGAAGCCCAGGACATGGTAGCTGGCTACACATCCCAAATGCATGACAAGATGAATGTTTGCACAAGTTTTGTGCCTAAATGCTCTTTTCAGTCAAAAAAAGCAGAAAAGAGACCACTGGGGGTTAAGTTGGTGATATCTTTAACACACATGGTTTCACACTTAGATACCTGAGAAGTGAGGGAATATAATAGACATTTCTGTACTCTGGAAAGAAGCCTATAACTTTCTGCCTTTTAGAAATACATTTCAGAGATATGCAAACAATTCCTATTAGATAACAAGCTTTCCTCTGTCAGTTCAAGACTAAAGAGTTTTCTGCCTCATTTTTTCTCCATGTGAGGGTTTGGTAACATACTCTGTACAGGTGAATTTTTCCCCTAATCAAGAATCTCATTTGGACATCAAACATCTTCTTCCAACTATTGTCTCTCCCCAGGCCTGTGTTCACTGGGGTTTCTTTTGCCCTTCCTGAGGAACTTTGGTGGACTTATTGTTCATAAAGCAGCTGGATCTATAATTCAAGCAGGAATTTAGTTTAAGATTACTAAGTGTCACAATATTTTGCTAATGTACTTTGTGAAATACAAAACTTGCAGTTAAGCTCGTAAGATACACATGAGAGTGCAACAAGGGCTGGTAGCTCCTTGAGGGACAGGGAGCTGGGGACCCAGGCTGACCCTGTCACAGGCTGTGCACTCTCCAAGGGGGGTCTGACCCACAGGGCCTGCATGGGGTGGGCAGCACCAGGTGCTGGTAACAGCGTCATCGACTACTCCAGGCATGGCAAGCAATAAGCCAGGACTAGAGGCGAGCCAGGGGCGCCAGCAAGGGGCAAAAGGAGGTGGGCAGCTGAGGGTGCACCCAGGATATGAGTTACCTGCAGAGAAAAGACAAGGTCCTTCTGGGAGGCAGGGCTGGAGAGAGGGCTGGAGTCTGGCACTCCAGCCATGTGTCTGGGGCAGGGACTGATGAGCCCAACATGGGCTGAAAAGGGGCTCCTGGGCCCATAGGCAGTGCAGTAGGGAGCAGGTGGGGCTAGACAGTGACAATAAGGCCTGATAGTGCCCTCGGAGACCTGAGCATATTGTATAAAGATATATGTACAAGGTCTATAAATGTATAGGGATACATGCTTTACGATCACAGGAGGAAGTAGACACCCAGATATAAGGCTCAGATAAATCCATATGCTCACTAGGGAGCCATCTAGGTTTACTACTAGGAAATACCAAGAATATAGTCTAACTGATTAATCCAGTAATTTGACATCTAATTTTTAAAGAGAAGTCTTTCTGGCTGTATAACAGTATTCCCACTTTGGACACTGTCTTGCCAGACATTTGCCCTAATTGAAAATAGGGTTTCCCATATTCTATTAATTTTAATTTTCATTTCAGCAGTGTGAAACATGCCTTTATGCATGAGTTGACTCTGTATGTTTCTTTGAGGTATATTACGGTGTGGCAAAGTCTCTCTTTGAACTTCTCTGCAGTGAGGACAATGTTAATGAGGATCTGGAACCCTGGTGACTGCGCTAATCATCTGTCCACAGAGTCACTGTCATTTTCTGGCAAAGCAAGTGCTTTAGAATGCATAAAGCAGACCAGAGTAAGAATAAGTTGCTGTCTGTGCTGCCTTACCTGCAAGGAAGGAGGATGTGAGAAACTGAAGTACAAATTCATGCTCCAGATTGAAGATAAAAGAAAGGTATTTCATTAGATCTTCCGTATTTCATATTCACCCTAATTACTTATTGAAAAGTAGATTCTTGGCATTATTTTTGCAGTCAGAAGCTCTGAGCATGCTTACTGAATCAGAGTATTCAGACAAGTGAAACAATAAGAATGGTTGTTTTGCAAATCAGTCTCAAACTTCTCTGTAAACTAAGCATAAAATCTGTTCAGTCATTCAGTGCAAGAACAGAAATTTAGGATTGTAGGTGGCACATAAGATGGATTTCATATTTACCAGTGTCTTCTCACAAGACAAATACACATCCAAGTCCACTTTGCAAATCTTGCCCTTTGTACCTTTCTAGTTCTTCAGCATTACCAGTGAAACAGCAGCTGCTGTCACCAGTCCAATTTATAATCAGTCTAGTGGTGTAGATTTGCTTGAAAGAACAAGAAGGTTAGTTTTAATCCAAAGTGAGATTAAAAATAGCAGCATAAGGTTGCTGCTAAATTGCCTCTACAACTCCAATCAAATAAGTGCAGTTAAAAAAACACCAACTTTTTAATAAAGACATATGGAATCAGTTGGAGTGCACAGATGTTGAAGTCATACAATGCTGATCAGCTAGAACTTAGGCGTTGACGTATGAAAGTGTAAAACCCTTTTGCTCTGAGTGATTATTGAACAGTACATCTGGCTCCTGAAAGAAAAGTGAAGTTTCATACAATATAAATGAAATAATGGATTGCTATTAATAAGCTACATTATTATCGAAGAGGCTGTAGTTACAGACTACAGTTCCTCTCTGCACTCTTCCAGACACACTAAAAATACAGAACAAATGCTACTGTATCTTCCCAAATATCTAATGCTCTGCATACATTGTGGCCAAAACAACTTCCTCACCTTGTCTGGAATTAGGAACTGATCCTATTTGACAGAGAGTTGAAGGAAAAACTGATACGACTTTTCTTTAAGTATTCAAGGTCAACTACTGCAGCTCTTCACCTTCAAAATCAGTCTGAAATGCACCATCAGGCACAGGAGAAGACAGAAAGGTAAATTCTTTTATATTTGTAATTTTTAAACTCTTCCTCCATCGGTATCTGTTCTTCTGTTCCGTATGTATAGCTTTTCCTCCTTTTTGTTCCTTATAACAAAGTTATCTTGGGAGTCATACTCCATTGAAATTAATTTTATTAATTGCCCAAATGGCAAAACAGTGTGTACCTGAGTTAAGTCTTACAAAGATGGGGCACTTTTGGAGCTATTAGTGTCACAAGAATAAACAGACCAGCAGTTACTCTTCATTTTCTGTTCAGTCTTAACCTACTAATTATTCTTGTACTTAGAAAAAAACACTTATGTGCTATTAGAATTATGTTATTTGCCAGAGTCTAATCCTTGTTCCTAACAGCCTCTCATGGCTCTTTCTTCTAAAAATGCATTTTTTGAAATTTATACACTTTTTTTACATCCACGTATTCCAATGTCTATGAGGTGTATGCTTCTTGTGCATTATAGATATGTCCTACATCTGTTTCTGTTTGTTACTCTTCCAAAGACTTTTGACCTCTAATTAGGAAACCAAAACACCAAAACACCCTGTCTTTTGTTAATGAAACTTGCCACTTCAGCCAGTGAGCTAATTAGAAACATTTGCAGAATACAGAATAGAATGCATAGGGGGTTTTAAGCCATAATTTTATGGTCCTTTTAATCACAGACAGGAAAGAATCTGCTTTTTCTTTTGGCAAATGGAAAAAGGACAAAGCAATCTTTTAAGCATTAAAATGCAAGGAAGGAAGAAAGTTGCAGTGTGATGTAAAAACAGCTCACTCCTTTCTGGGAAGTTTTTACTGAAGAAGTGAAAATGTTAATTGCAAACTTTTTTCTATTTTTCAAGAAGGGTCAGAATTTTTTGTAAGTGTATTTGATGTAGGTATCCAGGTGTTGGTAGTAGAGGAGGGACTGCAGGGCTCGGATCTGCGAGGTAAGGCCGGGGGCTGCCCCATGCCAGACTCTCCAGCCAGTTCCATTGGTCATGCTAGTGGTGCCCCTGGGAAAACATATTTAAGAAAGGGCAAAACACTGAATGGCAGTGTGTGAGAGACAGAATTGAGGGGAAAAAATTGTGAGGAAACAATCCTGCAGACACCCAGGTCAGTGGAGGAAGAGGAGGACGTGCTCCAGATGCCAAAGATGACATTTTCTTGCAGCCCATGGAGAAGTCGAAGTGGAGCAGGCTGTCCCCCTGCAGCCCATGAAGGACCATGGTGAAGCAGATATCCACACTGCAGCCCATGGAGGACTCCAAGCTGCAGCAGATGGATATTGCCTGAAAGAAGCTGCAGCCAGTGGAAAGCCTACACTGGAGCAGGCTCCTGACAGGAGCTACAGCCCTTGGAGAGGAGCTCACACAGGATCATGGGGAGAGTGTGAGGAAGAAGGAGCAGCAGAGAGGAGCAGTTACAAACTGAGTGTAACCCCATTCCCGATCCCCTTGCACTGCTGAGGATGGGGTGAAGTCAAAGAGTTGAGAATGAAGGAGTGACATTAGGCCTGGGAAGAAGGGATGGAGAGAATTTTTCTTTCCATCTCACTATCTGTATCTATTTTAAATGTCAGGAAATTAAATTAATATTCTCGAAGTCAAGTCTGTTTTATCTGTGACAGTAATTGGTACAGGGTCTCACTGTCTTTGCCTCGACCTATGAGCTTTTTCACCTTATTTGTCCACCCTGTCCTGTTGAAGAAAGGGAGTGAGAGAGTGGCTGGGTGGGTGTCTGGCAGCTGGCCAAGGTCAACCCACTGTAATAATAGAACTTAGTTTTTCAAAACTGTGCTATGAAATTCTTGAAACATGAATACTTTCATTTACTTGAAAGCATAATTTTCTGTGGAGATGAGTTCAATTATTATTATGAGACACAATATTCTATATGAATTTTTATACCTAAAATTCTCAAACTGTTCAAATTTCTAATTAGAAAAGTGTTATTTCCACCACTATGATCAAATCACAGGCACAGAATTTTGGAGCATTCATTTCCTGATGTGTAGCTGAGATTATATCCCGTCAGTATCCAGTTGTATTCATACAACCTTGTTCTCCTACTTTCTACATCCTCTGTGATATGGAGATCTGCATGAAATAGCTGCTAACCCTGTCTGATCAAACTAGTGAATTTGGTTAGTATGTGTTGTCCTTCTGAGGACTTTCTAAGACTGCCAGTGATGTTTAAGAGCTGTTTTTTGGAAAAATACATTAGGAATATGCACTTTTATTGAAGTTACATATTTTTTTAAAATGTTGTAGTTCTAGTCTATGTTTTCATTATATTACTTATACTGCTTTTGCTGTGAAAATTGTGAAAAAGTTTAACAGCATATAACAAATTTCATAGTTTTAGAAATGTCTGTCCTGACCAAAAAGTCACTCCTGTCCTCTTTGCCAAGCATAGCCCACAGTTTGGTGGTTCTTTGGGATACATATTCCTCAGGTTGAACAAAACCTTGTGCTTGGATTTTACACATCCTGTGTAGGCAATATCTAACCTCTCAGGCTTCTCTCAGGTTTCAGTAAAACTGACTTATCTGTGCACAGCAATACGGAGGTACATGACTTTCTTCTTAGAGCACGGCCACTCCCCTGAGTCTGCTTGACTTACAGATTGTCACGAGTGAGTGGTTAGGTCGCCTAAAGGATCACAGTCAAAGGTATTTGCAAGAAATTATTTTAGTAAGAATTTACAAAGTTCAGTGGCAAGTTTAACTCTATTACTTATTAAAAGAAAAGAATACGAAATCGAGGCAGGATTGAGCTAGAATAGTTTATACAGAGATTGGAAGAATATGTAAGGGGTAAGTGAGACCCTCCCATTGAGTCACAAGGTTCAGAAAGGACCCCCTTGCTTTCTTAACTCCTTCACAGAGAGGAGCCTAGGCACAGCTGGATCCAAACTTAGCTTCTGACTACAATGGTTTGTACATAAATGGTGATATATGTGGTGTAAGGGCAAGCCCTCCCGTTGAGTTACAAGGTTCAGAATAGACCCCCTTTGTTTCTAAACTCCTTCTCAGAGGGGAGCCTGGGTCCGACTGGATCCAGACCTAGCCTTAAACCACAAAGGTTTATCTCTAAAGGGAATGTGTCGATTAAAGAGAGAGGCGACGGATAAGGGAGGCCCTCCAATTGAGTCACAAGGTTTGAAACAGATGCCATTGCTTTCTAAACTCCTTCTCAGAGGGGAGTCTAGGTGTGGCTGGATCCAGGTCTAGCCTTAGACTGCAGCGGTTTATGTCTAAGGGATATGTCTAGCAGCAATTTAGTGTTTGTTCAGTTAAAGAGGGAAGAGAAACATCACAGGATTTTAGCAGCAATTAATCATTCTTTGATTCAGCATTTACAAAGTGATTAAAAGGATTCACCACAGTCACAGTAGTAGAATATCATGATTTGAATCGATTCACACACGCACACGCACACAGACAATAAGCATAGATAAAGGAACCTGTAAAGAATTCCCCTTTAGTTTAGTTTAGTTTAGTTTAGTGAAATACTCACTTCAAATGATTTTTCTCAACAGGTGAAGGCTGAGCCTCAGGGAATGCAGCCCAGGTTCAGTCAGTGACAGTAACTTCAAACTTAAGAGTTCAAAGTGCTCTGAGAGGGAGATACTGGGTGCATCCCACTTGGAGGGAGATACTGCATGCAGCCCACTGCGGTCCCAAAGAGCGCAAAGGGCCTTTCTTGGTACCGCTGTTTATACAGTCTCAAGGTGATTGCCTTTGGTCATCAATAAATTTCCATCCTGGCCATAATAAATGTGAAGTAATTCTTGCCAACAATAGTGTAATTTCGGTGCTCCTCTGACTGTGCAGTCCTGCCATTTATCAAGCAGGTAGCAGAAGTTCCAGGTGTGGTCAGGGAGTGCCTGATCATCCCAACTCACTGCTTTCATTCAAAGGCAAGAAAAATAGCTAGTTATCCCAGCTAATTGCTCTTGCACAGAGACAATAATGCAGCGTTGGCTGGTTCTGTGATAGCCAGGTGGTCCAATGAGGGGGGAGATGTACCACCACACCAGTCCAGGAAACATTAGGTTAACTAGTGGTATGTAAAGATATTAAGATACACAAGATGTGAACAGTCGTGGAAAACAGGAATAAATGGGGGCTAAACACTCGTACAGCGCAAACATATGCTAAGTTTGAAGGTGCTGCATCACACTTCAGATACTTATCTGTAACACTTGGAATCCAAAAGACAATCTCAGCTTTATTTTATTTTACAATGTTCTCAGAAAATTCCCTTACAATTTTAATACTGTATTTATTTTTTGTCTCAAATGCTTTCTACTCTAAAAATCTTACGTGCTTTTAGAAATGTCTTCCAATAACATTAGATACTCTTGTTTATCAATATAACCTCTCTTCTTTTACAAGAAAATCTATGCAAAAAATTTTTATCTTTTACAAGAAAATCTATGCAAAAAATTTTTATCCAAAGTGTGAAACATAAGCAAAATTGTTTTAATCAATGTTTCCACCAGGGTAGAGTGGAGGCTGTTTGTCATTACAATTCATGAGGTGGCAAAAAGTTTCCCAGTATTGGATGTCTGTCAATATTTTGCTTGAGAAGTCAGTGAGTCTTTAACATTGTAAAAATGGTTATAATTATGGCTGGGACTTAAGAACTGCATAGAATGACAGGCAAAATTAATTTGCATGCACTTCAGTTTGATTTGGTTTTCGCTCACCTGCGTAAAAAAATGAAGACATTTTATTATTTTTTCTAAGTGAGATTGCATAAAATCTCGTGTATATGTCAGATGCTGCATGTGAAAATACAGGTTTGGCCACCTGGAATCTATTTGTTAAATTATCTTGTGAACCTTGTGACAAGGCTGTAATTAGAAGGCTGTAATTCCCTCGACAGACCTGTGCAGCGCAGAGGCTGAAGTAGCTCCCTCTCTCCCTGCCAGACTGGACTTAGTGCAGTTGCAGCACAAGCTGTGCAGAAAGCTGCTCCCCAGGGTGCTTGTCAAGGTGGTGAGACTGTAGTTCCCTGCAAGTGCATAGGCGACATCAGGTTTACTCCTGCTGAAACACGAATAAGTGGAAACTAAACTGTCATTTTGGTCACAAACTTTCTGCAGTTTGTTACAAACTGAAAATTGAGCCCTAAGCATGTAAAGAATCAAATACTGACTTTGAAGTTAAAATCCTATTCGGATGAAAGTTATCCACACCTCTGCATGTGTTATATTGTTCAGTCTGTCTTGACTGCAGAGTGAACAAGACAGAAATCTATTGATTTAGGGGATGAAGGCTATTTCTGCAGCCAAAGGGTGTGAGAATTTATTTTTACATGAAAGCTCACATTCTGAGGAAAACAGCAAAATCTGCTAAAATATGTTTATGGAGTACATCGCTGTTGCCTTCAGTGATTATTGACTTGGTATTCAGTCCTTTAAAATATAAGGTTTGTATAAGCTGTTTCAAAGGGTTCTGGGAAAGGTGATTGAGAAAACTAGATTTATAAATGTGGTGCTATTTATGGAAGAACTTCTGAAATTATGTACAACTCCACTGGGAGGGGGGGAAAGGAGGGTGAACCAGAAATCAATAGGGTTGAAAAACAGCTAATGGATCTTGAAACTGTGTTTAATTACCAGAATGAACAGCAATACAGAAGTTTCCTGTACTGCATTTTTATATGTTTCTTCCTTGAAGTCTTAGAGGTAAATTATTTTACCTTTTAACTAAAGAGAAAAACTTTACTTAACCTTACCTCTTTATTTAACTTTATCTCAACTAAGAGATACAATATGTTGGTTGTGTCATTTGTGGGGAGCCTGGAGATGTTTGTAAACTACATGTTAAAGAGAAACAATGGTGTATATGACTCATCAGTTTCTGAGCAAGTGGCACTTTCAAAGCTCAATCCAACACTCGGAAGCATTAGTCATCATGAACAACCGTGGTCCTAATACTGGTTTCTTGCAGTCTTAAATTTTTCTCCTCTAGGAAAGGAGAGTTCATGAGACTTGGAACAACAGTTTATTAAAGTCCAACATGTCAATATTTGACAGTTGCTTTTTCTGAACCAAAAGGAATTAAAAATATGGAATTCAAAAGTAGCATTCTGGAAAATTGAAAACATTTAATTTGTCTTTATAAAAAGTTTCCACTTGGGTATATTTAAAACAGGTTTATTTTGGTAAGGCTGAAATATTTTGCTTTGATTTTATTGACATGATTGCATTATATTAATATAGAAGTCAAAATTATCTATTTCTTTGATCTTATTAAAATGAATCATTTATGCAGTTCTTCAATAGAAGTGTCAATGAAATGGATACACTTGTGGAATGAGTTGATTTTGCTGAATTGTCATTTTACAATGGAAAATATTATAGCAGAAAAAAAAATCAGCCATTTCTTACTTGTGACACATGCTATCTGTAAAATTGTGTCCTGTCAATCCAGTGCATTACTATCTCGGTAGCAGTTTTATGCGTTCTTAGTGACTGCCTGTATCTCCCAAATGACTAAACCCCACAATGCAATATAGATGAGAAGTACTGTATGAAAAACCCTCTCTACTCAAAAAAAACCACACTATCTTAATTACATTGAGACTTTTGTCAAAATCTTTCATTGGCTGATAAGCTAAACATCGTCATTTCAGACATTGTGCTTAGTATACTATGACTCCTTATATTAGTGGAACCTTAGTTTAGTCAGGTCTAAAAGCATACTCCAGCAGTCTTCAGGCAATGTCCACAAAAACTTTTTACTTTAGATATTATTAGATTTCAGACGTTGTTAGACATTTCCTTCTTTACTACAGCTGGAATTAGGTAAATGTGGCTTTTATGATTTTACTTTGAATAAAAGTGTACCTTTCAACAGCTGTTTAAAAATGTCATTTTACATTAGATTACTATTGTTAAAGTGTTACTTACAGGCTAATTAAGAGAGGTTATAGTTAAGACAATTTGTAATTTTTACACTGCAAACTCAACCACATCCAAAAATAGCAATAACATGTTATTTTTATCATTCTATAAACTAAACACTATATGATGCAAATGTCCTCCAAGTTGCATTATGAGATCATAGAGTCGTAGAATCACAGGATATCTCGAGTTGGAAGGGACCCGTAAGGATCACTGAGCTCAATTCCCAATGTTTTCTCTTTGCTATGTTTTTTGGGAAACAAAACCAGATTTTGGATTTCAACTTGAAATTATACTTTAATTTGAGATCTGGTAGCTGTTAAAACTCTTTGCATCCATCTTCATTTCTTCTTTTGTTTTTCATTTTCGAACAAAGATTGTTCTTTTCTGAATGCTTCTAGTTTAACCTGGCAGCCAGCAACTAAGCACTAGACAGCCGCTTGCTCACTCCTCATCTTCCCCCCCCCCAGCGGGATGGTGAGGAGAAATGGACAAAATGTAAAACTTGTGGGCTGAAATAAAGACAGTTTAATAAGACAACAAATGAAAAATACTACTAATAATGATAATACCAATAATAACGTTAATAATAATGAGAACAATGAATATGCAAAGCAAACTATATACAATGCAATTTTTCTCACCACCTGATGACAGATCTGATGATGATCCCTAAGCAGCAATTGCAGAATGCCATACTTGCAAAATTCTGAGAATTTTGCAAAACTCCCAAAAAAACCAAACTCCTGGAAAAGTTCAGACTCCTAGACAAGAGAGGATCTGAACTCATTAAAGAGAGCAGAGATGATTCCTGCCCCTTGACCAAACCCCATTCCTAAACTGAACATGACGTCTATGGTATGGAATATATCCGTTGGTCAGCTTGCGTTAGCTGTCTGGCTCTGCTCCCCGCAGCTCCTGCACACCTGCTCATTAGCTAAATATGAGAAACTGGAAAAAGTCCTTGATTCATAGCAACAACTGAAACCATCAGTGTTATCAACATTCTTCTCATACTAAATCCAAAACACAGCAGCTACTGGGAGAAAAATTAACTCTATCCCAGCTGAAACCAGGACTTGAATAAAAAATGTCTGTTAACCAAAAAGAAAGAACTAGTTTGCCGAAAAATCTATATAACTTTATCTAGAAATGTTGGAATAATGTTTCCTAAATAATTTATTCAAATAATTGATGACTTAATTTATTTAGGAAATGAATGATCATGCTATGTTATGTATTTATTCCAACTTCATCTACAGCACTGTAGAATGAAACCCAATTTTACCTATCTTGTAATCAGATATGATGGTAGGATTTACTGATCAATGGCATTCATCCAGCATTTTGCTCAGTACAAGCCTTCTTGTGTGCAAGGAAGCACTCAGTGGGTAGCTCTCAGAGTGTTTTCAGTTCATTGAAGGCCCTCCAGACTCCTAGCTCAATGTCAGCACCAGCAAAGCAAAGGAGCATTGGAAGTTGAATACGTTTGGAGCCACAGATCACCCAGAAAGCCGCAAACCCTTTGAATCCAGGCCCATGGGATTCACCTTAGTGAATTACCACCTTATGATCATCACCTTAGTGTCAAAAATTAGAAGCCTATATAAGCCTAATTCAGTTCTGGGCTCTCCCTGCTTCCACATTCCTTGCTGTACATCCAGCAACTGATACTTTGAAAATACCAGAAATAGCCAGGACTGGCTTCATCAGAACCTCACGTTGAGATGAGTATATTCGGTCTGTGTGGCAAGGTTTTGGTAGTGGAGCGGCTACAAGTGTGGTTTTAGTGAGAAGCTGCTAGAAGCAGCAGAGTAGGTAGAGAATTCAGCAGTAAAGTTAAGCCTGGGAAGAAGGGAGGGGTGGGGGAAAGATGTTTTAAGATTTAGTTTTTATTTTCCTGTTATACTACTCTGATTTGACCAGTAATAAATTAAATTGGTGAGTGATCTCCTCCTGTCCTTACCTTGTCCCACGAGCCTTTCATTATATTTTCTCTCCCTTGTCCAGCTGAGGAGGGTGAGTGATGGAGCGGCTTTGGTGGGCATGTGTCCTCCTTTATTTCTGTGATCTGTTTTCCTCAGACAATCTGCTCTGGACATGAGCTGCCACATTCAGACCGAGTCTCTGCTCCGGAGGGCTGGAGGCACACTCTGGAGAGACACTTCCCCCACGTGTATGCGAGGCACAGGCTCACCATTTCTAGGCTATCTGCCATTGAGATGGAAATGGAGGCTGAAGCCAGCACAGTGAGTGGTTTCCAGCTGCCAGGCTCCCAGCTGTGCAGCCTTTGAAGGGCTCTGCACTGTGAAACAAGGCAGAATCACAGACCAGGTGGGTTTGCTACAGAAAAGGGGGACAGGAAATGAGCTTGAGCACACATGCACTGATCACCCACACAGCTCAGCTGTTCATGTGTTTCTTGTTTCCATTTAGGCTTGCTCTGACTGCTTCTCGCTAATGCAATTCCTAGATGCGGCCCTGTGGGGCTGTACTCTGGGGATCTGCTGTCAGGAAGCAGCGGGAGCTGGCTGCTCTGGAAGGGAAAGAGATGGGGAGCCAAGGGCGACAGCAAGGCAAATGGGGCAGCAGCCTCAGCACCCAGAGCCTGCTCCAGCAGTACCTGTTCAAGAAAAGTATGGCAAATAATCTGGGCCAGACACTGTCCAGTGATTGCTGGACAAGTCTGTAGCAACTGAGAGTAAAGGACGTGTAGTTGGTGACTCACAGCAGGAAACAACACTTCTTCCATGCACAGGAGCAATGCATCCCCCTGAGAAAGAAATCGAGCAAAGGAGGCAGGAGACCTGCATGGTTAAATAAGGAGCTTCTAGCGGAGATCAG
>Ga0065711_1047001_pt1 | contig 12580 bp, 9 predicted proteins | sample Hoacrofraction12_FD_59098 | JGI IMG/M metagenome (GOLD analysis project Ga0065711, IMG submission 59098) | Hoatzin crop microbial communities from Cojedes, Venezuela - Epithelial fraction 12 v2 (version 2) | ecosystem: Host-associated > Birds > Digestive system > Esophagus > Crop | place...
CGCAGCGTTCTCTTCTTCAGGCTGAACAAGCCCAGTTCCCTCAACCTCTCCTCGTAGGGGAGATGCTCCAGTCCCCTCACCATCCTCGTAGCCCTCCACTGGACTCTCTCCAGTAGCTCCTCATCTTTCTTGAACTGGGGAGCCCAGAACTGGACACATTACTCCAGATGAGGCCTCACTAGGGCAGTGTAGAGGGGAAGGAGAACCTCCCTCGACCTGCTGGCCACGCTCTTCTTAATGCACCCCAGGATCCCATTGGCCTTCTTGGCAGCCAGGTCACACTGCTGGCTCATGGTTAACCTGTCATTCACCAGGACACCCAGGTCCCTCTCCGCAAAGCTGCTCTCCAGCAGCTCCGCCCCGAGCCTGTACTGTTACATGGGGTTGTTCGTCCCCAGGTGTATAACCCTGCACTTGCCCTTGTTGAACTTCATCAGGTTCCTCTTCATTCCACTCTCCAGCCTGTCCGGGTCTCATTAAACGTATAATAGAAAATAATCGTCAAATTTTGGGTTTTTTTTTATTTCAATGCTTTTAGAGATAATATGAATAGTGTTTGGATTGCTCCTGAAATGATAAGTCTAGGCATTTAAATGTTCGTATAATAGAATGGTTATTTTCATGTAAAAATTAGATTTCTGGAAGTAATATTTATGTCAAACATGAAACACATCCATCTTTCAGTAACCTTAGAGACAGAGTGCTGTTGTTATATTTCATTTTTGCTTGTTTATTTAGATGTTTTATTTGAGGGTACCAGAGACATGAAACTCAAAGGGGACAATTAGTCAAGTGGCGGATTATGGACCAATATAACTAACTTCACTTCTAATAAACCAGCAAAAAAATATACCTATATAATCTGAAAGTGGATTTTTTTGTGAGAAAAATATATTTATTCAACAGAAAGAGTTTAAGATATTACAGCGAAACCACGTGTCATGTAGGAATTTGGCTTACAAGGTTCACTGTAACTAGATGGAAGGACAACTGATGATATTTTTGGGCTTAAAGATTTCAACAACTAACAATTATTCAAACTCATCTCTTCCCAGCTCTCTATTCAATCATTTTACATTTAATTTTCTAAACAACTCTAACCTCCTGCAACAAAACTCACTGCCTTCAATTTTCCAAACCCTCACTTGTTCTGTTTTTTTTTCTTTGATCTGTGAAGTTACACAGGCCAGAAAGGATTCTGAGCCTGGCATAGGCATTTCTAGCAGAATAATTCAGCTACACTGCAGTTCAGTTCATGTACATATGTTTTGAGATAGGCAAAGCATTAATAATTAGATTACGATATAAGTGATATAGTACTGAACAGATGTAAAGAAGCCCTATGCATTTGACTTCCTTGAATCAAGAGATTTGTAGACAATACTACATGTATTTTTTGAAAAAAATACCTAGATTCAATATAAAGATATTCATATCTAAGTATACACACAAGTAGAAAGCTAAGTTTCATATAGAATAATTATGATGATATTATGATAGGGCTTTAAACTAGGTTTGAAGGGGGAAGGGGACATTGCCCACCTCACTAGAGGTGAGCCCAGGCGTGGCATGCCAGGATCAGGGGTGAGATCGATAGCCCAGCTCAAGTGCGTCTACACCAATGCACATAGCATGGACAATAAACAGGAAGAGCTGGAAGCCATTGTACAGCAGGACAGCTATGCCTTGGTTGCCATCACAGAAACATGGCGGCACAGCTCGCATGACTGGCATGCTGTCATGGATGGCTACAGACTCTTTAGGAAAGATAGGCCAACAAGGAGAGGTGGTAGAGTTGCTCTGTATATGAAGGGAGCAACTGGAATGTATTGAGCTCTGCCTGGGGGCGGATGACGAATGAGTAGAGAGCTTATGAGTTAGAATTAAGGGACAGCCTTGTATGGGTGACCTTATTGTGGGTGTGTACTACAGGCCATCTGAACAGGAGGAGGAAGTTGATGAGGCCTTCTACTGACAGCTGAAAGTAGCTTCACAGTCACAGGCCCTGTTCTCATGGGGGACTTCAACCATCCTGACATCAGCTGGGAAGACCACACAGCCAGGCACACGCAATCCAGGAGGTTCCTGCAGAGCATCGATGATAACTTTCTGTTGCAAGTGGTGGAGGAACCAACAAGGAAAGGCACTCTGCTGGACCTTGTAGTAACGAACAAAGAGGGATTGGTGGAGGATGTGAAGGTTGGAGGTAGACTCAGCTGCAGTGACCATGAAATGGTGAACTTCAGGATCCTGCATGGAGGAAGCAGGACAATAAGTAGGATCAAAACCTTGGACTTCAGGAGAGCTAACTTTGGCCTCTTCAAGGAGCTACTGGGAGGAATCCCATGGGTCAGGGCTCTCAAAGGCAAGGGAGTCCAAGAGTGCTGGTTGCTGTTTAAACATCACTTCCTCTATGCTCAGGAGCAGTGCATCCCTCTGAGAAAGAAATGGAGCAAAGGAGGCAGGAGATCCGTATGGATGAACAAGCTGCTTCTAGTGGAGCTCAGGTGGAAGCCCGTGTGGATGAACAAGAAGCTTCTAGCAGAGCTCAGGTGGAAGAGAAAGGTCCATGGAATATGGAAAGTGGGCCAGGCCACTTGGGAAGAGTACAGGAATGTTGTCAGAGCATGCAGGGATGCAATGAGGAAGGCTAAGGTCCACCTGGAATTGAATCTGGCAAGGGATGTCAAAGACAATAAGACGGGCTTCTTCAAGTACATCAGCAGAAAATGGAAGACTAGGGAAAATGTGGGCCCATTACTGAACGAGGTGGGTGCCCTGGTGATGGAGGATGCAGAGAAGGCGGAGTTCCTGAATGCCGTTTTACTTCAGTCTTAACTACTAAGGCTGGCCCTCAGGCATACCAGTCCCTGGAAGTAAGAGAGAAAGCCTGCAGAATGGAAGACTTTCGCTTGGTTGAGGAGGATTGGGTTAGAGATCATTTAAACAAACTGGAGACCAGAAGTCCATCAGCCCCAGTGGAATGCAATCACGAAGGGCAAGAAGGAGGACCCAGGGAACTACAGGCCAGTCAGCCTCACCTCCATCCCTGAAAAGGTGATGGAACAACTCATTCCGGAGGTCATCATTAAGCAAGTGGAGGAAAAGGAGGATACCAGGTGTAGTCAACATGGATTCACAAAAGGGAAATCATGCTTGACCAATCTGATAGCCTTCTATGATGGCATGACCGGCTGGGTAGATGAGGGGACAGCAGCGGATGTTGTCTACCTCGACTTCAGTAAGACTTTTGACATTGCCTCCCATAACTTCCTCATATGGAAGCTCAGGAAGTGTGGGCTAGATGGGTGGTTAGTGAGGTGGATTGAGAACTGACTGAATGGAAGAATTCAGAGGGTTGTGATCAGTAGTGCAGACTTTAGTTGGTGGTCTGTTACTTGTGATTTTCCCCAGGGGTCAGTACTCAGCCCAGTCTTGTTCAATTTATTCATCAATGACCTGGATGAAGAGACAGAGTATACATAGGCCTTTAACATCTCCAGAAAAGCTTGAGATGTTTTATAGTGATAAGGAAAGGGTAATTCTCTGTCTTGATAGGGAGACAATGGTGACCACTTTTATTTTCTTGTTTATTAAAAAAAAAAAAAACGATATGAAGCCAGACAACCAATGATACGGCCTTTCAGCTCAGCTGAGAAGATGGCAAGAATATCACAGTCAAAAACAAGGAGAAGAGAGAGAAGGGGTTGCTGCAGCAATAATAAGGATCTTGGCAGTTCCAATATGCACGGGTTCACATCGGACAGGCAGTCATCAGGACACATCAGAACAATATTTTTTTATAACCAAGCAATATCTGCCCTCCCTGTTGAGCTGATAAGGCTGTTGTTGACTCAAAGGTTTATTCACATTTTTTCATAAATGAATCTACTAGATAGTGCCAATATAGACTTCTGACTCAGTTCCATTCATCCTTCTTCAGTACCTTTACCACCCTTTCTTTTTGCAGCCCACATGTCACTACTTCTATAAGAGAGGTCACTGAACATCCAGCAGCTCCCAGATAACCTCTCCTATCAGGACAACGGAAGCCTGAAACACTCATGTTCTTGACAGATGTCTGTTCATTGATAGGGCACTGCTATTACCAAATCCAAAACAGTAACTGATAGCTAACCAGCATCTGTCCATCCTCTACATTTTAGACCATAAATGGCTCAAAAAAAATTTGATCTGTTTTAATTTCCATTTTGCACATTGCATTTTTTTTTAATAGAGCCTTATATGGTTCATTGCCCACTGTGGAAGCGTAATCATACTTTTTGGCCCTTCAGGGTAAGGTAGCATCAATGCCACAAAGACCAGAGCTGGAAAAATAAAATCCAGAGCTGCCAAATGGTGTTACTGGTTCCCAAAGCCTGCAGGGCTAGAATTTAAAATACTACTGAATCTGGATTCCCAGCTACAAGCAGAAGCTTCAGGCCAGTGGCTGCCAGCGGCTGCACTGTGAGATTTGAGTGACATCAGGGAAAAGAAGGAAATGGAAAAAAAAAGATGTAGAGACATTTTTTAATGACTTGCATCTGCTAGCTGTGAAGTGCAGGCAAACAGCCCTAAAAAATTTACATTAATATTCAACCAGGACATCCCTTATGATTTTGCACTCCTGCTTCACACAGATGAGTGCACTAACCTCAGCTGGCACAGGTAGCAGCCATGGCTTTACTTGGACTTCTCCTCTCATTTTTTTTTTTGTGTCCCTTTTTCTTTTGCAAATACCAAACAAGAATTAGACTCCAAGTAAAGACGAGTGATTTAAGTCCATTTCTCCATGAAAAACTTATTCCCTGGCCATCTGGCATCTCCTTAGGTGGTAACTAAAGATGTTCTGGTGATAGATGAGGTTGCATTTAAGAACTTTATGAGCCATGGTAATAAGAATATAAGCGCTCTGCCAAGTAACAGTGTCACAACAGCTCCATTAATCTTGTCTGGCCCAGCACCACGAATAGACAGATCTGTTTGCCTCTCATACTCTAGGAAGGAGGGATGAACTGGGCCACCATCTATTTTGCTAGGCCATCTGGCAGTGGTGGTAGCTATCCACAGAGACAAAAAATGTCCTATAAAATGGTGGAGTATCATGCTTTTTAGTTGCTGAAGCATGCCTTTTGGGGAGTCCGGATATGTAGATGTGTGTGTCATCAGTCTTGTCAACATAGTTGGGAAGTTCACTTGGGCAAAGCCTGCTATGATGCCACATACCACTGCTGAAAGATAATATGGATCAGGAACAGGAGATGCTATTTTCCAAATAAATTTTCAGTCCTTGAACTGACTATCAGCAGAGCAATGGAAGTTGAGGGTTGTAGGATTCCAAATGCACCATGTAAGTCTTCTTCTTGACAGTCACTGTTATTGCTATACTGGTCATTTTCCATTTTCTTATTCATGGAACATAATTCTTATTATCCTGCAGTTCCTCTTCTGCTGATAGTTTCCCCATATTCTGTGTGGTGACCTTGTGCCATAAGGCTTCATTGTTCTAATGAACCAAACACTGAATAAAAGGGGTAGTAGTTCTGTTTAATTTTTGCTTTTTTTTTTTTTCTTTTTAACCAGTACAGGCCATCCAGTTTGGGCTACTGTAAATTAATCTGCATTTGTGCCCCTGGCTCTTAAGAAATAAGTTCAGGCATAGTGCAGAGACTCTTCTTATAGCAGTGCCACTGGTAGATGCTACTTGTTGCTACTGGTGATGACATGGCTGCCGAGGCAGAGGATAAAAACATTGTATTGACATTCCTGTGCTGCAATGCAGCTGTGGCTTAGTCCTACTTTGGGGTACAGAACTTATTTATAGGGGTTGATCTGAGAATCCAGTAAGCCAAAGGACACTCTCAAAATGGTGATATAAAATGTCTGTCATACCGAAGACCACAGGACAAGCAAGAACTGCTGAATACAATGCGATGAGAGACGCAAAGCAGAGTATCTGTTGTGCGTACTCACAAAATGAACTTCTCTACCTTCTTGCCAGTCCATTGGTTCCTACTTGTAAGACTGTCATGTGCCCATGCTGTTTACAGTCTCAGTTTTCCACAAATTTATGAACTCTAGTGCATATATCCAGTAACAATTATCATCAAACCAAATCTTTGTTCTCTACCACTATTTTTGCAGATTTGTCTGGTACTGAACATAATTCTTTCCACCATTCTATTGTTTCCTTTTATATGTTGTCATGGCTTGCTCTTGGTTTCAATTTCAGTTCTTGAATATACAATCTTTTTAATAAATATGCAGTATATTTATGACTTTCTTGGTTCTTATAGTAGAACAGAACTTTCTTAAGTTAAGCTTTCATTTTTTTGAATGTTAGTAAGTCTGTTTTCTGACATATGTTTTTATTTCCATCAAGATTTAATAGGATTCAATTTTCTATTTAAAAGAAGTTAAAGAAACATAGTTTCTACATGAAATTCTTTGAGGTATCAAAATATTTAAAATTTGAGCAGTCCTGAAATTTTTAAACCTCATTTTTAAACTTACTTGATCATTAGCAAAATTATTCTCTTTTCTTCCTAGTAATCTTAGAAGTGGTGAGTCTTCTGAATTGTTTGAGTAGGTTAGATATTCCCAGGCAACCAATTCCTTAGTGAATATAATTTCTCTCTTCTAGGTTTTTGTATTAGTTACCTTTCTTGTAATCTCAAAGGACATTATTATATTGTGCAATCATTCTTAATATTAATTTGAGAAAGATGTTTGAATAGTGTTCATATACAGACAAAAGCTGAAGTACACGATATTTGTAAGAATACAGAAAAAACATTTAAGGAACAACCTGTTAATATTGTATAGTTTCTTTGGGTCACATTATTCATTTGAAAAATTCAGAAGGCTTAAAAAAGACATTGACTTAAATAAATAAATTTTATAGTTAGACACTGTTAAAGATTGAGGCTGAACTTCAGATTAGATATGAAGATATTTTTGCCTACCTGTAGTTGTTGCTATGTGGGCTAAGTATCTAAATTGAGATAATAGTCCATGGAGATCCAGTGAATGAAGTCCATGTAGAATCATAGAGTCACAGAATGCTTTGGGTTGCAAGGGACCTTTAGAGTTCATCTAGCCCAACTCCCCTGCAGTGAGCAGGGAAATCTTCAACTAGACCAGGTTGTTCAGGGAGCCGTCGAGCCTGGCCTTGACTTAAGAGCATTTCAGCTAACTAGAAAATAGAAGCCAGAGGTGGAGTTTATTACTTGTCTGTAGATATTTTATGCAATATGAGATGCCATGCAGCACAGGAAACATTGTAAGGGACTGGCAGACTTCACATGGGACTGACAGGTATGACATAGAACCTATAGCAGACCAATGTCTGTCAGGAGAGGCATGTGGAAGTTAGGAGGGATACTCCAATGCATCATGTGTGATACTAAATGCCGAAGCCCAGTGAGATGAATCACCAGAAGATCTCATTTCCTAAACTAAGCAACCAAAACCATACTATGTTCTCCAAGCAACAGGGAAAGTATGATGATGGAGGTATGAAATTATGGAGATAGTGGTCTTTATAATAAGGACTGTGGAATTTATGTTAGACTGTCATATTGGTGGGTTACAGCCTCCTCATAAATAATTTCTGGACATGAAATGATTGTAAATATTTCTTAAAATTCACTAATGGCACAGTCATGTGCATTACCTAATATCATATGAATGTCATGATATCAGATGAATATCATCATTATAAGAACACTAACAGCTAGATTTGTACCAAAATTCCAGGTCTGCATCCTATTCCTCCATATCTTCTCACCTCTTTACTTGCATTCTTTGTTCATTACTCCTCAGACTCACCAGTTTCCACACACTTTCCCTACATCCCTCTGTATCCAAATTGTTTTGATTGTTTTGTGCATCCTTTTGAGATCTTCTTCCCGAGACAGGTAAATGCTTTATTATAACATTGGAAAGATGAAGTCCCACTCAAATCAGTAAGATGTAAAGTCCTAAGCCCCTTTTGCTGCTTATATATGTGCTTATTAGAGCCACCGTAAGAGTGTTTCGAGAGGAAACATCCCACCCCAGAATCTGATATCTAGTCTGTCCAGTCTCTCATGAATGTCCTCTGTTTAGCCTAGAGGAATTTTCCACAAATCCCATTAAAACTTGGATCAGTTACTGTCAGAACCCTTTAGTAAATGACCCCAAGACTGCCATGCATTTGAGGCTGAAGGCTGCAAAGGCTGCAGAGTGCTGTGATCACAACGCAAGTGACTGCTCTGCTAAAAGTGGTCGAAAACACATTGCACTTGAGTTTTCCCTCTGTGTGGATGGTTGGATGACTCCTTTGGCACTGGAGTTCCTCCAAATCAACACATTTTTATTGAGGTGCAGGTGATATAGGTCTAAATGTCACATGAATATGAGACATATAATTGTTTGGGGAATTTTCTAGAAAATATTCATACACATATATACTACTTTTTCTGTTGAGGAAATATTTACAGTCATAGAATCATAGAATGTTTTGGGTTGGAAGGGACATTTGAAGGTCATCTAGCCCAACCCCCCTGCAATGAGCAGGGACATCTTCCACTAGACCAGGTTGTTCAGAGCCCCATCCAGCCTGGCCTTGAATGTTTCCAGGGATGGGGTCTCCATTACCTCTCTGGGCAATCTGTTCCAGTCTATCACCACCTTCATGGTAAAAAATTTAGTTTAAAGCCATTACTCCTTGTCCTTTCATAACATGACTTGCTGAAAAGATTTTCCCCGCCTTTCCTATAGGCCTCCTTCAGTTACTGAAAGGCTGCTATACGGTCGCCCCACAACCTTCTCTTCTCCAGACTGAACAACTCCAACTCTCACAGCCTTTCCTCATAGGAGAGGTGCTCCAGCCCTCTGATCATCTTTGTGGGCCTCCTCTGGACATGCTCCAATAGCTCCATGTTTTTTCTGTGCTGGGGGCTCCAGAGCTGCATGCAAGACTCCAGGTGAGGTCACACCAGAGAGGAGCAGAGGGGCAGAATCCCCTTCCTTGATCTGCTGGCCACGTTTCTTTTGAGGCAGCCCAGGATATTGTTGGCTTTTTGGGCTGCAAGTGAACATTGGTGTCTCATGTCAAGCTTTTCATCCACCAGTACCGCCAAGTCCTTCTCCTCAGGGCTGGTCTCAATCACCTCATCCCCCAGCCTGTACTGATAGCAGGGGTTGCCCTGACCCATTTCAAGACCTTGAACTTGGCCTTGTTGAACCTCATGAGGTTCACACAGGCCCATTTCTCGAGCTTGTCCAGGTCCCTCTGGGTGGCTTCCCATCCTTCTGGTGTATCAACTGCACCACTCAGCTTGGTGTTGTGTGTAAACTTGCTGAGGGTGCACTCAATCTTGCTGTCTAAGTCATTGATGAAAATGCTAAACAGCACTGGTCCCAGGACAAACCCCTGAGGCATACCACTTGTCACCAGCATCCATCTGGACATCGAGCCGTTGACCACTACCCTCTGGCTGCGACTTTCCAACCAATTCCATATCCACTGGACAGTCCACCCATCAAATCCATCATCTCTTCATTTTAGAGGGAAGGATGTTGTGAGGGACTGTATCTTAATTTTAATTTTAATCTTGAACTAGTTTAATTTTAATCTTCAATTTAATCTTCAAAATTCTTGGCTATGTATGAGTATGGAGTATCAGAGTGAATCTTTCCAAGATTTCCAAGACTTTCCTTCTTTACCAGCTTGGAAATACATACCATTTTTTATAGAACTGCTGTAATATACTATGTTCTACACTAGTGGTGTTACGCACTATGTCTACAAAAAAACTCAAACCAAAACCAATTAAATAAAATCTTCTTGTTAGAAGGCCTTTGAACCGTAATTCTGAGTGGTATATTTCCATTTAAAATGTAGATGCAAATCAAAAAGACCTAAAACTTCTCTCTAGCTTAAAATATTTGATGCCACGAGCTGTTATACTCGTTCTATGTTTCTCCATTATCTTGCAGCCTCAGTAGCTGTTTACACTGATTTAAAAAGGACACATATTATTCTGGATATGTTTTAGAGAAAGTGATATTAAAGTATATATTAACTAAGAGTTGGTATGTTTGCCTTTTTTTTTAATCCAGAACACACATTGCTCTACACTCTTTTAGGTTAGAGGTATTTCTTTTGGAGTGGCTCTCAGTCCTAGAACTGTGTTTAGCGATGCCTGGATGGGAGTAAGCTTTGGTCTGTAAAAGATGTGGTTGTATTGGTGCAGTGCCTGACCTAAAGAGGATACACATCTGGACAGTTTAGTCTTATCTAAGAGCATTTGTCCACAGAGCAGTACAAGGTTGTGTGAAAACTCCTCCAGTATTCTTGCTAACTCCTAGAGGATCCAGCAGCATCATTGTATGTATGATCATTGTCTTTGAGGGTAGTACTGAGCTGATAATTGTTGTATTTATTTTTTCCCTAAACAGAAAATTCTGACTTTAGGGCCTATTATTAAGTCCGAGGAAATTTAAATGAGGATATTATAAGTTTGGAATAAGTGAGCTACGAGACCCTCAGGACCTCCACCGTGTGCTCTCGGAAAACTAATTCTATACAGCATTAAATTGCTTTACGATCCTTGAGGACCTGTGTGCTTTTTGTTTTAAGTGAGCTAATTCACCACCATTGTCTGAATACATAGATTTGCTATAGCAGTGTGATTTAACATATCTGTCTCATGAACAAAAATAAGCACAATTTTTCCTTCATTCTCTGTAAAAAATCAGTATCTGTGTTAAAATATTAAAATGGATTTTTATTACATTATTTTAATCTCAAGTAAATTTGCAACATACAAATGACTGCCTTTTTTATAATTATTTTTTTTTGTAATATGGCATCCTTCCAAGCTTTCCTTGCTAGATCTAATGTTTTCAAGGGTTATTTTGTTTTAAAGAGAAATTCATAGAACTTGATCTGAAAACAGCCCTTGAAAACTTAGTTCATTTATTGTTTGATTTCCTTCATGAATCAAGCTAAAAAAAAAAATCAGCATTATTAAAAACAATTATTTCCATATGTATATATACAATGTATATATGAATGCTAATGTAATGAAAATTAGAATTTCGAGGCATTCAAGTGAAAAACCTTATATAGCTTCTCTAGTACAAAAATGTGGACACGTAAATTGCAAGCACCCTTTCTTGGTTTGTCAGGAAAGTCCCATCCTAAAAGTCCCTGTACATGGAATTACTTGTCAAAGTTTCGGTGAGATCTTTCTCTATGTGGTGAAAAGCATATTCCTTGCTTATGTGTAGTAGTGCTAAGACCCTATTATTCAGCATCTGTACTTCACCCACAAGAGGGCTGAAATATCTGTCATATCTGTCTCTCCCTCTATATACTTTAAGTACATTGGGTGTCCTAAATATGTAAGATGTTACTTAGACTTCAGGAAGAACAAAAAAGCTTTTGACTGTCTGCTTTTTCATAAGACTGAAAGCCATGCATTATACGTCTTTTGGATACTCACCAAGGCACAATCAGAACATGTAAAATCATTTGTTTTCTCATGTCCTAAAAATATATTTATTTTTGTAGTAATGGAAGTCTGTTTGCTTTACTGTAATTCTAGGAATACAAGTATGACATCTTCATTTTGAGTACTTCAGACACATTATTGTATCTGAGGTGTTTGATTAGCTAGGAAAGGTTCTGGATTTTATTACACTGTTTCTGCTGTTACAAAATCCTGTAAGTCTGATACATTATTTGAGTACAGAAAAACTTTCTGGAAGTCCTTTTTCCTTGAACTTAGAAGGCACACTCTGTTTTTGCTCTGATATTTCAAATTTTGCCCTCTCACTATGCGTGATCAGCATGAAAGTCAAAGACACATTATTAAAAAATATTGAGCTATTGTTACACCTATTTCCTTATGTTTTTATTTCTAGAATATTTACCCAGATACCTGACCTCAGGTTACCCAAATATTGGGTGAATACCTAAGGAGAGGAACACCAGATCTCTCATCAATAGTGAAACGGTAGTGAAGCCCTGGAGCAAATATTCCTGTAGTTGGGACTCTGAGAAAGTGCTCTGTCTTTTAGAATTAGGACTCAAAGATCCCATTTGTCATAGAATCGTAGAATCATAGAATGGTTTGGGTTGGAAAGCACCTTAAAGAACTTCTAGTTGCAACCCCCCTGCCATGGGCAAGGACATTGTCCACTAGATCAGGTTGCTCAGAGCTCCATCCAACCTGATCTTTAACACTTTTAGGGATGGGGGATCCCCAGCTTCTCTAGGCAGCCTGTCCCAGTGCCTCACCACCCTCACGGTAATGAATTTCATTCTTATATGCAGTTTAAATCTACTCTCTTTCAATTTAAAACCATTACCTCTTGTCCTATTGCTACATGCTCTTGCAAAAAGTCCCTCTCCAGCTTTCTTGAGGGCCTCCTTCAGGTACTGGAATCACAGAATCACAGAATGTTCGGGGTTGGAAGGGACCTCTGTGGGTCATCTAGTTCAACCCCCCTGCCGAAGCAGGGTCACCTACAGCAGGCTGCACAGGACCCTGTCCAGGCGGGTCTTGAATATGTCCAGAGAAGGAGA
>Ga0065711_1047002_pt1 | contig 12580 bp, 3 predicted proteins | sample Hoacrofraction12_FD_59098 | JGI IMG/M metagenome (GOLD analysis project Ga0065711, IMG submission 59098) | Hoatzin crop microbial communities from Cojedes, Venezuela - Epithelial fraction 12 v2 (version 2) | ecosystem: Host-associated > Birds > Digestive system > Esophagus > Crop | place...
TAGGCGCATGCTTCGTGACTCGGTGTGCAAGTTAGGAGGAGCGATCCCCCTTGCACCCGGCGCCACAATAAACATACCTGCTTTATAACTCTCTGAGTTGTGAAGTTTGATTCCGCACGTCACTCCCCACAATGCAGACCTTAGGCACACTATTCCTTCTCCTACAGAACAGTCATTTAATTGTCAAATACAAGCCCAATACTTAGAGCATACTTACAGACTGGTGAATAAAAGGAGTATCTTGTGTAGCTGCTAATCTGCTAGAGAATGCTGTGTTTCCCTCTGGAATCCCAAAATTTAAAGGCTCTCGTTTTTTAATAACTATCTGAAAATATTTAAAAAAAAAAAGAACAAAAAGTGGTAAGTCAAAAGCACTGCACAGATTTCTTGGTGATCACATAACTGTGCCTGTGAAGGTACAGCTATACAACACCGTACTGTGTCTCAAACCTGCTCAGGTTCTGGAAGACAAATGTACAGCCAGATGAACTGATAAGTGGTAGAAGCAAAGACACAAGAACTCCCTCCTCCCTCCACTATCTTGTTCTTAAGTTACATGGAAACCTATGACTGTACCAAGGCAAAGAAAGGGTGCAAAGAATTACAGATCAAACAGCCACATCTCCTAGTACTCGCATAAGCTACCAATTACATGACATATTCCTTGGAGAAATCCTGCTTCCTTAACAGGTCACTGTAAGATACTACTCTTGAGGATAGTTCTGTCTGCACATCTACATCGCTTTGGAACATGAGCTTTCTTAGCTACTTCAGTGGCTTAGTTGTACAGACAATTTAAGTTTAAACAGTTGAAATGTAGTCCACCATCACATCAACTGGTAAGGCTCTGTACTGATTTGGCTGAAAAACACGCACTAATGCTTCTCCTAAAAGACTTACTAGCAAATTTAACATGGTTGCTAAGATCATGTATCCTTTACTTGCCTTGACCTCAAGATACGAACTTACTCACGTATTTCGTTTAGCCTACTTTAAGTCTCTGCTGCTTCCAAAAGACGTAAATTCACAGTTCCACTGACTGTACAAATGCTACTACCAATGAAAGAAAGGACACAGGACTAGACCATCTTCCTTAGCAATGACAGACTCTGTTATTTGACTGAAGATCCATTTCCAGGCATTGCAGATATGAGCAGTAACACGACTAGGTTCCACCTCAGATCCTGGGGCTCATATTGAGCCCAGATTTGGTGGAAATACAAACGTAAATTCTATTTACGGGAGGTAACAAGGCCAAGTTAGCAGGAATGTTCTTCATGGTGCCTGCAGTCATCCTGAGAGATAGGTTTAAACTAAACCCAGTACACAGTATTCAAACAGCACGGACTCTTCTCAAGTTTCGTTCTGTATCCAAAGCTCAATGTATTAGGCAAAAAAACGTCATTAGATACAAAGCAGAAATTTACCTCTCCCCAGTCCTCCTCTGCCCACCAGATTCTGGGAGATCAAAGTCCTTAGAAGAATTTAGTCCACAGAATACTGCAGAACCTGAATATACAGAAAACTGACCCCAGTATCATCTCCAGTTCATAAGACCACAGGAATATCCAGGTTGGAAGGGGCCTCAAGATGGTCTGTAACCCAGTCTCCTCCTCAAAGCACTGCCAGCTCTGAGGCTGATGAAGGTACTCGGGGCTTATCCTCTTGGGTCTTGAAAAATTCCAGAGATGGAACCTGCACAACCTCTCTGGGAACCTGTTCCAGTACTTGACTGCCTTCGTTGTGAAAAAGGTTTTCCAATTGACTCAAAGTCCTATAAGTATCCAGCTGGAAGATTTCCACATAGAAACAAAACTTCTAATTACCAGAAGTTTAAGTAGCATTTCTTTACGGTGTTGATGCTATTGTGGATATGCCCTTCTGTCTTGTCTCCATAATAATGGACATTTGAAGTGCAAGCTAGTTTGAAATACCAGCGCCCTAATTCCAGCCTCCCCAACATAACTTGGTGAAACAAATAACCATTGTTTTCTGAGACTAAAGATGCAAACGTGAACTAGCATCACATTTGGTAAGATCTCACAAAGTCAGTATCTGTAATTGGACATGTTAAACTAGACATGAGCACCTATTCTCATTTCAACAGGACAGCTTAATTTTACCAGAAGCACCTTCTGCAAGTTGCCAATTTACTTATAGCCTACTCTAAAGCAAGAAAAACCCTCTGTAAGTATAGCTGAAAGTACAATACCTACTTTTTGAGTTTTTCTTATAGTTGGTGCCATATCTTTGAAATAATCAGGTTCCATTTGTTCCAAAGGATTTTGCTGACCAGCCACATTACCATTGCCACCTTCAATCTTCACACTGGTGGGAGCATCTTCATCCCATGAAGACCAGTCTTCTACTTCCGGCTGAAGAGAATTATACAGTACAAGTTGTTATCTGCAAGTAAAAACTTGTCTTCTTTTATCTTACTAAGATATATACTTATTATATAGCATTGTTTTTCCAAAATATACAGCAATCCTGTTGTAGTACTGATACAACAGATAATCACTTAACAGAGTGATTAAGTCATCTACCACTTAAGCAATTACCTGTTTAGGAACAGATGAATAATCCACTGTGGTTGGCAAAGTTATTTGGTCTCCACTTAACTTTCGCCCTCTTCCAGACCTGAAAGAAAAATGTAGGATTCCTCCAAGCTCTGAAAACATGAGCACTAAGTTTAAAAAAAACAAAAAGGAAGTCTGAGAACAGCACTACTGAAAATAGTCATGGCTAAAACATTATGTGCTTAAACTACCTTAGTATTAACTACTGCCAGTAAAAGTCTGCTAAACAAACAAATTTCATCGTGAACTTAAAGCAGCATTCACAAGAATTTCAAAGTGCAATTTACTTTTCAAACTGCAGCAGAAATAGAGAAGCAATTCTAAGTAATATGAAAATGGACAAATCATCTCAGTTATTTGTATACAGTCAGTTAGAATTTTTAGATTGTCAGTGCTTATGAAGCAAACACTATTGATCTGCATTTGTTCCAAGATAACCGTTTCTACTGCAAGCTAAGAAATCTTTCTACTTGTCTTAAACATCAAGCTGTGCTGTTCGATTTGAAGGCCCCTCTAAACCACTTTTTCCTTCAAAGTCTAAACAGAGATAGTACAAAATTATGCAAGTCAACAGCTTCTGTTCAACACATGCTTCTACTTACTTAAAGAATACTGTTTTAATGAAAGCATTTCAGCAACTATATCAAATAATTCTAATTGAAGACAAACACTAATGCATTACAAACAAACCACCTAGATATCTACTTAATGACAAAGTTCATTACTAATGACAATGTGTTCAAAGATCACAATAATAATTAAAATATTCTTAGCTGGCAGTCACTGTATTTTAAAACCTTACAACACATGAGAATAAAATTCAGGTTCACACTCATGTTTTCCTCAAGGAGCATAAGCTCCTATAGCAAGACAGTCACACAATTAACCTTACACAGCTCAGAAAAGTTAAGTTCCATTTTTTACTACTGATAAGAATACAACCAAGGAACTACAATTTGGAGTTCGTATCCATTAGTTTCACTATTATAGAACATTCTACCATCAACTTAGAATAGCTGAATTGCCTGCAATACCACCTCTGCTGTGTGCTGCTGAGTTATTAGACATATTTTTCCTACTTTAAGCCCAACAGATTCTTCCTTAGGAAATATCCAGCGCTATCATCTAATTTTCAAGCTTTATATAACTAACTCTAGCCCCTTTAGAAACTGTTCCTTTAAGTTGAAAAGCAACACAGTTTAGGGGTAAAGGAAGGCGAAAACACTGTTCCCTCAAACACACTGAAGACTTCTGGTTCTGGCTGACCAGATCTAGTCGATGTCTCTAAAGGAAACCCAAGCTTGGAGACATCCTTCTTCAGACCTGTACAACATATGTATCTTTAATACTATTCCAATCCATCGCTTCCACAATTATATATATTTCCCTATTTATATGAACTAGAAGACTTCAGCAAGTGGCTTATAACAAATGTTCACCTAGCCAAAATGATTACACTGACAAGGGTGAAAGTGGAAGGAAACAGCTTCTGTTGTACAACAGAGGAAAGAATATGCTACACAGAGCAGCACTGCAGAAGGCTACGTATCTCCTATTCTTTTTCTACAAAGTGGAAAAGTTGTTTAAAGGAACAGTTGCTTCACAACCATCATTACACAGATATTGATGACTGTTCTGAATGCCAAATGCCCCAAGAATTCTTGGGTTTGTTTCTCCTTACTAATTAGCAGCATCCAGACTTCTCAGCTGGAGAAGATAACTAGCTATTTTAAACAGAACGAAGTTTCACCTCTTTTTATTTACACCTTCTATTCCCTGGAAACAGTGAATTCAGGGAGGCTGATGTTTATCAAAAAAAGTTTTAACTAAAGAGATGACAAGTACTACACATAGGCTTTACACTGACTAGAAGTATGAACGATCTCCACAGGCACTTGTTTAAATTAAAAACTAATATAAACTATATAATCTAAATCAGTACTAGCTCATATCCACTGAATTAAAATGCACATGTAATTAAATCACATTTGCTGGTTACCAGGCATACTCATATGCAGGGGTGCATTACAGGAAAACAAAATTTATCAAGCCATACTTTGCACCTGACAAAGCATAAGAGAGAGGAGGAGAGACATCTCCTGTTTAAGCAGGAGAAACATCTGTAGTTAACAGACCGAACTAATTTGATCCACTGACTTGCTTATGTGAAAGACTTCAGATTTTCACTCTTTCAACTAATTGTTATTCACAGAAGAAAAGATATCCTACTTTTTACTCCCAAGCAGTTCTTCAGCTGTTCACTTCAAGGATTTAGTTCATTCAGAAGTTGAAAAAGGGAGGAAAATACTCTCATTACATCTACTAAACAATTATCTGCTTATAAAAGCATCTTAACACTTAGAGAGATGAACGGTCCACATAATACAGAAGTATCATCAACTCAGTGTTTTGACTTCATTTAGAACTTGAGCTGCAAGTATTCTTAATTTAATTTGGAATTCAAATCACAGAACTAAGGTTGACATCTGTATAGCTGTATGCAGCATTAAAATTTATCTTTTTAAAGCTTCACTAGATCTGTAATGAGTTTACCAACCAGTTGAGAGCTTCCTCTTATTCTTGGAAAAAGTAAAGGTGAACGGGAAATAAACAGCTATTTTTTGTCTACCACATATTCTGCATATGCTTTAACCTCACCGGCAAAGTAGTAGTCATCCTACACAAAAGGAGAACACATTTCTCTAGACTGCTATTTTTTTATGCAAAAAAACCCATTCTGCAAGAGTGGCAAGAAGCAACAGTAATTCAGATGACAGCACAGTGCCGAGAAGATCTATCTCAGGTACTCTGCTACAGTACTACTGAACTCTGCTATCATATAATCGTAACTCTTGAGGGTTTTCTGAATGCTTCTAGGTACTACACTGCTGCGTTCATGGGTCTATGACTCAAAAGCACACTAACTATGACTTATAAGAGTAAGCAAAAATAAGTCATGTTTGTTAAAAAAAAAAAAAAAAAAGCAATTCTCTTGACCTTTAATCACTGTCCTCCAAACTTCTGAAAGAATCTTCAATAGGCACAACAATCTGAAGTCTCAGGCAACTGCTTCCTTACAAAGTAGGATGAGAATCACTTACATTATAATGAAAGCCTGCTGACTAGGTGCATGCTGTCATTAACTGAACCTATTAAAAAAACCAAAATGTCACTTGCCAAGTACTTCCAGAAAACACAGAGAACAAATTTTTTTCAAGTTTGACACAGGATAGTTTTAAATGGTAGTTTTAAAACCCTGTCAGAGCTGTTCAGAAAACACTTCTCATTAGAGATATCTTACCACAAAGTACACTCACAACTGCACTACACAGACTTTTGAACTCTGAAGGAACACGCAGATTAAAGAATGATTTTTTTTTTGTAAGTTTTTATCTGTCTTGATTGTTTTGCAGTTAGTGAAATCAGAACTGCGAAAAGTTGTGGGTGAGTGCTGGGAGAAGGAAAGAAGTGCAAGAATATGTAATTAAAAAAGAACAGGTAACCAAATTAAATAAGACAAGTTTACCTGCATATTAACTTTTTAATGAAAGAAAGCACTGCTGCCAGGCAAGTACAGATTTTAAAGAGTCGAAACTGTGTTATAGCCATGGTGAGAAACCCTTCCTGCAAAATAAAAAAAGTTAGATTTAGAGGATTATACATAATTATGTAGTTCTTAAAGTCAATTTCCTTAGTTGCTGATAAGCAAGGAGCATTCTATGAAATTCTCTTAATGCAAGAAAAGAGAGGGAATACCTGGAGCAAAGACGCTACCTGCCTACTATCAGGACATTTCACTGATGTAAATAATAAGCGTACCTAATGCACATGGCCTTTAAAGAAACAGCACATGATCACAGGTAAAGTCACAGTTACTTTTACACGGGAAGTGCAGGCAATCAATTGCAGTGACTTTACTGCTGATCTGTTTTAGACACTAACAATGGCACTGACCACCAGCAATGCAAAGAGAACAGAATAATCATCAGTAAGCAGTTCACACTTGCTTGAGCAAGTCTTGCATATACAAATTATAAATTTAGTCATTCAGTCAAAACCCAAAATTGGTCGTTTAAATTTAGTTTCCATTTTGATGAAAATGTATGATGAGAACAAACATTGTTTATTTTAGAACTAGTGTCACTGAAACATCATGAGTGAAGAAAGGTTCTGATCATCCTGCGGGCACTATAGCACAAGATAACCCCTAGATCAATATTCCTATGCCAGACTGGACAACACTAGCAAAGCCAGCCCAGAAAAAAAAACAATCTTTGGCTGAAGCCACTTCTGTTGGCAGCTATTTTTCAGTGTCAATCTAGGGAATTTATACTTTGTATACCACACTATTCCAACAGATCCCTTAAATAGGTACAGACTGAGTCAAAATAATCTGCTGTAATTCACGGATCCCTCTCCTACAGGTGAGCATTTCAGAGTAAAGAGGAGGTTAGGCTTCATAAACAGCTTTTCATTATACGCATCTACACTTGTAACAACATTTTCTGTTGTAAGATTAACATACCTCCTGGTGAGAAGAGAAGGCAGCCCTGTGACATTCTCCTCAGGCCATGAGTATTCCATGGAAGGACAGCTTGATTTCAAACATGCTATGGCATTTAAATCACTTTTTACAGTCCAGGCTTTAAGTTAGGAAGACTCAGGAAGGTGGATCATTAGGTAGGCTGCTCCAATACTGCCCTGAGGATTTTATTAAAAAGTACATAATGGGATTTGTGAGCTTCATGGAGCTTAGGTTTATTTTTTATTGGTGCTCATTTGCTAGATAATGTAACTAGCATTAAACACTGCAGTAATATAGTACTGGAAATATGCTTCACATACAGTCCAGATAAGGAATTTCTGCTACTGAAAAATCATACAGGGTGGCTATTAAACAAACAGGCCCTTATACTGTAAAATGGAAGGCTTAAGTCAGTAAGTAACAGCCAAATCACAGACCGCACTACCAAGCTGTAGCTCAGGAGAAAGGCCTCATAGGACACATTTCACCACTACTTCAACACTAGCGTTCTCTTCGTCTCATATCATGGGAGGCTTAAAAATGAAGAGGACCTTATACAAGAGTTGGTATTAAATAAGCTTTTCATCTAAGCTAAGTGGGTATAGGGAAAAGTCAAACTTCGGACAAAGAAGCAAGAACAGCAGACACCATCCAACACATTAAGCTTTTAGTTTTAAAGACAGGACTATCATTTCATGTTGTGCTTAAGTACTTCCTTACCTTCTGGAACAAACAATTTTGTCAATATCTAGGTGACAAGAGAATGCATCAGTCAAAAACGTGAAGGATTCAGAAACAGCGGAAGCTAGTGAAAAAACAGTGGATGGCAACCAGATGGACAGTTCTCTGTTCTAAAGGCAGAAATTATTGCAAACTAATGCTGAATTGGTGAAAGAAATTGTTACTTTTAAGATGCAGCTAGAAGCCATCTACCTGGGATCTGAGGTATGAAGAGCAGGTGACCTGCTGAAAGGCAAATAAAGGTATGTCTTTTCTGAAAGGAAGCTTGTTTAGAAGCTCACTCCACTCTTCTCTACCAAAATTCACTCCTGTATCAGCTTGGGGGGCAGGAGGGAACGACTAGAAAAGTACTCAGTGTTAGAAAGAATAAAGCCATCTTGCTCACTGTTCAGCCTACCTAACTGCCACACTGGACAGCCAAGAGAGATCCTAAATTAGGAAACAAGCTATTGTTTGAAAAGGTTGTTTTAGGAAGCAACCACTACTCAAAAACCTCCGCAGACTCAATATTAGTTGTGCCTAAGTTCAAAGGACTGGGAAGTTTACTACCTAAGTGCAAAACTAAAACCAAAACAATTTTCACATGTGTCAGTTACATATATATGTATGCATGTGTACATACTATATATAAATAACACCTCAGATTTTCAGCTCATCTCAGTTTTTTAATGTATTGACTTCTCTATATCAAGTTAAACACTAAAAAAAATGAATCCACAAGAAGCCTGGCTTGCATGCTTGTGAAGTCCACTGCTGACAAGAGTTAGCCACCAGATGTTAATGCATTTTTCCCAAGTTATTCCTATATATGAGTGACTACATTTCCAACATCATCAGCATGCCTTTTGGCAGAGTTCAATAGCTATTGTCATTCCCCATAATAATCAGATAACTTGTCCCTCTCCACCTTCTATGTGTCACGCAAAAATTTCAGAGTTATGACGAGACACACACACAACCACAGAACACATTTGTGTTAGAGCTGCATTTCACTTCAGCTGTAGCAGTGCTAGGCCCACTGTTTTGCCTGCCTCTTCTCTGAACTTTGATTGTAGTCTTCCCAGCTAAGCTAAGCTCTGTGTACTACAAAATTGCCAGATGCACAACCAGAGTTTCGGCAACAAGATGCTATCAGCTAGCCACAGCAACATCAGCAATCCTCCACCTTTAAACAGTACTTTCATGGGTGTATCTGTTTTTTATACTGCTAATGAAGACATGAAGCAGTATATATGCGTTAATTTTAGCAATATGCTACAGGCTGTTTAAATTCGAATCTTGAAACAATTATTGGCTCAAGATTAGGACAAGTTAAGCATTCTCCCCAGTGTCTGAAATCACATTTGAAACCTTTGCATTGTTGCTCTACGGACAGCACTAGCCAAAAAGAAAAGTTAAAGGTAAGCTAAAGGTTTTGAGTTTTGTTTGGTGCCTTTTGGGTGGGGTTTTTTGTGTTTAGGCTTTTTGTTTGTTTTGGTTTGTTGGTTTTTTAAAAAAAGAGTTTATTAATTAATTTTCCTCAAGGGGAAATAACTTTTTATTCTGAAGCAGTTGTATGAATACAAATGTACGCAGAACCTTAAGACTTCCCAAGTTCACTGCAAACTTAACAAGTTTAGTGTAATGGTATAAGGTGAATTAAGTGAAACAAAGCATTAATTCTTTTCTTGTTGTCCATCTTTCTCAAACACTGGAAAGAAGCACAGCCATGTATCTTCCTTATCTCATGAATGGGAACAAATACTGAACAGTGTAATGCTCAGGGGGCCACCACCTTCTTTCTTTCTTTTCTTCTCTTCAGCCTTTCCCTGATAATCAATCCCAAAAGGAACCACAATTGTATCAGCAGCCGACTATGATACAGGATGGCACAGAGACATAATACAAAGTGGTAGTGCTCCAGCAAAAATCCTAGAACATTTTTTAACAGATGGAGGCAGAGGTGAAACACTAGACTAGAATTCAGAAAATCTGAGAGAGTTGCCTGTCAGCCTGATACACACTTGTGTATATCATGCCTCACCTTCCCATTTGTAAAATGGGACAGAGCCTTCCTTCTCCCATTACTGAGATTGCTTCCAATGTATCACATTTATCAGACTTACTGTCAAGTGTACTTTTAAGTACCATTAAAACAGACATAAATAAGCAAATAAATCAGGACATTAATCCTAATTAATTTAATTCTAGCAGCCAATGCAACAATTTTGTAACACACCAAATTTAGATGGAGTTTGACTTGTGTAGCTCATACATACTTGTGTAGCTCTGTTCGTAAAAAGTCACAGCAGTTGCTCACACAGAAGATGAGCACAGAAAGGATTAAAGCATGGCAGCAGTAAGATGTTAAACACATTAGAGCCAAGTCAGGAGGATGAGGCATCTAATCCCCAAACACATTTTATGGATCCATAAAGGACATATAGTGAAGAGATGGAAAGTTCAGAATTTAACTGAAATATTCCTACATCGCTTTCGGCTTGCAGCAGTAGTGTCATTAGAACTCCTGGCACCTCTGACTTCACTGACACCAGCCAGCAAACCGTTCGCACCACACACAGCCCACCTGAGTTAGTCAGCTATGGCGCAATAAGCAAGACTCTCACTGGCCATTATGGTACAATGAACACAGTCATCCAGAGAAGCACTTCCTCTTTCATACCTAACTGCACACACAAACACCACTTAAACAGTATTTCAAGAGACAGAGCTAATTCTAAAATAAAGTCACTTTGTGGCACTAGAATTGCTTTAAAGACTTATTTTCCCCTAGTGAACTCACCTCCTACTCTCAGCGAAAAATATGTCAAAACACTCATATTATAGAGCACCTATCCTGCTCTCCTCTGTTCCTCCGCAACGCTGACTGATTTGTACTGTGCAGTGTTCTTAAAATATCACCATTTTCTAAATGAAATTTCTGCCTTGACTAACCAGTGCTTTGTGAATTGATTACCTTTTCCTGCACATCAGCTCATCTGTGACGCTAGAATGCACACATTAAGCTATCTTGGAAACAGTGACTTTAACTTATATTGAACACAGCTACGTAAATAGCCAAAGGATGGTATCTAAACCAAGACTAAAAATAACTTGTCTGAAACTGAAAGGCTCCCCGCCAACCACATATTTACATGAGTAGCCACAAAAAAGCCTCATCCTCCTAAAGCAAAATAAAATTTCCCAGTACAAAAGACTAACATGACTCGGAGTGCTGTGTCTACATCAAAACTCCACAAAAGTAACACTGAACCAGCATGTTTTCACAAGAACAGCTGATAAAAAACCTGGCAAGTACCATATGATTAGTCCAAAATTTCAGTGGCAAGGACAGGATTTCTTAAAAGTCCATTTTGTACAAAATTTTACAAAAGTAAAGTGGCCACATCAATCTGAAGATGCCTAAGCATGCTTACAGAGAGATGGAATCTTATGAAGATTGGTAAATAGAAATAAAAACCCCTTTATTTTCAAGCACACAAACCCTCTTCCTAATCACGTACACTGCAAGATGTACAAAGACAATCTGTGTTTTAAAAAAAAGGCAACGTAATGATTCAGGAACAGCATTCTGTCAGGTACTGAAAGACACAACCAGCATCTCTTGCATTTAAAAGAGAGCAACCATGACTCTACAGCCTAATGAGGAGGTTCCACTGGTTGATTCTGTGTTTGGGTTTTGTTCCTTTGGGTTTTTTAATTAACTACTTTCTACATAAACATAGTATTGGGAACACCGAGGGAGGAGGAAAAAGTCTACCATGTCAATGTCTTTATCATTGATTTTGATAAATGGTTAGATTAAATGGCAGCATGACTGAACCTGGAAACCATGCTACTGTGGCATTAGAGTGAGGAGCACAATCCAAAGGGAAGATTAGGAGGCATCTCCTCTATCTAACTACAGCTAGATGGTTGGGGGATGTCCGTAATAGGCACGGTAGTTTCAACACTAATGCTCCAACTTTCAGTGCAAGCATCCTAACTAGGCAGTTGTGAGGCAGCTGGAAGAAGAGACCATTCTGCCTGCGATTTATGCGAGTGAGCTAAGTCATCCAAAGTGCTCACATCCAGGAAGAGATTTCAAGACTTATCAAGTTATCTGTATCTACAGGGAAAGTCAGAGATGACACCCTCATTGCTACTATGACAAAATCATCTGGCAACATCTGCTGTCCCAACAAGCACCAGCTATTTACAGTCAAGACACACTGCCAGACATGCTGTGCAAGATGGCTTAAAGAAATCTCTCGAGGACATGTCTGTATTTCCAGAGTATTCAGAAGCACTATACAGCAGCAAGCTGCACTACTTTTCATTAGATGTGCAACTGAGGCCCTCAACACTGTGAATTCACAGCCATGAAATCGTGCCCCACCATTCTGCAGACCAGCCCCGGCTCAAGTGTTACTGGAGACAGTGCCAAAGCCAGATGGTAGCACTTCAATTTTCTGTGTCCTGTTACAGACTCTTAAGTCTTTAAAAGTGTACTAAGCAACTTTCACGTTAACTTTTATGCAATTTGTCAGTAGCATTAACAAAGGAAAATTTCAGATCGGCTAACCCCAAGCAGCACAGTCCCACCGAGTTCCTAAAAACAGTCAAAATGCTTAAACCCCGCCTGCTCTGACAGTGCCCCCCCGCCCTCTCCCCTAGGGTGCCAACCCCCTCCCCCACTGCCCAGACGCTGCCCACCTACTCGTCAGTCACCCCACGTTTCGCCCAGGCCCCAGGC
>Ga0065711_1008958_pt1 | contig 12579 bp, 6 predicted proteins | sample Hoacrofraction12_FD_59098 | JGI IMG/M metagenome (GOLD analysis project Ga0065711, IMG submission 59098) | Hoatzin crop microbial communities from Cojedes, Venezuela - Epithelial fraction 12 v2 (version 2) | ecosystem: Host-associated > Birds > Digestive system > Esophagus > Crop | place...
CTTCTCTTCTCCAGGCTGAACAAGCCCAGCTCCCTCAGCCTCTCCTCGGAGGAGAGATGCTCCCGTCCCCTCCTCATCCTCATAGCCCTCTGCTGGACTCTCTCCAGTAGCTCCTCATCTTTCTTGAACTGGGGAGCCCAGAACTGGATGTAGTACTCCAGATGGGGCGTCACCAGGGCAGAGTAGAGGGGAAGGAGAACCTCCCTCGACCTACTGGCCACACTCCTTGTAATGCACCTCAGTTCAGGTGGGCCTGGTGCGACAGACTCTCCCAGCAGCCCTCCTTCCTTCATAGAATCACAGAATGGTTTGGATTGGAAGGGACCTTTAAGATCATCTTGTTCCAACCCCCTACCATGGGCAGGGACACCTTCCACTGGACGAGGTTGCTCCAAGATCCACCGTGGACGATGCTGATTGCTGATGGCTTGTTTGTGTTATGAGTGTGCTCACTGTGTTTTTTGCTTTCAGAGATCTACGTTTCAACCACATTAAGGAGATACAACCTGGAGCCTTCAGGCGACTGAAGAACCTCAACACACTGTAAGTTCCACTTGGTGATCCTGTGGTGAGGGTATCCATTTATTGCTTATGTTAGTACTATAACGGCTTAAAGATGGCCTTGGACTTTTAGTTATTTCAGCCAAGTTGTGCATATCCAGCTAAAGCTTTAAAATTCTCTCTGTTCTACCCTGGATCATGTTTCTTACCCTTTTAATTAAATATGCAATTTAATAACTTCTATTTTGGCAATTAACCTGTCTTTTTTTAAGAAAAATTTAAAATCCTGGTGCATACTGTCACTGCCTGAGGATGTTTCAGCAGGTCTAATGTTAGAATAACCCATTAAAAAAGTTCTGGCCTGGGATCAAGGTAGTGGAGGGGTGCATTAAAATCTTCTTCCTTTCAATGACCTCCTCAAATGCATCAACCACATTAGTTGCTCTACGTGACTTTGACTGAAGTGAGAGAGCATCCTTGCATATGCAGCCTTGTCCCTGTGCCTTGCCCTAGAATAAATGCCTACGCCTACAGATTCCTGCAGGTAGGAATGGGGGTAGAAAGCAGTTCCTTCAGCCTTGTGTCCCAGCCAGAGCAGGCACGCTCACCTGGGTACGATATACTACTACTCTTACTAACAAGCTTCTCACTCTGCTCCAAGGAAATAGTGGGAGCCTTTGCTGCTTCTTGCCGCTGTAGGGCTGAGGGTTTGGGGATGGATATGAGCGCATCTGCACCCTGTAGCCAAGAAGCTGAAAACAAACCAGCTCCCAAATGAGGAACAGAAGCTGTGTCAGCACAGTGCTGTGCTGGATGTAATCGGGCTGTTCAGACTCTGATCTGATTTTTCGAGCTGTAACATGGTGCTAACAGCTATAAGATTTCCAGGTCCAGGCTCGAATCTCTCCGTGAGGCAAACCGGCTAGCTTGGGAACCTGCGCTGCACGACAGACATGCTCAGATTTCCTGGGTTTGTACATTCACAGTCCCAAAAGGCAAGAGAAAGTCCAGACTGGTTTTTTTTCCGTCTGACCTTAAGGGATCTGAAGTCCCTGATCTGGTAAAGATGGCGGTGCTGAAAGAAGGAATACCTGGGCAATAAGGCATTTAGTCAATTGTAAGAAGTTGTGGAAAGAGTGGGAACACAGCAGGACTTTATCGTAGAGACCTGTTCAATAGCTAGCTTTTAAAAATCCACATTTGCTAAGGATTGTTCCACTCTGTGTGTGGGACTGGTTGGCCAAACCATGACTGCAGGATGCTTCAGCGTACCCTGGTCATGGCCCAGGCCCCTGCTCGCGGGGCAGGTGGTCAGCTAGTAGACTGGTAGGAAGCTTCATTGCCAACGTGCTCATCCAGAGCACAAGAACAGCCCATGGTAGTCTGTCAAACAGCACCACGTGGTACTTAGTTACCAAAAATAACAGACAGAAAAGATCCAGAAGATTAATGCTGGTGGATTTCTGTCATTCAGGTTAGGGTGAGAAAAGTGACTAAAATATCTGAAGAGAAAATAAACTCCAAATCTGTAGGGGTTTGCCTTATCACAAAGCTCTGCTGAGACGTCTTGATCTCCAGACCTGCTTTTCCAGCCCTGAAGCTCTCCCGAGTCGAGAAAACAAACTGTTCCAAATTATGTCATCTCTGTGAGATGCAGACAGATGTTTGGCAGGCAGCGCAGCGCGGCAGGACCGCCAGGCTAGCTGCAGCCGAGCCCTGGGGAAGCTAAGGATGCTGGCAGGCCTGCCCTCGGAGAGACGCTCCACCCGACCCGTGGAGCTGTGTGAGAGATCCCAGCTCCTGCCCTGCTGGTGCCTTGGTCTGGGCATGTCCTTGGCACACTTCTGCTTCTGTCTTTCTGACTCTTGCCACGCTGCTTAAAGCTAGATACAGGTACGCAACCTGGCTGAGGTGGAAAGACCTCTCTCTATAATACCTGTTTGTGCTGCTTGAATTTGTCCCATTCTTCTTGCTTTTTGTCTCCACACCCTCCTGGACCTCAAGAACAGCAAGTCCATGAACAGGTACTAAAGGGAGTAGGTATGAATGTACCCCCTAACATCTCTAATCTCATGAATACGGATGCCGGGGCAGTAAGAGAGACGTGTTTTGCAGATGGTGGACAGGCTCTCCTGCTTTCCCAAAGTACTGTCCTGTGGCCATCGTCAGAGCTGAAATACTGGACTAGGTGAAACACTGCTCCAACAAAGTACTGCATTTTTATATATGAATTCTGAAAATCAACTGATTTTGCAAATCTTTCCATTTCGATAGTACCTCATATGCTTGGTTGTATTTCCAGTTTTGGCCAGCAAACTGGAAAAATCAGTTATTCTTGCACTCACAGTAGTTCACTCCCACGGATGAGGAGCTTGATAACTGAATGACAGAATGTCGGACCTCGCACTCCTAAAGCAAATTTCTCTCCCAGAACTTTGGTTCATCCAATTCCCCCATCAAAACTGACAAGAAGTGAAGAATTTGCTGATGTTTCTTAGATGGTAAACTTTTGCCTGAGGACTCATATAGGTCTTCAAGTGATAAAGAGAAAAAATCCTTTTAAATCTGTGAAAGGCTTGCTGGGAGAGCTTGGCCAGAATATCTGGAACGAGAGGATTTGAAGGACAGAGTAGCTCAGGTTCCATATGCAGAGCTCTGAGCTTGCAGCTTTCTGCTGTGGGACTTAAATAAACATTCCTTAAGCAAATAAATGCTTTTAAAAGAGCCTTTTCCTACAATGCTTTGACCGGGCAGAGGAAGGGCAGCAGATTCTGGTGAAGCTTCTGTTCTGCATCTCCTTTTGGGCAGGATGGCTGTGCTATATCCAAGTTTGACAGTTTATAAACCACCCTGATAAGGAAACCGTTGTAGCCAGCGTTGGATGCGGGGAGGTGGGCTGAGGGAGTCTCGGAAGAGGAGCCTGCCATGGATGTCCAGTGGGGCTTTTCAATAGTTCAGACCTTCCCCTTTCTTCTCTTTTCTCTCTGGTGTGGAGATTTGATAAATTACAGAGCACTACTTTAAAACTGAAAACAGGAGCCCTGTTTGTCTGTGGAGGAGATACAGTCATTATATGTTGTTGGCTGGGGACTCCTGGTACAGCACCAGAGGTAATGAGCAGTTATCCTGAATGCTGCACCCTGCGAGCCTGCTTGGCAGCTGTCCTCAATGTTGTGTGCATTGGAGAAGTCTTCTTGGGCTAAAGGCCTGAGAGTTGTAAGGTTTCCTCATCTCTTCCTATTGCCTCTTCTCAGTTCCCGTGCAGATGTTGGTGTCAGGATCTCCTTTGTGTATTTTTAAACTCTTAATATGTCCCCTTCATTAAAAAAAAAAAAACGTAGCAGGGAGAGGGAGGGGAAAACACTTGTATGCCATCCACAAAGTATCCACAGCTCCTCAGCAGCTCTTTTGCTTGAGTTTGCCAGCACCAGCGGCATCACTTAACCCAACATTAGCTCACAGCAGGTGGTGAGCAAGCGAGTTGCGAGCCCGTGGTGAGGCACAGCAACTCTTTGCTTTCCAGTCTTTGCTCCTTTAGGTCATCTTTGGGTGGGGTGGGTGGCAACACCCCTGCCTGACTGTCGCCTTAAGTGTTCCCACAGGAGGTCAGCACCCTGCCACGTTGACCCAACTGCTCATTTGCTGTATGTTCAAACCAAGGCCATCGCATCCAAAGGACTGCTGCTGCTGCAGTCTCTCCCACATTGTCTGAAGAAATATCCACCCCTGGGACCAAAGCACTGCTTCTTAACTCCCCCAGTATGTGTTTTGTTCTGCCCGTGGCATGGGCAACCTAGAGAACAGGCACTCTGTGGAGACCACATCGTGGTATGCGCTTCTGCTTGCACCTTTGCCCTGTCGACGTTGTTGCTCACATTGTATTTCTCTTTCTGCTTAGGGGAGAGCAAAGGGCACTTCTGGTGAGCTCTGCAGCTCTCCTTTAGAAGCTGCTTTCAAAGGGTTTCAGGGTGAACAACAGAAGTAATATGGACACTCTGTCTTGAGCCCTCTAGTAGCTCTTGAGAGAATGTGTTTCTGCCAGCAAGGAGGGGACGTTGGAGCCTGCTTGGATCTCAGAATATAAGTTTCTCCCTCAAATATTGGAAATGGCTATTCCAGATCATGCTGTCAACAAGGGAGAATGCATGGCTGAACATTAAACTCACCACTTCTCCCCCTTTAAATATACTATGTGATGATTTCTATTAATGGTGGGAGAAAAAAAAATAGCGGTTAGGTCACAACAGCTGTAGCATGTGGTTTGTCAAATGAAAAGAGGAAAGAGTCTCAGTTCTGTACTGTCACATCATTTAATACACTCTTCAAAACAGAAAACGACTCATTTTATACAACTTAAGCCTGTGCTTGGCAAACCGGAGAGAGGGCGGGGAAGGAGCAGGGAGGGGCAGTCAGGACGTAAAACCTAAAGTAAACTGAATATAAAATGTTCTCTTAGTGAATCTGGGCCAGATCTCATGGTGCTTTTATATCTCAAACCTCCCAGAAGAATTTTTCAGGAATAAAACCTGTATGATTGAGTCTGCCTACTCATCTGGAGCCTGGTTCACCAGCTGGCACGAAGGGGAATGCTACATCATCTTGCTGTCTTTTGATAAGCTCCAGCAAATGTACTTTTGATATTTTTAATTTAGCGTGGTTTGCTAAAGGGTATACTTAAGACACGCATCGATAATGATCTTTCCAGCTTCTGTCTGCCAGCACGTTATTCCCAGCAGGTCTGGTTAGCAGTAGACATTAGCATTCAGTCCTCTTCAACGTTAGCGGGAATTTGGGCGGGTTGCTGGTGGTTGCAGCTGGGATCAATACCCAGGTCACGCCAGGATTTTGCACACTCCTCTGCCTGGCTGAATTGCACAGAAGTCGAGGAGCAGACAGCTGTGTGCAAACCGTCTAAAGTCTTTGTAGGAGCCAGATGTGCTCTCTTGTCTGTGGGTTTCTCTGAAAGCAGCACTTTGGAATATGTGGACTATGATGGACTTCATAAATTATCTCACTTTTGAGTTTTTTCCAGGACATATCCTTCTATTACAATGGGGAGCCCTGAGACAGGAAACAGAGATGGCTTCTTCCATACGCTTTTTAACCTTTAATTGGGAGATGAACAGATTTTTAAGTATCAGACGATGAAATAAGAGGCCTGTGTAGTGTATGCCATCTGAACTTCCAGAATTTGTCTTATTTGGCTTGAATCACTGATTACACCCCCTTGAGCTGTCCTAAATAGCCAAGACAACAAAACAGACCAGGTTAATGCTTTTAGATAGCACCAAAACGCAGTCAGACAACACGCTGCAATTTGAAATCCCCCCCTGAACTTCAGTCTTGGTCCAAACTCGTTGAATTAAAGGGTCAGCAAAGGAGTCCAGACCATTGCGGTGCGTTGGGCTGTTGGTGTGACCCTGCCTCCAGGACCTGCTCGCCTGGTCATTGTCCCATGTCCCCTGTGAAGCGAGCGGCTGATGCCCGTTGCGTGGCAGGGGAGAGGTGCTCACGTCCGTGGGAATGCCGTCGGAGCTGGCACCCGTCTATCAGCCCATCTAGCATCCTCAGAAGTGGGGCCAAGTTTCAGATAAGAGAGAACAAGCTGCCTTCCTTCTCCCCTGGCTGGAGATGAAAGCGTGCTGATGGAGGGCAGGGAAGGAAGCGTGCGCAGTTGGTGCCTGTGTTGTCTTTGTCCTGTGGGTAAATAGACAAAAGCCCTCTCCCGTGCTGCTCTTGAGCACTTATTTCCAGTCCTTGGGTGTTGAGTCATCAAATAAACCTTTGGGTTGGTGCTCAGGGGCTGCATTTCCACTCAGCATATCTGGCTGTCAATCGTGTGTTCCAAGGACCTGACATCATTTTTGCATCCTTATGAGTGAAATGGGGTTGTTTAACCTCAGCCGTGTGTATTGAGCCATTGCTTCCAGCTGTGCAGAAACTTCCCAGCAAGTTTCTGCCTTAACCTCTTTGGGCTGCTTGTCCACAGCCCTGGCAATGTGCGGTTTGGTAGTGGCACCCACATCTATGGCAGCAGGGTAGCTAATCAAGAGAGGGTAAGAAAATCAAAGATAGTGAGATATTTCTCAGACTCTTATTGTTCTGACTTCCAAAGGTTTCTTTGCACTCAAGGTTCTTAGGTGCCTTTTGGACCCTGAGTGTAATACTCTGCCTGAGAACAAGGTGGTGGAAAGCTGGTGTGGCTCAGGTGCCTGCCGGTAACTTGTGAAGCTGCCATAACACGTGTGTGTTTCTGGCATCTTTACCTTTGCATCCCCAAGGCGTTTGATTTCATGTTCTTTCCCACACGTTTTCTTCCATTTCTCCCCACCTCTTTGTCTTTCTCTCCATCCTTTACCTGCACAAACTGTTCTTCCCAGGAGGGGACCTTTGCTTGCAGTGCCAGGGGCTGGCTGGTGCACGGTCTACTCCATTTTCTCCAGCAAAGGCGGGCAGAAGATTGGGCTTTACTGCTGGGAAAGTGTTGAACTGTCTTCTCACCTGCAGCCTGGTGTCAAATCCTTTCTGAGGAGCATAGCTATCACAAAAAGGAGCTTGTAAAATAGAAAATGCACATCCAATGCACATGTTGAGTCTGACCCAACGTTGTAAGGTCTGGCTGCTTGCAGAGGGAGTAGCAGTTTTTCATACAACACTAGAAAAATCTTTGCAGTACACAGTTGCAGCTCTCCTCTCCATCCACGTCCCCATTTAGGAATTTCATAAATAGGTGTAGCTGGTGAAATCCTTGCTCTGAGCTATTGGCCTCTAAGCTCCACCAGCTCTACAGCTGCAGTGAGCTTTGCCAGATCTGAACCTCAGCGGGATACCACAGCGAAAGACCCACAGGAGTGCGGTTGGGCAGCCACGATGAACAGTTAAATGTCGTACATTAAAGAGCTATTTACAAGTGATCTATTTCATTTTCTCGGTGTTGGACTTGGCAGTGGTTGCAGAAGAGGTTTTTGTAGCGTTCAGCTGCGTGGTTACCGCTGTCGCAGACAGCGTGGTTCTTACAAGGTTGAGCTGTGTTTCTGGTCGTTGGCACCGGCCAGCATTTGCATGCACAGTCATGGCAACTGCACATACAAGTCGGAGATTGCCTGCCAGTGTGATGTTGTCCATAGGTTTTGTGTTAAAATCTGGCACAAGGCTCTCTAGATCGAAAGAGGCTGTCTCTGAATAGCCTCAGGAATCAGATCTGGATTTATTTATTTTTCATTTGCACATATTTGTGTACAAAGTGGTTAGAACAAAGTGTTACCAGTTTATAGCTCCTCTAACTCCACTGTGAACTGGCATTTTAAACTGTGTTTGTACGCTTAAAAACTGGCTTTGCACGCCCCTGCTCACATGTTGAACACAACCATGGACCTTCAAAAATCATCGTTGTTGTACAACAGTGGCAGCAGTGGTTTAATTTCTCCTTCCCCTCCCCTTCCTTCTGCCTGTCTCCCTTCCCCTCATCCCTTTTCTGGCCTAAATTGTAACTTTGGGGTGAAAACCACTCTGGCAAAAGGTAAAGAAAAGTCTTTGAACATTGTACATCTTGGAAACACTTGGCACCTCTGGGTGAGAAACCTTCTCATTGACTTAGCTGGTGTGAGTATCCAGGCTTTGATCTTCTAACCCCATTAAAGCTTAAACTCTGGAAAACACAGGTTCAGGATTTTTCAGTGGGCATTCAGGAACACAAATGCCATGAGTCTCACGTGCTGAATTCACCAGTTGTGGTTTTCTTTCTTGAACAGGCTGCTGAACAATAATCAGATAAAACAAATTGTGAGAAGATCCTTTGAAAATCTGGAGAACCTGAAATACCTGTGAGTTGATTTTCAAATTTAACAACCCACTTCTGATGTTTGCCAGTCAAGGATGTATTTTCTGTGGTCAGAATTTCTGGATATGAGGAGTGTCACAGCTATAAAACATTGCCCTTAAATCCAATCAGAAAGCTCTGCTTTGGGTTGAGGTTCATAGATGTTTCCCGTGTCCTTTTAAAACACAGCTGCCGATCAGTTGTCCTAATGCTTTTTTTCCTTCTCTCCTTTTGAAAGCTACCTTTATAAAAACGAAATTCAGAGCATCCAGCAACATGCCTTCAACGGGCTCCGTTCTCTGGAACAGCTGTAAGTACAAACGAGCCTTGTTTGTTGCTGGATGTGATGTGCGCAAGAGCTGATTTATTGGCTCCTCTAACCCAAGTGCTGTGTTTCCAGTGGTGGAGAGTACCAGACTCTTAGCAAGGAGTAGGATGAGGCTTCTACTGTTTTATCGTCCAGCTTTGCAAGACTGCACTGGCTTCATCTGAAAACAGCTGGTCCCAGTACTGATTTTGGTTAGTTAACGCTGAGATCTCTTCCTGCTGACATCCCATAAGTTTTCTCCTGACCGTAAACCTCTGGAGCATAGGAGGATCCCAGCTGTGCTTCTGACGCCCTTTCCGTCCAAGGACCTCATGATGGGAGGAGATAGGGGTCTGGAGGATGGCTTGAAGCAGAAGGCAGCTGGCCTGCTGTGTTTGTCTGCTGGGACTCCTGGAGCAGAGAGTAGGATCTGGCCCTTTGCTTGAATGGAGGGTGATGGTGGAGTTTCTTACCTAAACCTTTGCTGAAAACAAATGGATGGAGTGCAAGCTGAGAGCTGGGGCAGCGAGGCGTTTGTGGGAGCAGTGGTGGTGTTCGCATGTTGTAAAGCATCTGGAAATTACAGCAGGGGGAAGATGATGGCTCCAAACACAGTAATGACCGAGCTGCATGGCACTCTGGGGTGAAAGGAGCCTTGCGTGTTTGCCTGGCAGCTGGAGCCCACCACAGTGACACTAACATTCCTTACTAGCTCCCCTTCTGTGGATTGCAAATCTGTGCTGTTTATTCAGCCAAAGAAGTTTTGGTTTTTTGACTCGTAGTGCTCAAGGTGTATGGGAGGACTGAGGTCTGACTCTTTAGAAGAGTCTTGCTAAACTGGGATTGGATTTTCCGTGCTGGGGTCATGATATATTATGTGCATGTGTGTAAGATACGTGTGTACATATGGAGAGAGGGGGAGCATACATGTTTGAAGTATAAGAATTATTTGCATCACTGGAGAACTGGGACCAAAGGTGAAACCATTCTAATTCCTGGATTGTGCCAAATGATGGCATTTGTAGGGCTGGAATGTAACTAAGGATTTTGCTGTAGAAGGGGTGGGATGCAGCTTGTTCTCCAGGCTGACTGTAAAAGTGGACAGAGTATAACGGGAAGTTTCAGGCAAGCTTAATAACAGGAGTGCTACCAGCCTGGTGTACAAGATGGTTTTTCATCAGCCAGCTCAGCAAGGATGCTTGGGAGAAAACATCGGAAGCAGATACCGGCTCAGCTATGCTTAGAGAGGAGGTGATGCTGGCCACAGTGATATTTTAACAATGAGCGTTCCAGACTTGATGTCACGAATAAAAGAAAAAAAACCCAGCAAAACCAACAAACAACCCGCCTAAAGTCCCATCTGTTTTCAATCTCAGGCAGGCACGATTCCAAAAGAATTAGCTTTACTCAAATCCTACCCCGTTTCCCTGTACCCCACAAGCCAGCTTTTCAAGAAAAAGTATCCCCTGATTGATGGGCAGTATCGGGTGCTTTCCTCAGGGTCCAAAGCAACGACAGCAGACATCTGAGGCTTGTTAAAACACGTACGGCTCTCCCCACTGTTGCCCCCCACTGCAGAATCTGAGTCACAGTCTCTCGGTTTGTGCTCTGATAGTGGACCATTTATCATGAATCCTTCCATTACAAATCAAACAGCCATGTGGCGGCTTAGGCAATTATTTCTCAGTGCAGTCAGCTACAATAGCAGAAGGAGTATTTGTAGATCCATGATTAATCGTGTCCGCTGTGAAATTTATGCCTGTGTCAATTAAGGGGGAAGAGTTTAGGCAACTTTGAAACCATACCGAAAGGCATCTAAAGGTCGGGAACGTGTCGGTTGTGCCGGTGAATGTCACAGCTAGCGGGAACAGGGAGGCTCAGGTATCACGGGGTGTTGCTCTGTGGGCCCCAGGTGTCCTTTGCTGATGGCGAGGGCTGACCTGGGGCAGTGCAGAAGGTCTCCCAGGCCCCTGGAACAGCAGGTCACTCTTCAGATTTTAGTGGAATTAAAAACATTGACCTGTATTAGTGAGAACTAGGCTGTCCACGTTAATGTGCCGTGTAGATCCAAGTGTTCCAGCTGACCACACCGTCTTTGGAGGCTGTGCCTTCCCTCCGTGGAGACAGAATATCCCAGTGGCAACCGTTTCCAGCTGTTTCTGCTCTCGCTGGGTGGATGCACGTGCTGGGAGCCCCTGTTAGAATCAGAGACAAATGCGGGCTGGAAGAGAGCTTTGGATGCCTCCAGTCCCACCTTCAGCAACAAGCAGGACCAATTTTGAAGTGTTATCAGGTTGTTCAAGGCCTTTTTCTACAAACTGATTCTCAGCAAACTCATGATCCCACTCAGTAATGTTGCAGTTCCTCGGCTGGGAACAAGTGCCTTGTGGTAGGGCTATTTCTTCCTCCCCAGCGATCCAAGGATGTGTTGTGGAATGCCGAGGCACTACAGGAAAGGCAGGGAAAATTCCTATATGGTGCTCAGATGGGAGCAGCTGCTACTGGTTCTCTGTGGGCAGTGGTTTCATCCTGACCCTGAACAGTGCAGCAGGCAATTCACAGTAATGGTGGTGGTCTTAGGCTTTGGGGAACAGCAAATCTGTCCTCCTTTCTGTGTGTGTTTTAGTTCATTAAGAGAGAGAGTAAAACTGACAGCATAGGGAAAAGCCAGTGTTGGCCACTGTGTTTGCACGTGGAAAGTGGAGACGCTAAAGTGGCTGCTGGCTTCTTGATACCTGCCCTGAGATGTGTGGTGACCACTTGGTGGGCAATGGTGGATTGATCTTCTGTCTTTCAAACTGCAATCTGTAACCCTGCCCCTTGTGATTTTCTGTGTGACAGCTATCTGCATTTCAACAACCTGGAAAGTCTGGAGCCGGAGACTTTCAGTGACCTGCCTAAACTTGAAAGGCTGTAAGTAAAGGTGGGACCTCTCTTGGGTGTGAGGAGAAGGGGAAAAAAACCCCTTCTTTTTGTGTAAAGGCTTTGATAGCATGAAGTGTGACCTTCAAAATGGAGGGAAATGCAAGAAGAAGCTTCCTTGAAGAAGGAGATTTTACGTACTTGCAAGGTAGAAAGGTTATTGAGAATATGAAGGGAATTTCCCATGTTGTGTTATGTTCATGTTTCCACCTAAGTAGGGGTAAATCTGCAGAAAGCCCTACAGTTGGCCAAGCCAAATGAAATCTTACTCTGACCATAAGGTCAACATTAGTCACTGTTGGGCAGTGTGTACGAAAAAAGGGGATGGAAAAGGAGTGAAGTCAGAAGAAAGTCTAACCAGAAAAACACGCATCCTTCTTGCAAGCAGTTAGGAAACAAAGTCCTGTGTCTCCTGCTCCCCAAGATTGCTTCTAGTAGTAATGTAGCCACTAGGACAGAAGTTCACACGGTGGTTCCCACTCTGTGGTGAAACCAACAGACCCGTCTATGCTGCATGGCAATGTGCCTTATGTCCATACGTGATAGGAAAATAAAATCGTGAGACCAAAACACCCTTAGGAAAATTCAGACCTGGATCGGCACACCATGGCTGATCTCAGTCTCTGTATTTGATCCAACAAAAATTCTGGATTTAAATTTTAGAGGAAGATTTGTCAGCGTCCAACTAGGCATACAACACACGTGTACGCAGACATTTGCATGCAAGCTCTACTGCTTTTGTATTTCTTTCCTGTTCCACCATCTACTAAAATTGCTTCCTATCTTTTGTCAATGATCTCTTATGAGTTTTAGATGTAATCGCCGTAAACGGGGGACCCTATAAATGCTTATAAATATCTGCAGAGTGGGTGTCAGGAGGACGGGGCCAAACTCTTTCCACTGGTGCCCAGCAACAGAACAAGGGGCAACGGGCACAAACTGGAGCAGAGGAAGCTCCAGCTGAACCCGAGGAAGAACTTCTTCCCTCTGAGGGTGACGGAGCCCTGGCCCAGGCTGCCCAGGGAGGCTG
>Ga0065711_1012568_pt1 | contig 12579 bp, 8 predicted proteins | sample Hoacrofraction12_FD_59098 | JGI IMG/M metagenome (GOLD analysis project Ga0065711, IMG submission 59098) | Hoatzin crop microbial communities from Cojedes, Venezuela - Epithelial fraction 12 v2 (version 2) | ecosystem: Host-associated > Birds > Digestive system > Esophagus > Crop | place...
CTCTTTTCAGTGGTGCCCAGCGACAGGACAAGGGGCAATGGGCACAAACTGAAGCATAGGAAGTTCTGTCTGAACATGAGGAAGAACTTCTTCCCTCTGAGGGTGACGGACCACTGGAACAGGCTTCCCAGAGGGGTTGTGGATTCTCCTTCTCTGGAGATATTCAAGACCCGCCTGGAGAAGTTCCTCTGCAGCCTGCTCTAGGTGACCCTGCTTCGGCAGATAGGTTGGACTAGATGACCCACAGAGGTCCCTTCCAACCGCTAACATTCTCTGATTCTGTGATTCTCATCTTCCACTCTTACCCAGTCTTCTCCCTCTTTTTTTCTGCCTTTTTCTTAGGTGTGGTTTTCATTAGTAAGCTATCCATGGTGGTCTTGCAAAACTTTCTTCCCTTCTACACCTCTCCAGTTTACCACGTCCATGTCAGCTTTCCTGTAGCTTTCCACCCCAATATATGTTGCATTCCAAGCTGAAAGCTGGGCCCAGTGACAGATACTTGGGCTCTTCTTGTCATGTCGGGCATTGTTCACATTTCTGAAAGGCTGAACAGTGAGAAGGTGTGCCCAGGGGATCATAGAGTCATAGAATTGTAGAATGGTTTGGGTTGTAAGGGACCTCTGGAGGTCATCTGGTCCATCCACCCTGTAGTGCGCAGGGACATCTTCAATTAGATCAGGTTGCTCAGAGCCCCGTCCAACCTGACCTTGAATGTTTCCGGGGACGGGGGATCTACCACCTCTCTGAGCAACCTGTGCCAGTGTTTCACCATCCTCATCATAAAAAATGTCTTCCTTCTACCATCTTTTAGTTTAAAACCATTACCCCTTGTCCTATCGCAACAGGCTTTACTCATGCCCTGCTTAACCACGGTACTCTCGAATAGAGCACATTCAGTCACTGAGAGATTTCTTGGAGCGTCTGCTTTGTCAAATTCATTTCCACAGCGTATGTCAGGAGAGAAGTCTTCCAGAAGAATTTGTGTTTTCTTCAGAGTCAGTACTTTTTTTCTAGGAACCACAAAAAGCAGCTTTGTTTACACATTTCAGTTTGCGGCTCCAGAGTGTGAAGTGACAAGTTGTCTGATGAGACTGGAGAAGGAATTTGTAAAGCTTTGGAAAAACAAGTCTTTTCCTGCCTTTCTCAGTCCAATTTCAGTCTGGAATGAAGCATCTGAACAATTTTTGCATACTTAAACAAATAACCTCAACCAGATAACAGGTGAAAGAATTTTTTTGTTGAAAACGTTATTGGCAAAATTGGAAATTCCTGTAAGTAGGGGGCATCATAGAAAATTTTGCGCACTACAAGTGCTGAAATGTCCCATCTCCTGTAAATAGCTTCAAGGTTTTGCTTTTAGCAGTGTCTCTAGAAATAACGAGAAATAGCGCAGAAGATTAATGACAGTGCCATTATCATAATACTGATTATAATTGGATGCTCATTATAATAGCTTCACACCATGATCAACTGTTCAGATTAGAATTATTGTAGGTTTACAGTCTTCGAATTTTACAAAGGTTTAGCATGGTAGTTAGTTGCTTTCTGTGACAGATTTTTTTATAGCGTTACTAAGATTTAACAGGGAGAAGTGAAACAAAAAAATGTTCTTTTATGCAGACAGCTGTTATTTGATATTCTGTTTATATGCTTGCATAGTGTCAGAGTAGTAGACCAAGAAAAAAAATCTTTTCTATCTTTCATTTTAAAGACATTTGTAAAATTACTGCGTGCCAAAACCCTCTTGGTAACACTATGTACGAGGCGTACCAAGACTACTACAAGGCTACTGTTAACAAACAGTCCACCTTCCAGCTCCTTTGAACTTGCTTTTAACATGTCGATATGTGTATAAATTGGTACCAGAAGAATCTTTCCTGTTTTCTAAGAATTGCTGGAGAGAGAGAGGGAATGAGATAGACAGACAGACAGGTGGACAGACACGTGGCTCTAATATGCCTAGTTGGTGTTTGATATTCACATACCCTCCAGCATGGATCTGGGATATAATTTTTTAATGTATTCAGCATAACACAGAGTAGATGCTGTTTAATACACATGGAAATGCTTTTTATGTCCTTTCCTCAGATGTTTTCGTATGGAACTTTAATTTAGTTATTCATAATCCCCTGAGTTCTTTAGAAACCAGTATATTTTCAGCTACCATTAATCTCTACCAGTTTCTCTTCAGATTCCTGTATTTTTCAAAGGAAGTCCAAAAACCTACATAATACAATTAATTTTTACATAGAGACATCTCCACCAAAGTGATACTTCATACGGAAAAATATGCTAAACTGGTAATTCTTAATTGAGGAGACACCATGTTTCTTGTGCAAAAAAGACTTTTAAATGAAAATACAGTCCTTCATAGAATTTTTCTTATTAACAGTTTGTTGTAATTTAGAGGAATACAGGGAATGCATATGGGGAGCAAAGAGAATTTTAATCATTTGCTAAAAACACTATATTACTAGATTATGCCTCCTGAATAATCATGTCCAGTATCTACCACAGTCAGAACACCATGCAGTCCCTTTTGTGAATATACTCAGTCGTATTTTAAAAATAATGAGCACATTTTGCCCACTTCTGGCTTTCATCCTTCTTGCTTACCCCATTCACCTGTGCACTGTTCCATTTTCACTTCATATCACGTGGGTATCAGGCAAAAGTATTCCAGGCAGGCTGCATTATGAAATAGTGCAATCTCTGTCCTCTTTCTTTCCTGGATTTCTGCTCCATATACGCATAGGATAGTACTGTGCTCCCTTTTTTAGGAGAGGGGAGGTGGTGGTGGTTTTATTTTTTTTGTCTTCATCATCTTGTTGGCAGCTCCTAATCTTCTGGGCTGGATTTCATAGCGTCTAATCTGAGTCACCTAAAAGGTGAGCATCCAGTCTAAAATAGTTGTTGAAGTGGAAAGAAAAAGACAGGCATCTAGTGTATGTGATTCATCCCACCTAAGATACCAATTTTAGTTCAATATGAATCATGAGCTAAAGATGCTCTCCACTAACCGCAGAAAAATCCTCAGTCACTCTGTTAGACTAGACATCTTTTAGATGTCTGAACTGGGTAAGACAAATGTGATAGCCTATGGTCACTTGTACACGAAGACTTTTTCTTGCTTCTCCTGGAAACAAAGAGAGTTCCCTTGTGCAAGAAGACAGTAAGCGCACTTGTGAAAAGTATACTGCCACGGAAAAAGCTGTGCAAGAGCCAAAGGATCTTGCATCTCTCTTCCCTTTCCACAGGGCCATGTGACACCAGTTATGGTGGAATTGTGTGAGGCCACTGAAAACACAGTTGCTGTCAGATTTTGAAGTAGCACACTGCTGCTTTAATAAAATGAAGTCTTCTGTCTATACAGTTTCCTTCCAAAATTAGTCTTGGGATAAAGTGGTGGATTTAACCTAAAATGACAGCCTGCAAAGAGCAACATGGGAGGATTGTATACCGATATCTCAGCAAAACTGAGATCGCAGACTTCTTACTAAGAGAGCTGTGAAGAAATATCAGAAAGAAGTTGTGTTAGTAAAGCGGAAAGCATAGTTCGAGTCCTTCTTGGTATGCACATTCTGAATAACTAAATTTATTACGAAGAATCTCCATCTAGAACATTCCAATGGTTTTCACATTTTTCAATTTCCAGTCTTAGTGATACCTTATATTGCTGAAAGATTGATGAAATAAGAGCTTAATTTTTCCTAATGCTTTATATAGTATTACCAACTTCAAAGATAGTCTTTTAAACTTAAATGTTAGAGTGTTTAAATTAAAGTTTTAATGTTGGTAACTATCAAGTGACTTACTGACAATTTTTTTTTTTTTCCTCACTCTTGGAGAGCTCATTCTTGTCTTTATGAGCCTGGCAGCTTGCTTAAACATTGCCAGATGATGAACTAACTTCCTAATTAAAATCAGTGTTACATAGTTAAATGCTGATACTACCTTGATAAACAGTTATAACGTGAAATGACCTTGTGGTTTTCATACATAAAACACATTTCTTTGTACCTGATGATGGCATTATAAAATATTGCTATTAAAAGATGGAATATTTCAGAATTTGGGGGGAAGTAAGAGTTTTTATGTTAATATTTGAAGCATACTTAGCAAGAATTTCCTGCTGAATAATCCCCACCCAGAAGCATTCTTCATAATATTTAAGGTGTGAAGACTTCAGAGACTTTATGATACACACTAACAGAGGGAAAAGTTGAAGTCAATGCCTACTTTTGTGTTATGGGATGTGTTACAGATAAAAAACTGTAAGTCCTGTAAGATCTGAATACAGAATATAATTTGGGGGGGTGACATGATGTACAGGTTATCAGAAGTTGTACACATACAGATGACTGTATATTAAGTATCATAGCATGATAGAATCATTTAAGTTGGAGAAGACCTTCAAGATCATCGAGTCCAACCATTAAACTGACACTATCAATTCCACCAATAAATCATGTCCCTAAGCTCCCCATCTATACGTCTTTGCGATACCTCCAGGGATGGTGACTCCGCCACCTCACTGGGCAGCCTATTCCAATGCTTTACAGCTCTTTCAGTAAGGAAATTTTTACTAATATCCAAACTAAACCTCCCCTGGTGCAATTTGAGGCCATTTCCCCTTGTGCTGTTGCCTGTTACTTGGGAGAAGAGACCAACACCTGCCTCACTACAGCCTCCTTGCAGGTAGTTGGAGAGAGCAATAAGGTCTCCACTTCTCCAGGCTAAACAGCCCCAGTTCCCCCAGCCACCCTTATAAGACTTATTCTGCAGACCCTTCACCAGCTTTGTTGCTCTTCTCTGGACATGTTCCAGCACCTCAATGTCCTTCTTGTAGTGAGGGGCCCAAAACTGTACACACAACTCCAGATGCAGCCTCACCAGTGCCAAGTACAGGGGCAAGATCACCTCCCTACTCCTGCTGGCCACACTATTCCTGATACAAGCCAGGATGCCATTGGCCTTCTTGGCCACCTGGGCACACTGCTGGCTCATGTTTAGCTGGCTGTTGACCAACACCCCCAGGTCCTTTTCTGCTGAGCAGCTTTCCATCGACTCTTTCCCAAGCCTGTAGCGTTGCATGGGGTTGTTGTGACCCAGGTGCAGCATCCGGCACTTTGTCTTGGTGAATACAGTTGGACTCAGCCCATCAATGCAGCCTGTTGAGATCCCTCTGCAGAGCCTTCCTACCTTCAAGCAGATCAACACTCCCATTCCATTTGGTGTCATCTGCAAACTTACTGAGGGTGCACTCAGTCTCCTCATCCAGATTGTTGCTAAAGATGTTAAACAAGACTGGCCCCAAAACTGAGACCTGGGGAACACCACGCTTGACCAACTGGATTTAACTCCATTCACCACAACTCTTTGGGCCTGGCCATCCAGCCAGTTTTTTACCCAGCGAAGCATACATCCATCCAAGCCATGCACAGCCATTAGTTAGCGTTAGAGAAGCTTGTTGTAAGATAACTTTATGAAATAAATCAGTAAAATTCTAATTTTTAGCTGGTTTTCTTGTCATTAGATTTGTTATCAGTTTGACCACTTACAAAGGTCATCTTATTTCTTGCATAGCAACCAAAATAAGTCCTATTTATCTTGTAGTAGCAAGAGATAATTATGTGTTGCTATTTCCCTTTAATCGGGGAAACACTGTCATTCCCAGATTAGAACAGCCTCTTATCTATACTATTTTAAATTTCCACACGTTTGCAAATACTTGAAGTCAACTACACAGTTTAAAGAAACTGTAGCTATGCTGCTTGAATCTTCTATACTCAGATGGTGGCAGGAGATCTTGAACTGGGGAGCCCAGAACTGGATGCAGTACTCCAGATGGGGCCNCACTAGGGCAGAGTAGAGGGGGAGGAGAACCTCCCTTGACCTGCTGACCACATTCTTCTTAATGGACCCCAAGATACCATTGGCCTTCTTGGTAGGAGGGGCACACTGCTGACTCATGGTGAACTTCTTGTCCACCAGGATGCCCAGGTCCGTCTCCGCAGAGTTGCTCTCCAGTAGGTCAGCCCCAAGCCTGTACTGGTGCATGGGGTTATTCCTCCCCAGGTGGAGGACCCTGCAGTTGCCCTTGTTGAACTTCATCAAGTTCCTTTCGGCCCAACTCTCCAGCCTGTCCAGGTCTCATTGAATGGCAGCACAGCCTTCCAGAGTATCAGCTACTCCTCCCAGTTTTGTGTCATCAGCAAACTTGCTGAGGGTACACTTGGTGTCAGAAGCCTTGGTGAAGTCGAGGTAGACAACATCCACTGCTCTCCCTTCATCTACCCAGCCAGTCATGCCATCGTAGAAAGCTACCAGATTGATCAAGCATGATTTCCCCTCGGTGAATCCATGCTGACTACTGATAACCTTCTTTTCCTCCACTTGCTTGATGATAGCCTCCAGGATAAGCTGCTCCATCACCTTTCCTGGGATGGAGGTGAGGCTGACCGGCCTGTAGTTCCCTGGGTCCTCCTTCTTGCCCTTTTTGAAGACTGGAGTGATATTGGCTTTCCTCAGTCCTCAGATACTTATCTTGTTCTCCAGGACCTTTCAAAGATGATGGGGAGAGGCTCAGCAATGACTTCTGCCAGCTCCCTCAGCATTTGTGGGTGCATCCTATTGGGGCCCACGAACTTGAAGAATATGGAACACTTCACAAATTTGCATGACTGCAGATCATGACTCTACGACTGTAGCCATCTGCGCTTGCGAAGTAAAACACACGAGCTTAAACCAGGGGCGCTCAACATTTCTAACTGGGTGGACAATTCTTATTATAGGGCCCTAGTAACTTCTGTGAAGAAGTACCCATTAGGTGAACAACAGCAGTATAAACTGGGTCAGAAGAAGGCTGAAGTGCTGGAGACGTCCTGATAGCCATAAAATATGGTAGATTTTTTGATGAGCCAAGTGTTTGCTTAAATCCCCTTGGAGTAGGTGGTGTCAATTTTAGCTTTTAAGTTTGATACCTGAATAAATTAATTTCTTCTGACTTCCCAGCAGTTTGCAGGTGCCAACTTCTGCTGCTGGGCTTTTTTTACATGGTGTCTTTTGCTGTTCACTCAAATAAGCAGTGAAAAGAGTTATGCAAACCTCAGTCTTACTTGCACAGGTAAAATGTGATGGCATGAGTTTCAGCGTGTGCAGTGTGAGGCCGGTGGGATCGCTACCTGCTGGGCTTTCCTGCCAGGGCTGATCTCTTGGTTACCATTTCTTCACCGCTATTGCTACAGGGTCACCTGGATTAAAGTTAGTGTGAGCGCTGCTGTCCCAGTTGTAAGTACAACAGTGTACGCTGTGTACAAATGCTCTGTTCCCAGTCGTGGGTCATCAGCTTGTCTTACTGTGGTGGGGAGAATCAAACTAATACCTGCATAGTTGGTATTCATAGGATGTGGTCGTAAAATGTTCTCCAGTTTCTGCATCAGAAAAGATTTATTTAACTTCTATCCAGGTTTAGAATTTTTCTGTTGTAACTGACCTTTGCCATGTGCAATTGAAAAGCTGTACCCGTGTCTGGGTTTGGGTTTTTTTCTTTTTTTGTATATTTCTTTTCAAAGTGCTAATTCCTTTTATGTTTAGAAAAAAAGAACCGGTATGTTTTATGTACTAGTGATCTTTTTGTTGTTATTATTTTCATTTTAGACCATGTCCTTAACTTTTATCTTTCAATATTGCTGTTTCATGGAAATGTGAGAGCACTCCTACTTTGAATAATCACCTACTCAGTTGTCACTCATGTTACACACAGTAAAAGAACCTGAAAGAACCTGCTTTTTTTTTTTTTGTTAATCTGTTTGAGCCATTGGGTGAAGCTAGAAACTTCATAAAGATATGTTGCACATCTTTTTAAAAGAAGAATATTTAAGTTCTGTTTGGACTTCTTTTTTTAGAAAAAAAAAAGTAAATATAACCATGAAAATAGAACCACAAATGCTGGGTGTTTTAGATCATCTAGAGTGTCTGCCCAGATGACAAGAGACTATTAGCAGGAGACCCATTTGAGACAGTTTAAAAACTAACAAAGATGAAGTTGAATACTGTACTGATACAGAAAAATACAGAAATAAGCCTATAAAGGAAGGTTCTGGACACTGACATTGGTGTAAATATATTACTTGTTTGTGCTTTGCTACCTGTGGAGGAGCATTTTTCCTGGTAAGTGTGATGTGGAACTGAGGGACACATGGAGAAATATAAAATAGTGGTGGAGATTATTCAGCATGACTTCTGTGGAAGGAAGTTATCTCACTGTCTGCGAAAGTCTTCTGAAAGAAGTACAAGAGCGTATGGACCAAGGTGCATCTAGTTAATATAGCCTGCCTGGATTTGCAAAAATCTTTCAGCAAAATTCCTCACCAAGTCTTTAATGAGAAATAAAGCTTCTGTAGAATAAGAGGAAAGATCTTTCTGTAGTTCTATGTTTAAGGATCAGAAGGAAAGAATAGTAATGAAATTAAAGAATAAAAATGGTCAATATTTGCCATAGTAGGACAGTGGAATCCCACAGCTATTTATCCCAATATACGGAGATGATAAAGTTTTCTAGTGATACTGAACTATTCAGGGAAGTAAACTCAGGTTTTAAGATGCTGTGTAAGTAGGTGATAAAACAGCAGATGAAATTCAGTAATGATAAATCCAAAGACAGGCGTGCTGGGGAAAACCAGTCTTGCCTATTCATATATAGTGATTTTCTCAAAACTGGCTGCTAAAACTGTGAAAATGCATTTTCAAGCTCAATAGTTGTATAAAACATTGGAGAGGGATGACAGGCTTGATCATAGGTATGGAGTAGTGTCTGGGCAATGAGATTTGACGAGACTAAGGCTTCAGTAAGAAAAAAGAGACTAAAGATGAATAAGGTAAAAGTGTATGAAATCATGTTGGGGTTGAGTAGAAAAATGATTGTTCACTTCTCGTAAGTATCATGGATCATTAAAATATCAGGTAGTGGGTATAAAATGAGGAAAAGGAAATACTTTTCATACAGTGCATAATGGATTCATGGATTTAATTTCTGTAGGAAGTTCTGGAGTCCAAAATTACACAGAGGATCAACGAGTGACTGAATTCATGGAAGAAGATTCCCCCAAGGAGTGTCAGACCCTAAGATGCAAAGTTTACAAAGTCCTGAAATTACACATTTCTGGGAACTGGGAGCAGATGTAAAATCTTACTGTGGGATTCTTCTGCAATTAGTGGATTGGTAATGAAGGTTATATTCATTATACTGTTTCAGACACAGGATACCTTGAAGGATCTTTGTTCTGGCCCAGTACTCTTGCTCATACAATCTTATAGCCTCATCTAGCAGCTTGTATTCCATGCCTTTAAAAAGTGCGATAACCCTTCGTTACTGGATCAGACCCAGTGTCCACCTGCCCCAGTCTCTTGTGTCAAACAAAGCCGAGCAGGGAATGCTTAGAAAAGGATTTAAGGCTTGCGCCAGCATACAGTTATACTTCCACTCTATTGCCTGCAATCTGTGGCTTGGAGATTTTCTGAACAAGAGCTTTTATCTTTTTTATTTTTTTTTTAACGCTACTGTTGGGTTTTCTTAATCTAAATGCATCTAATTGTTTTTGAACTTACTCTTTTGGCATCTACAACCTCCTGTTGCAATGAAGCTCAGTATTGCCCAGATGCTGTGAGAAGTAGCTTATTTTCCTTGTTTTGGTGAATGACCTGATAATTTCATTTGCTATCCTTCTACTACTATGGTGCATAGTTCTTCAGGCACAGTGTTTCCTGTTTACCATCTCTATAGTGGTATTGATTTTACATTTTTCTTTTCCAGTGAAGTGTCTGTATTTATCTAATCTTCTCTCAGACAGAAGCTGATGTATACCTTTGCTTATCTTTGCCATCTCCATCTTTGCTGTACGTTCCCTAGTTCTTCTGTACCTGCAGAGGCACTTCAGACAGATCTTATGATGGGTTAATATTAGACAAGTTTTTGCAATGCTAATAATGAACAAAGAGAAGTCTGACAGTGCGTCTTGTATCACTTGCAGGCAAGCCCATGGACTTCACTAGGAGCTCTTCCAGAGCAAAGTAGCTACGTGATGTAAATTAAGCAATGTAAAAATGCAGAGATGTCTGTCACCGCTCTGGGCAGAGATAAACTGATACACATACAGTACTACCATCATGCCGAGCTTTGCATTAACAATAACAGAGAGCAATGCAGGAGTAGAACGCAAAAACTGTCTTCATGAAAAGAAGTATTTGGAAATAATTTTTGTCTCAATTTTTACAGTTACTTCTGTTAATATCATTATCATGATTTGAAATGTAAAATGCACGTGCAGGTGCATTGGTGGAGATAAGGGTCCAAGGAATATTCTCTTCTGTCTTCATATGGCAGTGTACTGGCCAGCCATGTTTTCAGATTTTAGTGAAGTACAAGTTTAGCTGATTTTTTTTGTCACATAGGCAAAAAGGCAGTAGCTTCCAGTGCAGCTGAAGAAGCAATTGATGAACGAGGCCACGGAGATCTAAAGGCAGAGTCTTCTGCTCTTGTTGTACCTGCATGTGGGTGTCATGTGGAAGGTTACTGAGATCCCTTCTTCTCCAGTCCACGTCAGAGAACCTCCTGCTTGTTGAAGCAAATCTTAGCAGACCTGAGACCATTAATTTAATGTTTCTCAATCTTAGTGTTATACTGTATAGTAGGTCTTATATCATACCTGAGCTGGGATTAATTTTGGCCAACCTGAAGGATAATGATATTCTTATATTTCCAGTGCTCATCTGTATTCTTAGCTGTACATATCTTTATGGAAGTGTAGTATTTTTTCCTCATGTTTTTGTGCCTTCAGAGCAGTATCTATCAGGAAAAAAAAGTTCTCTTCCTTTACACTGTGCAGCATGCTATACACTTTAAATTATCTTCTTCAAATCCATTGTGAGATTCGTAAAATCCTTCATTGCAACATTAATTCTTTCATGGTTTCTTTTTTTTCTGATTTATTCTTCTTTACATTTTTGTATTTTCTTAGATTGTAGGTTTTGGGATCAAATAATATACAAAAAAGTTATAAATAGAATCTCTTAATTATGAAATTGTGCTAAAAACAACTTTTATGTTTGTAGTATGCCTATTTTATATACCTTTCTCTGCATATTTTGGTTTTTTTTTTCCTTACAATGAGTGGTTCTTTTTTCAGATGAAAGTTAAGTCTTGGATGATTATGTTTAAATGGCTATCTAAAGAAAATACTAAATAATGTAACATTTCTGATAACACTATATAAGCTTAAAGCACTGATGATATTTCATTATCTATTTTAAGTATATTTTATATTTGCAGTCTGCAAATTTCCTGTATTTACATAACAAAATAAAAAGAATGGATGCAAATGGAAATTTAAGGTTTGCAGACAGGACTCTTCTCAAGTTCTTTTTAATTTGTGTATTCATAAGAATTCAGATAATATCGAGATACTCAGTCACCTGAACAATGAAAAAGGGAAAGACTGGATTTCCTCTGTTAGACCATTGGCTCTGGCCTGGGTTTCCTGACTAACTTAAAATGCCACTTGTGTGTTTTGGCCCTCAAATGCTGGAATGCTTTCTCTTTTCATATTTATCCTTTGAGGAGGAATGACATTTATGGTAATAAAGGCACAGTGGAAAAAACTAGACATTTTGCTCTGTAAAGGAAAGGGTTAAAGATCTGTTGCCACCAAAGGCCAGTATTATCTTAAAGGCTCCTTTGTTCTATATGTGTACATTTACAGTAATAAATAAATTCATTTTTGATATTATGAAGGGAAGAAAGCAGGGTTAGATTTAAAATTTTAAATCAGTTATTTTTTGGCTTACCATCATCAATTTAGTTTCAACAAATTACTGTATTTTTATATAGGGATAGCATACTTGCTAAAAATGTAGTCTAATTACATGCTAGGCTAAATTTTGGAGGTTTTTGCATAAATAATACTACTTATAGAAATCTTATTACTATATTACTGTAAAATTAAACTTTTTTCTTTTACATTTGGTTTGCTGTGTTTATTCAAACTGACTAGGTACTTTAAACATGTAATTAAACAGTATTTTTTAATTTGTGCAACCTAAGCAAAAAGCTGGAATGATTCCCAGTCTTCTCTGGTGAATGTGTACAGATATTATTTATTAAAACATAAGTTACAACTCTGAAAAAATATTTTTTCAAAGAATTTCAAACCTGATATTATATAGGTGCTTTAAATGATGTTACCTATGCTAGATGAACAAGTAAAATGCAGGAAATCTAGTGTCAAGGCTGATGCCCTATATTTGTATTTTTGTGATATTTTCTATTCAATTATATGAACATGAACTTTTCTTGGAGATTGTACTGATTTTCCAGGAATTTAGACTGCATTCTTTAATAACCAATTACTGTGAAAGTATCAACCCATTGCACTGGTCCATTCTTTGCTGAGCCTTCTGCTTATTTAGTTTGACCTGAACAACACAAAACAGATTTTGTAACGTGATTAAGAGGAAATTACATTGGAGGAGGGGGAGGATTATATTAACTGGAGTGGCACCAAGGTAAACATATACACTTTT
>Ga0065711_1046997_pt1 | contig 12579 bp, 9 predicted proteins | sample Hoacrofraction12_FD_59098 | JGI IMG/M metagenome (GOLD analysis project Ga0065711, IMG submission 59098) | Hoatzin crop microbial communities from Cojedes, Venezuela - Epithelial fraction 12 v2 (version 2) | ecosystem: Host-associated > Birds > Digestive system > Esophagus > Crop | place...
GGGGGGGGGGGGTTAAGCCTATTATTACACTTCTAAAAATGTTTCAAAAACAGGCGAAAGCGCATATATTTCAACAGAGATTATGATCTCACCCGGGAAGAATGATGCTTGAAATCTGCCCCAGCCAGTGTTTGGTGTTTGTGATAATACAAACACAGCATTGGGTGTGAGACAGATAGTTTGTCAAAGAATAACATGTTCAAAATTGTGTTTTCCAATTTTTTTTTAAAATAAAATTTCCTTTGCTAAGCCATCTAGTAAAAGCTATCAAAATTGTTATAAGTAACATGTCAAAGTATATGCTGCGTAAGATAGCATTATTATCTAGCATTAGCAGTCAGAAACTATGGTAACAACTATAAAAGCCTGTCATAGAAATGTGTTTTGTTGTTAGTGCATTGTATATTGATACTGTTGGGTATCATTCCTGTCATAAGGAGGAGAAATATTTGCAGCTTTTAGACACAGGACCTGACTCTCCACTGTCTTGCATTTCTCATTTTGCACAAATGAAATTTGAATATCTGCTTATCTTTAGCCAGGTATAAGTCACTTGCAGTTTGTACAGGGCAATAGAAGAGTAAGACTTCTCCCAGTTCAGGAAAAAGATGCAACTTGTTAGCTTTAATACTGCATGTAACCTCAACTATCTGATTTATATGAAAAAGAATAAAATATTTTTCTTAATTTGTGCATGTTAAATTATTGTGTGCAATGCAATACTGACGCATCAGAAGGAAGATAGTGCAAATTGCTATCAGGTTTGCTGATCTCCTTCTGGAAAAGCAACTTCAGAAGTGTTGGTGTAGCTTCCTCCAACAGTGAAAAAATTATCCAGTCCTCAGGGAGCCTCAGGTACTTACAAGGCACAAGCTCCCATATGAAAGTTTTTAACTTCCTGATCTCACTTGATTTCAAGCTTATTTTAATGTTTTACATTTCTACCTTGTTCTTTCAGACACTGGCATAGACCATCAGGGTCTCCTTAAACAGTTTGAGCACCTGAACCATCAGAATCCTGACAAGTTCGAACCTAAAGACTTAGATATGTTGATCAAAGCAGTGAGTGCTAGATATAAACTACTGTGGGTTTTTTTGTTATTAATTATTATGCTTTTCTTTCTCTGGTAAAGGCAAATCCTTTTATATATACTACTTCTTTATAAATTACATGCAATTTTCATTTTCAGAGAAGAGTCAATTGCCTCCATTGCATGCAGGGAAACTGGTCAGTGTGCATTATGCTAAAGAGCCCGTAATTTTGGAGTGGCATCTTAACAGGACTTGTATTCATGTGCCAGTACAACTGACTTCAGGAATAAAATACGCCTTTCTGGGATCCTTTAAATTAAATACAGTTTGATAGGGATACATTTTTCCCAAGTGTATTTTCTGATTTCTTTTTGTAAATGGTTTAGGTGTCTCACAGAATGACATAAATAATCATCCCTAACCTAGCCATTTGAATTTTGGAATCTATTTTATGTATATGCCAAGCTGCAAAACCACAGCAGAGTAGAATTTAAGATATCAATATTAGAAATTGCATATGCTGCACATGGCATTCAATGTCTACTTAAGCAGATTCAGTATCAATCACAGGTGCGGGGTTTTTTTTCACTGCATGTTTATGAAGGGGATGCAGCTAAGCTAAGCATGGTATGGCTTTTTTCAGCTGCTAGAAAAAAATATGTTTCCCAAGGGGAAAAAAGACTTTAATCTCAGATATGCTTTAGAGAGCACTGCATGTCTGACATGAGAGTTTGACAGTTTTTGTATTTTCAGAATAAATTGAAAGATAAGGTATATTTTAAGCTTTCTGTATTTTTTGTGGACTTTTTTTGCCTTTGGAAAATTTTATCTCATTTTTCTGTAAAATTATTTTTTATATAGATATTATGAAGTTCCTTGCTATTTCTGAGCATCACTTCTGGGAAACTTCTGGTTGGCTAGAGAAGCATATCCTCAATGGGGCAGTTCTTTCTCTTATTATATGTATATATTTTTTTTCTTCTCATTTCTCAGCTGAGATATTGACAGAGTGTAATGGGCCTTTTAGGAGGTCTTTGCTTTGGAATTATTTTTGAAAAGGTACAGGGAATCTGAGAACTAAAATGCATATAATGGAGACACTATATCAGCTATAAACATGTTACTTTGAAAAGCACTACCAAAACATCCTTTAATACCTTGAGCTGTCTGAAAATGATACATCTCTCAACTCTACACAAGTACTTGTCAGAAATTCTCCCCTCACACCCTTTCTTTCTATATAATTGGGTTTTTTGATTTAATCTATATTAAGTTACTGCAAACTAACTCCCATTATTAATGAAGGTACTTTTTTCATTAAACTGTAGGATACGCTACAAATGTTCTTGTTCTGAAATAATCAAGAAGTTAATGGTACTACTTGAAGCTGTGCTTAATTAATATGGCATTTACTTAACTTGAGTTAATTTATTATTAATTGATGAGAAAGGACATCTTGATGCCTTCTTACAGTACAGTGCAGTTGCAAAAATTGTCTAGCAGTTGAACCCTTGCAAATTAATTTCTGTGAAAATATCAAAGTGAGGAGAGATGTTTCTGCATCACTGTCATGTGAAAGGAAAGCCCCCAACTATTCTACCTCATGTTTAAAAGGAGAATGACAATATGGCCGGCCTTGCCCACATATCTGCACAATACAGTGTTTTTAATGTCAGATGTGCTAACGTAACCACGTGGTGTAAACATATATCTACGTATATCTATATTTTTAGGCTACAAGTGACCTGGAAAACTATGATAAGACCCGCCATGAGGAGTTCAAGAAATATGAGATGATGAAAGAACATGAGAGGAGAGAGTATTTAAAAACACTGGACGAAGAAAAGAGGCAGCGAGAAGAATCCAAATTTGAGGAGATGAAGAAGAAACATGGAGATCACCCTAAAGTTCACCATCCTGTAAGGCCACAGTCTGTTCTTACGTGATTGGGTGGAAGCTTTCCTTTCCAGAAGGAAAAAGCTAATAAAGAGCAGGGTATATGTTGTTTGTTCTCAGCATTTGCCTTTTCTCATTGACATGGGAGGAGAGTGCAAGAACAATGCTGAGCACATTACAAAACCCACTATATATACCCCCATTATTTCTGTACAAGTATGCTATTTGCTGGCAGAATTGTTTATTTACAAAGAAGAAGCCAGAATGGTATTCAAAACTGGAGAGATGCCTTCATGGTATGCCTGGCCTGCAAGGAACTGCCTCACAGTACCATTTGCTCTAGAAAAGGCAAACTAATTTAACTCCCTTCAGCTATTATTTCTAGATGAGTCTGCGTGACCATGACTGATTATTGCAGTTGTTCCTTTCCATAGAATACGCATTTCCTTGACATTCCCTCTTTCCCTTGGCCTTTCTGTCTAATGAAAGTATTACACCTGACCAAAAGGGAATTAAAGAAAATTCCATTGATTCCATTTGCAACACAACTAATCAGAAAATAAGGCCTTTCAGAGAAATTGTAATGCAAGGATAATGCAGAAAAAATACATTTAATCATCTTCTGAATAGTTTTTCTTTGTAACCAATCTTTAGGGAAGCAAAGATCAACTGAAAGAGGTGTGGGAAGAAGCAGATGGACTAGATCCTAATGAATTTGACCCCAAAACATTTTTCAAATTACACGGTAAGAGGTTTAGTTTAATTTAATGAAAAGTGAAGTGACTTTCTGTTACCTTCAGCTGAAGGCAAGTTTGTCTTATGCTAGGATGAAGTCTTACACCTCAAACGATTTGGATGAATCTGAAGAGTATAGAGGAGAAAATATTTATGTTATTGTTTGTAAGCGTACTACAAAGTTTTAAATGGGGTTTAAAAGTTGAAAACAGAGTTTTGTTTAACTGCTCATAAAATCATACAGCCAATAACCAGTAGTGATTCTTCAGGGAAGTGTGGGTACTTAGAGGCTGTCCATATCTATATTTTTGCTTACACACTATGTACCAGGAATAAATCCTCAGAGGTGTGTGTGGGAAAACCTGCTTTCTCATCATCTCTGCAGGTAAGTGCCAGACATCCCTTATCACTGGAATGGTCATAGAATTGCTAGGCCTATTCAGAAGCTGCGAGATTCCCTTAGTAAAACAAAAACCAAAATACCCCCCAAGTCTGCCTCTGTATTTCTGAGCAGTGTGCAGCTAGAAACAATAAAATAGTAGCAGAGATGAGGATGAATCTGAATGAGCATTTTGCTTCAAATGTGATTATATAATGTGTAACCTTATATTCTGACATTGTTAAATGCTTGATGATAAAGTACCCTTAAGCAGATCCTGCCTGGCACTGATCTGTGACTGGTTGAACAGTACATAGAATTTGACTCATCCCAAAGATGGTAATTTAGCTGAAGAAAAGTGTTCTAGCTTGAGTCTGAACTTTTAGCTTGGTTTGTAAAATACATAAATATGTATTATTAAACTTTCTCTCTTCTTTCTAGAAAGAGGTCTTGGTAGATAATTTTCTAAAATTTTTGGTAGCATTTTTTATGCAAATTTTAGCAAAACAGAAATAGGTGAAATAACGTTTTGCCTTAGAGCTTAGTATATAAAAAACTTGGAAGTAATTAAACAAAAATGTTGCATAATAACACTCATTTGAAGTAGACATTTTCTTTCAATTTCAGAGGCAGTATAACAATATTCAGAGTAGCATGTAGGATACGAGATGGATCATTAGTGATAAAGTATTCTCTTCACATTTGTCACGAAAAGTCATTTTACAGTGATCTCTTCTCAAGTGCTACAGACTTATATAGATTTCACATAAGTCTAGGGTTTTTGGAGAGTCTTACTGTTGGTTAACAAAGTTTTTCTGCAGATTTTTGTTGCTCTGAATCTATTTACAAATCTAGTTGTTAAATTGGGATAACTTGTTTTCAGCATTATTTTTTGGTAACTGCACTCGGTGCAATCCTGTTGTGACATATTTCAGTTTGCTAATCTAAGAAGTAGGAATATTGCTCCAGACTTGTCCAATCAACCAAAAATGGCAATGCAGTTCAGGCAATGCCTGATAAAAACCTAAACAGAAAAAAACAACCTATGTAACCAGCGTCTTGTTAAATGAGGTTTGTAATCCACATGACATGTGAATGCTGATACTTATCTCATGGAGAACTATTACGTGTATGACTTTCTGTATGTACTCAACTTGTATTTTCAACACTTCTTTTTGTAGATGTCAATAATGATGGTTTCCTGGATGAGCAAGAATTAGAAGCCCTATTTACCAAAGAGGTAAAGAAAAAATTGAGAAACTTCACTTGTTTCAGTGAATGCTTACAGGGGTGTCTGTATTTTTTCCAAGTGTATTTGGGAGCTTGGGACTACAGATGAGGGTATTCATGCCAAGTTTTGTGCATCCTTAGTGCTTCTACAAAAGTGTAAAAACATACCAGCAGGGAGAATAAAGTAGTCGAAGCATAGGACTCAGACAGCAGAGATCTAGTGCTCATGTATTTCTCTGCCACAGGCTTGTTTGTGATTTTATAATTAATCTGCAAGATAGCTATGCCTGTATAAATTTCAATGCAGAGCACTGCACTCGTGGCCTGGTAGAGGTTCTGAAGCTGGGTAGCTCATTCAGTGTTAATCAACAAGTCGAGACTTGTTGAGAGATAAAGAATCATGCTCGTGCGAATTGGCTCAAAGACAGTATGTTGTGGAAGTGGCTACACAAATTTCACATACTTTATATCTAGCTAGTTTAGAGCACATGTACATCTGATAAAGTAGACAGGCTCTTAGTTTCTATAAGCCTTGGTCTGTTGTCTGTGAAAACGGAAATATTGTTGCTTCTTTGCCTTCCAGAGGGGTAATGATAGCAATGTACTGAAATTCTACAGCGATAGGAATTGCAGAATCAATAAATAAACAAAAGACCTTAGTCTTCATTTTTCCCGTAGGTTCTGTTTAGGTATAGCAGAAAACCCCCCTAAACTTCCCATTCAAAGATCCAGTACTATGGCTGTCAATATCTAGTCTTACAATTTTTTTTAGATTTCACGAGTCAATGAGGAACTGTGCTACACATTGTATATAGAAGCTTATAAATTCAAGTAACTAAGTTTTTGAAGAAATTAAATTTGCAAATACAGATTTCTAACAACACTTTGCTATAATCCCTTCTAATACAACAAAGATATATGGCAGTCTTTTTTGATAGATGTGTTCCACCATTTTGCAGTTTTGTAGTTTGAGAACAAATAGTCAGGGCCTTAAAATTACCTATGGGTAAGCAAGCAAAGCTAAATGACTAAGAAATCTAAGTAGAAGCAAATAAGCATGAACTCACCAGAAAGGTGTTGTGCAAGAAGAGGAATGTACCATTAAATTAAGCACTCAGTTTGTCTTGTGGTATCCTGAATGCTTACAGGATCAGCTGCATGCTCTGGTAAAAAAGCTACCCTCTCCTGTTCCAGAAACCACGTGGAAACTCTGCCTGCTTTGAATCAAACATAGAATTAGACTGTGCATGCCAAGGTCAATCTTACTGTAATGTCCACAGCACTGAATTACAACAGGCAACATGAATTAACTGAAAACTTCATTCTTAGCAATGAAAGGCTCACTTGTTGCTTAAATACTATGCTAAAAGAGGAGAATTACACACACACACACTCACTCTATTGGAAAAATGGTGAACTCATGCTTTTAGCAACATCTCATGCTGCTGTTCCAAATATGCTCTGTCATTTGAATCAGCGGCCCTTTCTCCACACTAACATTTGCTGATTTTGAATTTCAGCTAGAAAAAGTTTATGATCCCAAAAATGAAGAGGATGACATGGTTGAAATGGAAGAAGAAAGGCTGAGAATGAGAGAACATGTAATGAATGAGGTGGGGACTGATGTTCAGCAGAGCTGCTGATTACCTTCTATGTTTCAGAAATACAGTCATCCTAACATGAAGGGTTGTCCAAATACAGCAGAAAGGGGTGACCTGGCACACTGAATGCTGTTTGTGCTGGGATTCACATAAAGTTACAATTCTCAAGCCCTGCCCCCATACTCTGATGTAAATGCCTGCTGACTAGTTTTTATTTAAGAAGTTCCAGAGAAGGAATTGTGCGGTAGCCTCCCATCTTTTGCAGATACTGAGATTCAGTGGAAATTCTCTGGGAATTTTGTGTCAAATGGGGAAGACTCTAAATGTGCTTTTGCACTTGGCAAACGGGTAAGATTTAGGTGTGAGAAGAGGGAGTGGAGCAATGTCTTCTTTCACGTAGCTCACCTTTGACCCTTCAGAAGAGGGCTCAGAGCTCAAAGTATCACCCATTACAATGAATACCTTTACTAGTTCTGCTAGGTTTACAGCTTAGGAAACAGAGGACAGGATAGAGGATGTTTTGAACCACCATGGGTTTTTTTTCACTTGTATCTTTTCTGTATTCAACTATGTTCCTTAAGCCTGAAGAACGAAGCAAGCCTGCTCTTCTGTTAGTCATAAAAAGAAGCATTTCCTCCCTTCCCCTTAAAGGATTCTGACACAATTCAGTTGGGGTTTGTTTGATGTTTTAAAACCTCACCATCTTGACAGTGGAGAGTACTCTGACTCACAGTTACAAAATTACTCCCAGAAAGCTACAAAAAACGTTTTTCTCAAAAAAATCATACATGCCTCTATTAGTGTTGGGGCTGTGACCAGAAATAATGTTTCCAATAAAGCCAATGAATTTTGAAGTAAAAGGTATTTACTTTTTATTTCCATTTTTGTTAAGCCATATAAGCTTTTGAGAGAAGTTTTCAGATGTTGCAGGCACTCACTTGAAAATGTGACAATTTAAAAATAGAAGGGTTATATTTTAAGGTATTTGCATGATGAGATTAAATATTAGCTCCACCAAAACCTGTCCTTTAATATTTTACTTCAAATAGGTCGACATCAACAAGGACCGGCTAGTGACTTTGGAAGAGTTCCTGCGGGCTACAGAGAAAAAAGAATTTTTGGAGCCCGATAGCTGGGAGGTAATGAGAATGTGTTCCAAGTGTAACACACTGTACTATTACCTTCACTCTAACCAGGAAACCAATTGGAATGTCTCTGACCTTTGCTTTTTTCCAGTTCTGTTTTGGTATGTCTGTGGTTAAGTGCCTTAGCTAAATGTAATGTACAGAACGTAGCAGATAATATACTGCAGATGTAATCTTTGTGGTCCCCACACAAAGCGAAAAGGTCTTGCGCCACCCTGTGGATTCTGGAAAAGCTTTTCCCACCTGTTTTTCAAACAGAAAATGGGACATTTTGTTTATGACTCACTTTAAAGGGAAGAGAAGACCTCAGCTGGAAGCAAGAGGATTTTTTTCTCCTACCTCTAAATCTGTAGTAGAATTTTTCTGAAAAATAGCTGAGAAACAGCTATTTTGCTGTTTCTTACAGTGAGTGTACTAACCCTTTACAGTGTCATGTCTGGGTATTTTGATGAAAATTCTGAGAGTTTAGTGAACTGTACAGTTCAGCTAATAATAATTTCAGAGGGAAGATAATAAATACATATATGCATTCCTGGCTAAGTATTCATGTTCATATGTATTTTCTTGCAGACACTAGATCAACAGCAGCTCTTCACTGAGGATGAGCTGAAGGAATTTGAAAGTCATATTTCTCAGCAGGAAGATGAACTTAGAAAGAAGGCAGAAGATCTTCAGAAGCAGAAAGAAGAGCTGCAGAGGCAGCACGACCAGCTTCAGGCTCAGAAACAAGAGCTTCAGCAGGTACACTTAGGAGAACAGAATTTTTTTTTTTCCTTTTCTGTATCCTTTTGTTACAATAGCTCCAGCTCTGGAGCATTCTTTCCCTTGATTTCTCATATGAGTCCCAGCTGAATTCTAAACTAATGCTACCACAGCAGCACGTAATCTAGTATTCAGGACTATAGTGAACCATGCAAGCATCTCAACTCAGTAGTATACCCATTAACAAAGACTTTACATAATGGCTGCAAAATTTGTTTTAGGTGTATTCGTTTATGTCACATCAGAGAAAGTTGACAGATTTAAGTTTTTCCACTGTGGTATTTTATTTTTCACCAGGTCGTAAAACAGATGGAACAAAAGAAATTACAGCAAGGAAATCCTCCTGTAGGACCAGCTGGAGAACTGAAATTCCAACCTCGTATGTATCTTTCTGTATAGAAACTTTAAAATAAGATCAAGATCAAGATTAAAATAGGTTGTAAAAGTCATTAAAACTACATTTTCTGTTGAAACTGTGAGTATATTGTGGTTTTAATGATCTCTGTAGATATGTTCACTAAACTGTCTGTAAGATGGAAGTATGTAACTCTTCTAAAGTATTCCTGAAATCTCAGTGCTTTTAAGCCCATAGTAAAAAACCAGAGTTCTAACTCAATGCGTCATATGGGTAGAGAAGTAGGATTGTGTTGTACCTGTCAGTCTAAAAATATTGAGATCTAGAATATCTAGGATTTCTGAGCATCCAGAGAAGAACAGGGACATACAAATGACCAGGTGTGTCTGATGTTCTACAGATGCATTACCAGTCTCAGACTGCAGAAGAAATTGAAGCATTTAAATGTTTTCAACAAGTCTGTCCTTTGTAACCAACAAGTCTACCTTCCAACTTACTAGCAGTTGGGCATCACGTGACATGACAAGTTAGTTTTAGACAGAATGAACGACCAATTGCTTCAACACCCTCACAAGAAGATGATGTTACAATAAATCATTGCATTTGCTCATTGGTGGCAACAAAATGGTCAGGTATATATTAGCACTTATCCATAACACATTGTTCATGTTTTTTTGTGCTTTAAAGGGGCTCCACTCTCCCATACATCCTAACTTACGTTTTTCTCCCCCTCAGAAAGGTTGGAACTAATATGGCTTTATTGGCTTCCATGTTCGTGTGATAATGTTGTCAGTAGAGCTCAAGAACTTCTTGACATTAATCTCAAATGTAAGACTTCAGATTATATCCAGGCAACCTTTTGAATACTGGAAGCTCTTCACTGCTCCTGCAGGGCCAACAGTGGGATTTCAAACCTTAGATGCTATATTTAGTGATTACAGCTTACTTTATGGAGTATCCTGAAATTCTATCCCTAAGCCACCCAGTTCTGTGAAGAGAAATAAGGAAATTTCAGTACCAATTAAATTTTGTCTTTCATTTGCTTCAAAACTGCCTGTGGGTTAATTTCATTTTTTGATCCTTAGTTCTGAGTGCCTCACTTCCCCTCACCTTCAGTAGAAACATCGTGTAATAGCAGACACACTGGGAGTTAGACTAATGATACATATTTCAATACTGACAATACTGTAGCAGATATTGTTCTTAACACATATTTTCTATAAAAACTTTTTGCAAAGTCATTTAATCAGGTGTCATAAGAATTCATTATATTAGCCAGAACTAGTCACTACTCATTGACTGGGTTAAGGAGATCCAAGTACATGATATTTCTAATCTGTAGGCTACTGGAGCTACAAAGGGTAATTTAAGGAAAAAAACAATCGTAAAAATGCAGCTGCAAGTTCTGAAATCTTCAGCAAACTATGAAAATTAGTATTGTTCGAAGGTAGGCAAAGGGAGAATATTCTAAGTATGGGTGACACAGTGAGGAGTAAAATACAGGAGCAAGCTGGGGTTTTTTCCAAGCTTCCCGTATTGGGATGAAAGGTTTCATGAACATGTAATATATTTCAGAAAGAAAATCTCCCAAAGAACCAATGTGTTATGTGGTTAAAAATATTTCACAGAAAACAGAAACAACAAATAGTCTAAGAGGAAACTCTGAATATTGTAATAATGCAGTCTGTTGGGTAATCTCAATCCGATTTCATTGTTGGTCACATGCAAAATTCTTGATTCCACTTACAAACCAAAAAATAGAAGGTTTTGTTTTATTGTCCCTACACTAGAAATTTTCCTTTAGAGACTTTTCTCATTTGGGGCCAATTTATTTGAAAGGTTACAAATTATTTTATTCTTATTTTACAGCTGGGGAACATAAAGTTGGAGATGCACCAAAACATCCTGCAGGAGGTGATCAGCCTTTACCACCAGGACATGTCCAAGAACCAGTTGCTAGAAGTGATCAAGTTCACCCTTAACCACTTGTGCCTCAACTTTATAGCATCTTTATTAATGGGGGGGGGGAGGGGGCAGGAAATCAGTGTGAAACATGAACTCACCACTTTCTTCCCCAGACTGTAAAATCATTGGGAACATTAGAGATGAAGTATCAATCAGATTTGAATCATAAATTAAATTAATTTTCTAGTTTTCTCTCCAATGCATCAGTAAGAAACATAACAAGGAGATCATGTAAAGGCTGTAACGCAGGAGGGAATTAAGGAAACTATTAATACTAAAGGTTTTTATGGCCAGGGGACTGAGCTGTTGAACTCTTCTCTTACAAAAAGGGAGGAGATGTCTGCCATTCTGTGTTTAGGCACAAATCAGAATCTTCTCAGAGAGGAAGCAGGGAACTGGCCTGAATGTCAAGTTAGGTCTAGTTTTATGTAGAAACTCTTTCCAGAAATGCTGAGAAGCAAAATATGGGGAAACAAAGACCATAGATAAAGGCCTACCATTTCCAGCACTACCAAACCCTTGCTTCTTTGAGACCAAATAAAAATCAAACTTCTAATCCTTAACCAGAGAAAATTTGCACTTTCTAAAATCTAAACACAGTAAAGAATTATGTGGAACAGTGAATATTTTTCATGTTTACACAAGCCTAAGAATTTCACTGTAAGCCTTCAAAAGAAATACTGTACTTCTGGTGTACTGATCTGAACCGTCCTCCTTGTTGAGATTAATCTGTGTAGCAGTTGAATACTCAGCTGGATCTTGGGACAGTACTTTTCTCCCTGTTTCTTTTATTAGGTGCCAGCTGATATCAAAATTTTGCATATTACTAAGTAAGCTTTTTACGTTGATGGAAATATTGTGCAAAACAGAGCAAGACTCACTGTCTTTTTCTGTATAGATTATGCTACCTCCTATGATAATACCAGATTTTTCAAAAGGCACCATGTGCTTCAGAAAGCTCCTCTCAGACATGAATCTTTGACTTGTTAAGAGTCTCACTATTAACTCTTATTAGTCTTTCAGCAGTTGGTGTCAGTTTATGAAGTGGCCTAAGACAGGGGTGCTACTTGATTGTATTCTACTGGTATTGAACCAGGATAGGTCCCTAGTATTGTGAGCCAAGATTTTACAAGAATAAGTTAATTTTCCTGTGGGTTTTACTATAATATTGAAAAGTTAGGTGTTTGTCCTTGCTCGTCATTGATTTCAGACTGAAAGTATCCTAAAGTGTAAACCCTGTTTGGGTTTTTGTGGGTTTTTTTAACCGTGGATTGTTCTGATTGTATAATACTGACTTTGAACTGATACACACCCACCTTGGCAAGCATCCTTTGCATGTCCTTCCTATTCTGTGGCTGACAGGGTCATTAAAGGAGATCGTTTGGGTTTTGAGCAAAGAAACAGAGGGAAGCCTCTGTTATAGAAAGATGTTACTTTCAGGATAAGACTTGAGTATTTCAGGCAAACTCAAAAAAGACA
>Ga0065711_1047005_pt1 | contig 12578 bp, 8 predicted proteins | sample Hoacrofraction12_FD_59098 | JGI IMG/M metagenome (GOLD analysis project Ga0065711, IMG submission 59098) | Hoatzin crop microbial communities from Cojedes, Venezuela - Epithelial fraction 12 v2 (version 2) | ecosystem: Host-associated > Birds > Digestive system > Esophagus > Crop | place...
TGCTCCCCCGCCCCGCGGGAGCTGCGCGCGCGCCGCTGGCCGTTACCGGCCGTTAGGGCGGTGGCGCCCCGAGCCGGTGGGGGGAGGGGTTTCGGGCCCCGCGCGTGAGGAGAAGCCGCCTGGCCGGCGGAGCGCGGTGCGGGCCGCGGGACCCCCCCCGCCGCGGCTGTCCGGAGAGCGGCCTCCGTGTGAAAGGCGGGAAGCGGGTCCTTTCGGGCGCTGCCTGAGCGCCCGGTGGCCCCTTGGCGCAAATTTTTTTCTTTTTCCTCCCGCAGGTTTTACTGGCGGCGCAGCTGTAGCGGCGAGAGGGGTTGGCAAGGCACCCGCGCCAGCACGGCGTCGCGGCTGGAGTAACCGCTGAGTTACACGCGTAGCACTCATTTCAGTACAGTGCTGTAACACTTCAGCGAAAGATAGAAAGGTGCAGCTCTCACACCGAGTAAGGAAAACATGGGAAAGCTGTGTAAGAACTGCTGGGCGCTTGTCATCGGGCAGTTTCTGCTGGATGCTGTCTCTGGTCAGGTTGATGCTGATGCAGCTGTATGGGGGAGGAATAAGGCAGCAGATTGTTTTGGGTGGAAGGAGGAGTGGGGGAGGAACACAGCTTTCCATTGCCCTGAGTGGAACTGGTGTTTGGCCCTAGGAAAAGCCCGTGTCCTGTGCTGCATGCTGGAACTCCAGACCTCTGAGTGAGAAAGGCTGTTAATAGCAGTCGTGCTCCCTTGCTGCTGGACTCCTCAAGAGTTTTGTGACTCTTTGAAGTCCAAATAATAATCTAAAAGCTCCTGACCTCTGTTTAGTTCTGCATCAAATGGAGTAACAATGCCATTAATTTAATGGCACGTGTAGAATATGCAAAAGACCATGGTGCAGGGATCTGAAGATTGACATACTTGCATTGTGCAACCATCTGCAGAAATCAAGCCACTGAGGCGGGAAAGGACCCCAGGAACTCTCTGCTCCAACCTGCTGCTCCTGGCAGGGTCAGTTCTGAGGCTGATCCCAATTGCACAGAGCTGTATATGGTTGGTCTTGGAAAACCCCAAGGACTTGAGACTAGGCAGCCTATACCACTGCTTCCCTTGCCTCATGGGGGAAAGAAATTCCAATATCCAGTCAGAATATTCTTTCAGTTTATGCCTGTTGTCTTTCCTAAATACTAGTATGTGTCTCGGAAACAGTGGCTCGTTACTTTAGGTGCAATATTATGCTGATGTTGCAGCACTTGTGCTGGTCCCAAGAGCATGCTCTACAATAGTACTGTTGGCTCGGATGTCTCCTCTGATGTGTAGGTGTGCTGTAGTTGCCCATGTTCCCTGGTAAAGAGTGACCAAGCTATGCAAAAATTAAGTTTAGAATTACAGGTCTGAAGTTATGTATAGTCACAGAATTGTCAATGTGTTTATCTAGAGAAAGCTGAACGTAAGTTGCCCATCCCAAAGGGAATGGTTTGGAATCCTGTTTTGGAGGTGAAATTATTACTGGGTAAATTTCTGTGACTCGGCTTCTATGATTACAGCTTTTCAGAGAGAAGAATGGCTATCCAGTTCTCTCATGGGTCATACTATAGCTGTATCGCATTCCTAATTGAAGCTACTGTCAAGATGTATGGTTATGCAATTACCTGTTTACTGTAGCTCCTGAAAGATGGTTTGGAAGTCGCTGGTCTTTGGCGTTTCGACTGTGACTGCTAGTGAACGTGTTCAGTGTTTGTGCGAGTGCCATAGACTGGGATAACTTGTTTTGTTCTGCTGAGGAACTTTTAACAGCAGGTATACTTTTGGCTTGTTTTTATGGTCACCTTGAGGAAAGAATAAGAAAAGATTTTCATAGGTCTTCACATGTTATTAGGAAAATTCAGCAGGTTTTAAAGACAATTAAATGTACAATGTGAAGTTCTATTATGAGATGAGAAACTCTGGTTTAATTGAAAGATTTTTACATTCTAAGACTGTAGTGCTGGCAGATTTCGCAAAAGTGAAAGATGTGATGGACTTGTTTAAAACGATCTTTGCCTGGCAATTGAGTGATGACTGTAATTGTTCTTGATAACATATTTCAGTGTTTCTGGGATTATTTTAAAAGCATGTCAGGAGGGTCAAAGAAGTGTGCCTTCTCTGCTTGAAGGGAAAAAGTAAGAGGTATAATTGAAGACAGAATGAAATGAGGAATGTCCTAGGCTAGGATCAGGGAGTAGTGAAAAGACTCAGCATGAGTGAAGTGAAAGCATCAGGAGGTTTTGGAAGGGAAGTGCGTGGAAAAGTGAGTACTAGTCTGATTTCTTGGGTGCCCTTGCTAGTCTGTGTATGGAACAAAAGTAAATGGGGCTCCTTACAGTAAAATTATAGCATGTAGGTGAAAGGCATTTTAGATCATATGCAAAATACACCTGAAATGTGTTGACAGAGAAAGATGTGTTTCTTCATCTGCTTTTTAGGAGAAGAGGAGGAGACCAGCTGCATGATAAACTAAAGTAAGTTAGGCAAGTTTTATGCTAAAAAAGCAGGTCTGATACCTGATTAATATATGCCACTTTAGCTAAGAGCTGAGGAGTCCCAGAAGGTGTTGATGTGCAATTCTTCAACTGTTTGTCCTAATAGATGATTAAGAGCAAGAAAATGGGGGTGGTAAAACAGAGTGTGATAGCCTGCAGGCAAGGGTGTTAACAAGTACACTGTAAGGTTGAATGTTCATGTATTATAAACTGAATGACTTGAAATCTTCAGCGCAAGATTATTTAAAGTTCTAGAATTGGCCAAGGAGGTCTATGAATTAACAATATCTATGGTTTTTAAGTAAAATTTTTTAAAAATACAAAAAACATAGTGAAATTTGCAGACAACTTTTGAGATGTATCACTGTGTTAATAACTGAGAAAAGAAGGAACCATAGACTTGCCAAGCAAAATATACAGCAGGGTGAAAAGACCTACACAGAGTGGCAGGGATTGTGGATAATAGTAGGGAAGAAAAAAGAATGGTAATAATGTAGTTTTGTGGAAAAGAGGTGCTTGTCCCAAGAAGGGAAGCTTTTGATAGTTTAATATTGACATAGTACTGGTGTGTGAAATGCTACTTTATGATACTTCTGGGTTTTGGCTCTCAAGATAATCAGTGCAGTCAATATTAAAGTAATAGGTCTTTAAAAGGAATAAGAAAAAAATGATTTGTTTTCTTTTTGGACATTTGTAGCACAGTCATACTGGGATGTGGGATTTTGTAGTCCCGATACTGTTTGATCTCTGTATGTATTGCTTGATAGAACTTGGCAGATGTTATAAATTGAATGATAAATAATTATTGATGTAATTCCAGTGTTTGAATAGCTCAACAAATCTGATAAAGCCAGGAAGACAGACAGACACTCACACTTCCAGTATAAAGTGGTATCTTGAATTGCTGGGATATTTAGGGTTGTAGTGGTAAACAATTTAATCTCTAAAAAGCAGTGATATAACTAGAGGGTGATTGCTTTTTGAGGTGCAGAAAGCACCTCAGTAGCAGAATACTTAGTGTGACTAGTGGCTAAGTGTAATGCAAGATTTGAAAATGTCTTACAATAGCGAACTTATTATAAGTATTTGCCTCTCTATTCACAGTAAGTTTAAAAAGAAATAAGAACCAAAGGATAAATACCTGTTCAGTGACATCTAGAATCTGTCTTCCTTCTATTTCCAAATTCAGACAAAAATAAATTCAGAATAAAGCATTTTTGGTGAGACCATTGAGGAAACTTGCATAGGCATGTGCTTGATACTACACTGCTCCAAACCACAGAGTAGTCTAGTATATAACTGGATTCGTATGGGTTACAGATGTGAAGCAAAAAATACTGGGCAATAATCTTTTCTTTTTTGCATTAGATTAGATTGAGAGGCTGGGGTAGTATCTGTTATTCATACTTAACACAGATTAAAGATTTTTAGTTTTCCCTGAAATTAGAAAGACATTTAAGCTTAAACGTTTGCGCTATTGGATAGTTTTGAAGCAGAAAATGTTTTCTGGAACAATCTTATGCTTTCTTTTGGCACTTACAGCTGGAGTTAATATAAACTCTGCACGCATCTAAATGTAGTTAGTGGAAGAAGAGCCAAATACAAATGAGTAATTCTGGCACTGGATAAGAATACATACTGAATCTATCAATTTTATTTTCCCTGATGAAAGGGGTGTTACTTTTTGCTACTTTGTGGAGACTGATTCAGTTTGGTTACTTGTTCAGATTGTTAAGAAATGAGAAAAATAAACACAGTCTTACTTAGTTCATAAAAGTGCATGATACTGCAGTCAAATTATTGCTAGATCCGTGGCCCGGCAAGATAAGGGAACAGGCTACAAGCACTTCCATAGGGAGAACAGGAAGGGGAAAAGAGTCTGAGTCAGGGCTGTGGAGTAAAAAATTTTTCAAATTAAGATATATCACTTTACTAAAACACTATAGTGACTGTACTTTATGATCTTTATTTCTTATGATTTTAATATGTTTTTTCTTCTGTAGACAAAGTCTGGGCTAAAATTGAAATAGTAATGACAACATCCTTGCAATGATATTTAAAATTTAAAACTTTCAGTTCTTCACATAACCAGGATGCACTTCCAGTGGGAGTGGCTGTGCTTGGGTGTCCTGATAATTGGCTCAGTGACTGCAGAAATTGAAAACGAAGAAACTCTGCATGCAGATGTTGAAGTGGAGGATTTTGACAAGCAGTCTCAAGAAGCTGATGCTGAAAGAGCTAAATCTTCCTTAGAGGTAATATTACAGAAGTCTTTAGATAAAACTTGTTTAATTATAAGTAGTTATAACTAGTAGAGAAACTGGTGGACAAATGCATTTAAAAAAGAGCAAGTTAACACGCAGTTGACAACTGAGTGGGTGTCAAGCCTACCATTCTGAGTTTTTTCAGTTGCTGTATGTGACGTGCAGGACAAGCTTAATGAACGATTCTGCTATGCCAAAGTGTAAAATCGGGTCTGCTGCCTGTGGTGGGTAGTCATAAAGAAGGTTTTTGCTAGTCTGTGCTTCAGTCTAGATACAGAACCTCTTGTTGTAAGTCCTGACATGCCATTTCTAGAGAAGAATGCAGAAAGCATTTTGGTCTCACTGAGATTTTGACTTTAGTCCAGTTTCTGGATTTCATCAGTCACAACTGCCTTCTGACACAGTCTTTATTCCCAGAAAATATTTCTGCGTTTGTTATGCTGTACTTCATAATAGATGTGGGCAATATTGTTATTTTTTTCAACTTTTTACTGTGTAGGCCAACTCTAATGTGCCAAGTAGATAGGAAAACAGAAGAATGTAAAATGTGTATAGAAAGAAATGGGGAGGAAGCAGAGAATTAGCACAAGTTCCGTAAATTTTCTGGGTTTTTATTGCCCATAAGATGTGTAGCAGTACTTTAGTTACGAGCTGTGAACACAGGAAGCAATTTTTAAAGTTCACAGACATGAAATTGCTCACTGTTAGAGGGAAGCCCCCAAACTGCAGAAACGAGAGGGGCATGGGGCGAGCGGGGAAAAGTGGTTTATGCTGCTAGATGTTTCTAGTGAACAAAGTCTGGTGGTCTGTCTGGGTGGACTACTGCTGGAGGTATGATAGTGTATTTCAAATGAGAAGTTGTAATTTATGTTAGAGCATGTATGTGTACACGTCTTTTTAGGTTGTGTACCAGACTCCAAAGCCAACTGGGGAAGTGTATTTTACAGAAACCTTTGATGGAGTATTGGCTGGGTAAGTTTATGCCTTGAAATTGTAAACACTTTCAGCAGTTTAACGTACAGTGGCAAGACTTATTTTGTATTCATTTTTCTGCTGGTATCTCTATAAAAACTAATTTTTACAGGGTTTAGAGTTGGGAATTCTGGTAATGCTTGCTCCAAATACATCATACTACTAAACCAGACAGTTAACATTTCAGGTATATTGCAGTATTTTGTGTTCTAAGGAAGCTTTTAATAAAGTCTGGGTTTATGGTTAGTAAGATAAATAATATAGTTTAAAGATTTAGCCAGTTGAGTTTAACTAGCTGCAAGGTGAAGTACATAGCCATTACACTGTGGTAGCAAACTCTTTCTTCCTCTTCACGTGCACTTAGGTATGTGTAAGAAGGCAGCACCTTCAGCATTATAGATAAAATCTCCACTGGGGAATATTTTTTTTTATAAGATTTTTAAAAAATTATTTTATTGTATTACTTCCTGTACTTAATAAAAATTAGAGATTTAGGAGACTTCTGAAGTATTCCTAGGTAGTTTGACCTTACTGCATTGAAGTTTTAGAAAGAATCTTCAGATTTATCTCAACAACTGAAAACCCCGATTACCAAATGCAAGAACTTAACTAGGATACTTGAATGATATCATTCATAGCTATTTTTAGCTTCGTGATACCTGTTCAACGATTAGTTTGTTTTTTACTGTATCTAATATTCAAAGCTTTAGCTACAGTGCTTGGAATTTTTTGGTCTAGCAGTACATAATTTACATAAGAATCACAAAGATGGAACTAAGATGTATGAGAGGCAACATGCTGCTTACTTTCTTCCCTAAAATTGTGGAAACAAGTGCATGTAAATTGACTAGGTAAATCACCAGAACAGAGCAGCTTTTTTGAGAATGGGCCTTGAACATCTTCTGCATAACTTGTAGAGATGTTTTACTTCCTCATTAGTCTTTCTTCTGGTGGACCGAGGGTCTAGTTTGCCATTTGCACTGTGATGCTTTTACAGCATCTGTTAACAGTGAACAAATCTGACTGACATTCAAGCAGAAAAGATAAAATATTAATCCCTGAAATGCTCCATGCAGAGGATAGTTCAGAATGAATGAAAATAATTCTTTACAGAATTAATCACAAGAATGTAGTATTGTAGTTGATACAAAGAAGAGTTCAGTGACACTGTTGGCTTAAGATATTCCTGTGCATGTCTCAGGATAGAACCACTGTATGACCAGATGAGGCCCTTTTTTCCTTTTTTTTTTTTTTTTTCTTTTCCTCCTCCAAATGAACACTTTGTGTGTAGGGTATGTGCATATCTTTTTGGTAACTTCAGTTTGATAGGCCGAGTTTGCCTTGTTCATAGTATCGAAGAGAACAGGAGTTTGTTTGCTCTGTTGGGATTCCCTATGCACAATGCGTTTGGAATCTGTTCAGTGCACAATTGTGTTTGTCATCTGAACACTTTTACCTCTTCCTTTCATCCTCTGCTATGCATGTGTACAGTTAGTGTCAGATGGTGTTGAGGTTTCTTTGGGTGATTTTTTTTCTTACCATATTGAAGGTTTTACACTTCAACCTTGCTATTTTCCATGTGTTTTTGACATTATAGGTTTACATAATGTTCTTACATTCTGCCAAGCTCAGCTTGTATATAAAACTGAAGTTTGTTCAGAATAATTGAACTACTTCAGAATTATAATTGTATGTTCATTTCCATTATTAGGAAATATTTTGAAATGCTATGTTAGACTAACCTATTTTAATTTTGGTTTTTGTGTTTGAACTACACAAAGTTACATGATGCTGACTGTCAAAGTTATCACCGGTTCACAGTCTGTAAGTGAAAGCTGGCTTTTCTGTGCTTGTGAAATAATACAGCTTTGCATAGATAGTTCAATGACTAGTACACTTTTTGTTTTAGGTGGGTGTTGTCTAAAACTAAGAAAGAAGACATGGATGATAACATTGCTAAATATGATGGTAAGTGGTTTTGATGTTCACTTCCACTACATAGTTTCTGATGTTCTGGTGCTCTGAGAAATAACTACCCCCTACCCTGAACTTATCTTTGAAAACCTAGATGACATAGGTCAAAAATGTTAGTTTGTGTAATGACTGTTATCCTGAAACCGAGATGTGAAATGTTGTTCATTGGGTTACTTGCTGTGAAGACAATTTTTTTGCCATCCCATGAATCTATTGCAATGAATGAGACTAGAATACTCTCTGTCATCTGAATATTCAGTATTGATTGTTTATGAACAGTGCTGCTTGAGAACTACCTTCTCTGAATTTGTGTCAGAGAGATTTACCACTTCAATTTCAGTTGTTAAACATGTTTCTAAAGCAGCGTGTTCCCTGTTGCTGCATCTGTCCTACTGATTCATGGGTTGGTTTCCCACTGTAACCTCTGAAACAAAAAAGTTAAACTGAATGAAAAGTAATAATGAAAAAGTTGTCTTGATGGTTTTTACCATTGGGATTTGCCCTTCACTTATAAATTCTTAGGCTGAAATTGCCTGCTTGAATGTGTTTTTAAACTCTTTGACAAATGTGTGATCTGTGGCAATAATTTTGCAATTTGAATTTATTTCATTCAAGAAAAAGTGAGGAGAACAGAAGTTTCTGCCACAAAAGAAAGCATTTGCTGCTGCTCTTATGTCAAATGAAATCAATTTATGTTACTAGAAAGTGGTAAGCAAGTGTAATTTGTAGGACTTTTGTGTGCAAAACAGTGCAGAACAGATGTTTTTAGATTTAGCAGTTACCAGAAACAACTAGTAAAAATAAAGAAGATACAGGGGAGATATCCATATGGATGAGATGCTTGTAAGAACTGATGTCTGATTGCTTGGCCTCATATTAGATAGAAATCATCTCTATACATCAAAACAGTCGTATTTGCTTGAAGTCCCCCAGCCAACTCAACATTAACAAAGTCTGTGGTGAAAAGACTTTTTTGACCTATTTTCCTGCTTAATCTTTTTTTGGTCTTGTTGTTTTGCCTGGCATTATGGCTTAGTCTTAGCTTCCAGGATGGAACAGTATTGAAGAGAATTTTCCTCCCTCCTGTTTAGCAGACTAGAAGAGACTAGGGATTTGTTGTTGACATACATATCTGCCCTTTCTTAATGAACTTGCACAAATTGCACTTCAGTTGAATAAGTGTAAATAGCTGTTTCGGATTTCACTGTTTATGAACCTTCTCTAAAACACATACTGAAGAACTCAGTACGTTTTCTTCCTTTTGTTGATGTTGACACAGGCTTTTTTCAAGATTACAATGAATTGTAGAAGTAGTCTTTCTTCTGGGCTGTGTTCATCCCTGGGAAAAAAAAATCAGTGGATCTTGTGCTACTAATCTCTGCCAAAATATAACTACTGTTTTGGAAATACTGTTCCTTGGATATTGCCCACATGTGTAATCAATTGTGTTTTTCCCAAACTTGGAGAATTTATAATTATATTCTCTTTTACTTTTTAAAGTTGTAAGCTTGTTTGTTTGTCTTTAAGATCAAATCTGGTAATTCTGGGAAAGACTTTGGCCGGTGGAAGCTTCATCACCCATGTGATTAGATTTGACCTGAATGATTCTAATTCTGTATAAGCAGGAGGGGAAGAACTGTGTAGGTATGTAACTTACACAGTGCCTTGTGACTAATTTATATGACAGTGGTAGGACTAAATCTAATATTTGGAGAAATATTTTATGTTCTTCTAGGCATGGTGCGATGCCATAGTCTACAGATACAGATCTGCAATATTGAAGTTTGCTTGTAGATTTCTATAAATTTGAAAAGAGCAAGGAATTGCATATACTTTACACATGTGCCATCTTTAAAATATTGAAAGCTAGCATTGTCTTAATTGCCTAGAGCTAATACCTTTTTGGTGAAATGGGAGAGTGGGCTTTTCTGTGTGGAGCAATGCATACTCAAAGTGTAGGCATCTCTTTAATTATCTGCAAATTGCTTAAGGCTGAAATAGATTTTTACAATAAAACTCAATAAACATGAACCAGAGCTTTCAAGCAGTCTCTATATTAGCAATGCAAGCGTTAGACTTGAATAAAATGTATTGATTCTTTCAAACAATATTGCAGTTAAACAGAAATCCAGCTACAGGTTTGTGCTATTAATTAGCTATGAATGTGCTTTTGTTAATTAAATATAGTGATGTATATTTCATGATGTGAAAATATTTTATGTTGAAAGTGTATGGTTTTTCTATTCAGTTTCATTGACTTATGGTGGATTATGGTAAGGATGTAGTTCTTTCTTACTTAGGAGTCCATAGCTGGCTTTTTTTTTTTAGTCAGAAGATTGTTACACATAAAACTGGGATTTTGATGGTTTTCTTTCTTTTGGCTGTAACATTTGTAAAACTGGGATTTTTGCTGCTGTAGAAAGAGCTACTTGGAGAAAGAAATAGGAAGAAGCTTGTCACTTCTTGTTGTTACAACAACTTGCGCTCTTTTTCCCTAAGCTTACTTTCCTTCTTGCTGTCTGAGCCAGAACATTGGGTTAGCTGGATCTTTGGCATAACGCAGTTTTTGTTTTATCATTTGACTGTGGAGCTGGAGTTCTTGTGGTGTCTTAATTCTTGAAAAGTTCTAGTTAAAACATTCTGTCATGGATTTGACAGAAAGATGTAATCAGCAAATTTGTGTACTATGAATGGTTTTCTTGTGTTTGAGTGCCGTAGAGCAATTACTTTGGGGAAGTGTAAGCTGGATTTCAGTAATGTTTTGTATCCACGTTAGAATTACCAGTAGGGAATTAGACTATTATTGTTTAACTTCTTTTACATCACATGTCAAGATTTCTTCCCCACTTTGGCAACTAGTCTTTATTTGCTGTTAACTCTTTGCTTTCAAAAAGGCTATGATTTCTTCAGCCTACTTTTTTTTCAAAGACTCTGTGTGTGTGTGTGTGTATTTTAGGAAGATGGGAAGTAGAAGAGCTGAAAGAAAACACAGTACCTGGAGACAGAGGATTAGTGTTAAAATCGGTGGCAAAGCATCATGCAATATCGGCTATGCTAACAAAGGCATTTATTTTTGATAATAAACCTTTGATTGTTCAGTAAGTAGTCCCTCACATTTTTTTACTTAACATTTATTATTATTAAAATCTTTAAGTCAAGAAAGTAACGTGAATCCCCGTAGAAAAATACTGACTTCCATATAGCATTGACTTATGTCCAGACCTGTCAGAACTGTAAGTATGAATGATTTAATAATAAAGATTGTAGTACAAGTGTTAAAAAGTGATATTTAAATTATTTTCAAATATTTTTTGATAGAAATCTAATATTTTACAAGATTAATTTTCATTCTTACTTTAATTTTCAGTCTTACTCTAGAAGACCTAAATTGGATGTAGTTTGAGTACAGTGTTTTTCAGCTTAGAGAGTAGCTCCGTAAAAGCAACTTGGATCTTGAATGCATTGTAGTAGTATTAGTGATGATGAGCACCATAGCAATATGGCTACTTTTTTCTGGTGTTCAGACTTACTTTGTTGTACTTAGAGACATATCCAGATAACTCCTCTGGCTGAATTCAGTGTCTCATATGGGCAATTTCAAAGATGGCATAAACTTTCTAGAACTCTTGCCCGTTTCTGCTTCGCTTTGATGTTTGCGTGTTGGTTGATACCACCTTGAAACTTTTCTTACTGGTGATACCAACTGTAGCAATTGCTACCATGGCATTTTTTGACTGACATCTCCACTGTATTATATTGTGTGGCAATTAAGTCATGTAGAAGTGTTTTGACAGTAATGATTAATACAGAATCTTAATGTATTCATAATTAGAACTGCAGATTAGGAGTTAATTTGTATTTGTCTCATACTTAGAATGTTTTTTTTAACTTGCTTTTTGCCCAGATACGAAGTGAATTTTCAAGAAGGCATTGACTGTGGTGGTGCATATATTAAACTTCTCTCCAGTAGTGATGACTTGAATCTGGTATGTCCTATTACATAACAGTTGCTATCAGTTGTTTGAGGAATGCATAATTGTTCTTGTGAAATATCAGTAAGAAATTAATTCATAATGCATCCTAAATTCTTAAAAGCTTCCCAAATGTTTGAGCAGAAGATGGGGCAAGATAGTAGACATATAATTTATTATATATACATAAAACCTTTGGAGTTGTGCAGTTTTTACTGGTGGAATATTTGATAACGTTGTTCTTGTTATGATTTCCATTTATGTTAATGAAACTTGTAGGTGGCTTGAAACTTAAGGTAAGCTGTTAAGATCTGTTTTCACACAAGAAATCTCAGAATATGAATTTCAGAAGGTTAGAATGAACAGTTTGCTGTGATTAACATACTCCTCTTAGTTCTGCATGAGTGATGTCTTGTATCCAGGACAAAGGACTTATATCTGTTTAGTCTGACTTTCTGCAATAATAGAAGCCATAGAATCTCAACCCATACCTTGTGAAACAATTTTTTTTGCTGCATAGCATACAACACGGCATCTTAGAAAGAGCCGTGACTTGGATTTGGAAACTGAAAGTGATGGAGAATCTCTGTTCCCAGGGAAAGGTCTGAATGATCAGGTATAAAAAATGAGTAAGTGCCTTAGTATGCTGGGCCATTTTGTAGATTGTTTCTCATTATATTGATGCGAACTTGCCTGCCCTTTCCAAACCTGACTGCAAAACTTTATTACTATGCAAATGTAGTCAGGTATTTCTGGCTTAAAATGCTGCCTGTTCTAGCCAAGTCTCAGTTCTGGCACCTGTGAACTGGCTGTTTCTGCTGGTGCACTGGGGTGTAGATATAAGGTGTCTAGCCTGTGGTGGAGGATGTTTTGGCGACTCTTTTTTTTTTTTTTTTTTTTTTT
>Ga0065711_1047007_pt1 | contig 12578 bp, 7 predicted proteins | sample Hoacrofraction12_FD_59098 | JGI IMG/M metagenome (GOLD analysis project Ga0065711, IMG submission 59098) | Hoatzin crop microbial communities from Cojedes, Venezuela - Epithelial fraction 12 v2 (version 2) | ecosystem: Host-associated > Birds > Digestive system > Esophagus > Crop | place...
GGGGGGGAATAGGAACAGAGATTTTCAGGGCTAGCCTGTGGCAACAACTGGAGGACAGGTTCATCAGTAGCCACACGCAAAAACATTTTAGGTTGCATAAGAGGTACTAGGAGCTTCTCCCTAAAAGCGTCCCACCATTCCCTTATAAGATGAAATAAAATTTCTTCTTTCTTTTTAAAGCAATTTTGCCAAAATTGCAAACTCTGGAGGCAAGACTTTGGGCTGACTTCTCACCAATACAAGATAGACTTTAAAAACGTTGTCAGATCAAGGTACAAACTAGTTTTCTTCGAAAGAAGGTTTTAACTACACTTCTTAAAAAAGCAGACTGAGGAGGAGAAAAAGGGCACAAGGACTGTTTCACCATACACCAAACACTTACCGGTACGGTGCCTGTTAACTCTTGGCTGTGCTGAGAGGCTAAGTTGTCTGATAGAGCTTCCATGTTTTCAGTGTTTGAAGGATCTTTCCTGCCCTGTGAATTGGTGGATTCGGGTATCACTGCAGAACAGCAATGGGGTGAGAGTGTTATTGAGGTAACTGAACACACACATTTCCTTTCCATTCTTACACAACTGCATAAAAGCGCAATAGTACAACTTATTAGGTGCAAATATCTCAAGTTATCCTTTAACAGAAAAAAAAAAAAAAAATCAAACATCTCCAAATTACCTAGTGCAGAATTGCAATACTAAATAAACAGCATCTTGAGCCTAATACTTCTAAGCCCTTCGTACTATATGAATATGTACAAATTTATGAACTTATTGCTACCTTGACCCTTAGCTCTGGAAGACATGGAACAACCCTTTGTGTCTGGCTAAAGCAACAAACCAGCAGGATCTTCCACCATCTCCATTTCCCTCTATTGAATCTCTACTGGGCACTGGAAAGACAAACTACCTTCTGCCCTTCATACTCCTTGATTGCTTCAAGTAGTAGTGCCCTTGTATCTCTACGTGTGCTTCACAGTGGACCCTGGTGAAGTAGCTTCTCCCTCACCTGCAACTCCAGAATCTGGAGGGCTTCCATTCTAGCTCATATTGGGATGTTACTGGGGGAAAACAGGAAGGACTACTGAAGAAGTTATCATCTCAGACACCTAGAGCTATAAGTAGCTCTTTTGCATGTTCACCTGGAGGAATCTGACATGCACAGTAGCTAAGAGGAAAGTAAAAATTTGCTTTTAACACAGGCACAGAAAGAATGCTAACCTAACCTAAGGGCAATTCAAACTCAGGGTTCGTTTTCTGAAATGGTGGGTGGTAGCAGTAGAAAGAGAGCTGCAAGTTCATTGTTTTGGAGGACCTGAAAAGATCTGTCAAGCAAGTTACACCAAGGAACCATCCACACAAAAAATAATCACTTTAAAAACTGCAGTACCCAATTATGCAGCAAGGACATATCCTAGCCTTCAAAGAGTAAAGGTCACCGTACAGGAAAAAAGCCACCTCCCAAATAATTTGATACTGGAATTGAACTGAGGAAACATTTCCTGTTTAAGACCAATTCTGACCACGTGTGTCTTGCTTTTGTGCCGATAGCAGCTTTTCCTTAAACTACAGGTCACAGCCTTGGTGGGGATTTACAGCAGAACTTCAGAGCAGGGTAGAGGGAAAGGAAGGAGGTACTTTCTCTTCCTCTTGGACAAGTGCTGGGCTTGGACCTTCCTTTGGGTCAGGCACTCAAGCATCATGCCTGTACTTCAGGCCTCAACATCTACCATATTTGGAACAAAATGAAACTCAGCACAATAATTCTGGAAGGAAACACCTTGCAGGAGATGCTGACTGGCAGCATGGGAAATTATATTTGATCACAGAAAATGCAGCGTGCTCAAAGAAATACAGCTGTAGGGAGGCGAGAAGAAGGAATCCATGGATATTCCAGGTCCAGCTAAGAGCCTTTCCTACCATAAGACAAGCAGCTACGCTTGTAGTTGGGGCACATGCAGAGGCAGCCCTGTGGCACGAGGTATTTATGGTGGCACACACCATGCCTCTGCATATGGCAGTGGGTCACCTCCTGCAGAGGACCTGTGCTGCTGCTGATCTCTCTGTACAAAACAGGGACTGCGGGTGAGAACTTCTGCTCCCCCACCTGCGCTTCCACAGCAGTGCCGGGCATCACCAGGGCATCAGGACAGACGCGCACCGTTCTCCATTGCATCGTGTTGTCAGGAAGAAACAGAAGTCACATCCCTGCAGGTAGCCTTGGTAGGGGCTGCACCACCACACACGCTCCCCCTCCTGCGGGGTCTCCCCCAGACGTCTGCACAGCACAGCCAAACCCAAAACCACGCATGAGGCAAGTGAGAGGGGACAGATGCGTGCATCCCACCGCACTGCAGCTGCGGGTGGAGAAACACTACTGCACGCTCTTTGCACGTCAGAGTCTGCCAGCAGCTGAGGTGTGCCTTGCCAGGCTACCTGCCAGCACTACCAGATCCCATCTGCGTGAGCAGTTCCCCTGCCCATGCAATCCCAGCAGAACATGGCTATGATGGCCCGTAGCTCCTTGGGATAGAGGGACTCAGTGTCCACCATGAACACCAGTTACCAAGTTTGCAAGATATGAGCAGTACAGGATTGATCTTGGGGGTTGCTTTTTTTTTTTTTTCCAATGTGGTCAACTGCAAGCTGTGGACTGCAAATGAAAGTACTCTTTTTAAAACTCAACAATTTAGATTTAATGAAATAAAATAACAGTATAAAATAATAAAAAAAAATAATCACCTGCTTCATTCTGCCTGACTTGCTTCCTAGCATGGACAGGCTCCTCTTCAGCCACATTTGTCTGTTGGTGTGAATTAATCTAATGTGAAAGTGACCTTACAAAATGTAGAGGTTCCATCTAGTAAAGTCAGCTACTTAAGAACAAAACTAACAGTTGTTAATCACCAACAACAAATCATTGGATGCTAGCAGAGTTGACCATTTGGAAAGGTCTCTGCTCCTGCAAGGATAAATGACAGTCACTATACTATGGCTATTTACTGTCATGTAAGGTTTTCTGCAAATCCCATGGTCTATGGATGAATCACAAGTATAAAAAAATTAACCATATTAACATTTACAAAAAAAATTAAAAACCCACACAAACACCCCTTGTGTCTTTACATTAGCTTATAAAAAACTTGGGTTTAAAAGTACTATACTTTTAATCTAGAAGTTCTATCTACAAAATCAATCTAAGATTTGTGTCTTGCAGCATCCTTTTTCTCATCTCCAGGTTCTTGCATCACAGTTTGCTCATCCTGTGCAATGTAATGCTTTGAGATGGTGCAAGAGCATGTTTATACTTCAAGTTATCCCATTAAAGGCCATTGGTTTTATTTCCTACTTCAAAAATTCAAGACTAATCATATCACACTGAATCAAAGAAGTTTAACTTTCCAGCTTCTAAACTATAAACTTGGGTCCCTTGAAACTTCTTTTCCTGAAGTCTCTAATCTCTCTTCCAGAACAACGCTAAGAACGTCTATACAGAGAGTCAAAGATCCTCAAGGGGAAGACAGACACATAAAATAAACGGACACAAAAAAAGAACCCGACCCAAGAAGCCACACAATGTTTTTGCTCAGGGTATATCAAGTAAAATATAGTTTAGAAAAGAAAAAAAACTCACGCTAAGAGCTTACCATCATTTTTTCATCTCCCAGGACTTTTTTAAGTATACTTAAGATTTCAAACTCAGCACTGAAAGATATTCTGATTTTTGTTGCTTCTGTTTTGTTAAGAGTAGCAGGAATCTTCATGTAAATTTTAACAGTCTTTTCTCCACCATCCTCTGTGTAAATAAAAAGCAGTTAAATCTGTTTTAGAGCAAGACATTCACCCCAAAAACATCTGAGTAAGTGTTTGGGTTTTTTTAAAACAGTCTCTTTTACAACTTGCCCACACATTTCCAATAACTCTGTTCACCCATTTCTTTCTCATTAATCTAGATGTGATTATGCTGTTCCCTAGCACATCTACAAACCAGCCCCTCGACATGTCCTGCTTGGGTAGGGCAGGGAGGTTATTGTGCTAAACGGGCCCCCAGACAGTCCAACAAGTAGAGCTGGTTCAAGGTGACCATCAAAGTGTGTGACATGGAGAGGGGAAGGAACAGGAACTCTCTTCGGCGGTGGTGAGATTTTAGGGCGGCTCCCTGTGTCTTGTGGGCCCACAGCCAAACGGAGGATAGCGCTGCTTGGAAAACCTTACCCTTCAGGCTGTAGCTGCTGACTGCTTCTTTCGACAGCCTCACAGAGTCCCAGAGAGCACCCTCGGAAAACCAAAGCCACCACATCAGAAGGGCTGAGCGAGCACCCGCTGCGTCAGGCTAACCCAAGGCCACCCGGGCTTTGCTGTTACCTCATTACTGTCCACATAGAAAGTCACACTCTCGCTGCCAGTGTTGAAGTCAATCCAGAACTCCTCCAGCTTCTCATCCGACGGCTTCTTCACCTGGGGAAGCACAACAGCAGCGCTGCCATTCCCAGAAAAACCCCACAACTGTTGTCTCATTCACAGTTTTCTTTAACAAGACAAAATTGGAAAATTTGTCCTACGTATGCATGTACACACACGCATGCCTTACAGAAATAACAGCTAGGATCAACCCACAAGTTGCCAGCCTATGGCTCACCCAACCATACCCACAAAGTCAGACGTGGCTCTACATCAGCCAAGGGAAAGGCAAAACAAACGCTTGCGTGTTTCTGGCAGGAAAGAGCCTGCAAAAGTTTACTGTGTTTGAGCACTTGGAATAAGCAGAAGCAGTGGAACTGGCTTCCATCAGCTTGGTTTTGATTCGCTACAACTGTCACGAATGGTGCCACAAGTACATTTACTTAAAGACCAGTAAAGCAATCTGCAGGATCTGTAACTGCTACTATGAGCTCTCCTGCATGGACATCAGGCTAATCTTGTTTTCTGGCAGTCTGGGAGCAGCTCTACCAGAGAATCAGAGTTGTCCTGTCCTCCTATTTCCTTCTAGAGATCTCTCTTCTGTCATCACCACAAAGAGAAGTGCTGCCTCTATCATTTGGCTGATATAAAAGCAAAGTCAGCAGGAGCAGATTGGGAGCTAAGTGACAAACAAGCAAACTTTCCAACTAGAATTGAAGGTTACACTCTACACTACAGAAAATTAAGCTCTTTAATGAAAAACAGGAGGGGGGAGGGAAACCATGCACCACGGAAGTAACATTTTAAGAGCGGTAGCACTGCAGGCAAGGTGTCACAGTGGTAAGGACTATTACCTCGTTCATGTCAGCAAAAGCAGATATGCAAGGAAACGAGTAGACTCTGGAAGAAAAGCAGACTTCACATGATACATTCAACATCAGAGTCTGACTTCATGAAAGGTGAAATCGTTAAGATTGGTTACTAATCTTATTGTTCAAAAAAGAATTTACAAAATCCTAGAAGTAAATTAAGCTTGGAGTAGCTTAAAGAATACAGTACTTTAGTAGTCATGCATTGTCTTCATTGATTTTACTTTCAAAAGAACCACCATTAAAAAGAATAAAATCTCTTTCTTAAGAACTTAATTATTCACATGTGATGTCAATCTTTTTTTTTTTTTAATATATTCCAAGTCAGTTCACAATCCTAGTTTTTCCCCTTCGCAGTAATGATGGCACCAGTTTATTCTCTTGGTTCACAGCTTACCTTCTTTCATCCCCGAGCCTTTCATTTAGCTGGTTAAGAAATTTTCTGCAGTCCTTCAGGATAAATAACATCTTATTAAGGATCAGGCTAAATTTTTTTTTGCAAAGAGTTATTCTATTGTACTGTGTAACCTCTACTCCAATTATGAGCTCTTAACTAGTCAGTGTGATGCCAAAGACCACCAGGGAAGAAACACTCAGGTTCCTACAAATGCTTGGACCCAACTTATGACCAGCAAGCCTCCAAGCATAAACCACAAAAATTAACTTATTTCTTTGTTAGAAGTAAAATAACTTAGAAATAAGAGTTATTTTAACAATATGCCTCTTTTTATTTGCCAGATATTAAAAAAAAAACCCACCATCCACAAATAACTAACTTTGTGTATTTCTAAAATCAGTTTTGTAGGAATGTCTTACAAGGACATCCTGACTGAACTCAAGCAAAACTAGCCCCTATTCAGACTTGTCAAGCATGTTGTTTTCAAAATAAGGACCCTCACCGTCTCAAATTCTCTATCCTTGATCTCTTTGAAAGCTTCAGCAAGATAGTTATCTTCAAACCAGTGGTGAACAAGGTCATCCCTCCATTTTTTTGTCATTAACCTACAAAGTGCTTCTGAAAGGGCAACCTGAAGGTCATAATCTACATGGTAAACATAAGCACATGATAAATATCCCCCACCAGCATAGCAGAGGGTTATAGCATTGCTTCTCCTGCACTAATATACTACCCAGTGGTATTCATCAGCTAGCTTCAGTTTCACCTAGGAAAACAGCGGAGGGTGACAGCCAAGCATTAGCTCCAGGCATCCCCTCGGCTCGGCGAGGTCGAGGTGCGGAGCATTTCTAGCCACGACACTCGTGTCTGTCGGGTGCTGTTCTTGGGGATCGGGAAGGGGAGGAGAGCAAAGCCTCATCACTCACTCGCTAGGATTAAGTTACATTTCATGTACCACTGTAATGCCCTAGAAAGTGTTATTAATAGGGGAAAAAACCATTAGATTTGACTCCAGAGGCTATAAACCTTACTAACTGAAGTTTGTCCACATCAGGGCAAAGCAGTTAAAATTTCCTTTTTAAAGACTAACAGGCAGCATACTTTGCAAACACATGCAAAGAGGATCTAATTACCTTTCTACATACATCAGTTTAGCTTTTCTTATTAGTCAATACAAATTACTAATACTAACCAAAAAGGACTAATGCATTAATGCATCTAACAATTTTGATTAATATTTTCTTATTAGCTTATTTAACTTGCTAACTTATTAACTTATTAATATTAACTATATTAATCTTCTCAACTGGTTTTCCTCCCCAAAAATCAACTATCTACAAGAATATAATTTAAATTATAACTCATCCATAATAAATCAGCAGATGAAGTAAAGCCAGAGAACCCCACCTTCATAAGAATAATCACTAAGTACTTCTTACCACCAACCTCCAGTATAGTTTTTGCAATGTCTTTCCTGAAAAAACATAATGCAACAAGTTAAAGTGGAAATAACCTCAACTCATGTTGCAGGGAAGACGGCGTTTAGCTACAGGAGCTGGAAGGAAAACCACTTACGTGAGCGAGCACATCTCTTCAGACAGAGGGAATTTCTTTCTCTCCTCCCGCGGGACACTGTCAAGTATAGAGTTGAGAGTCCTCAAGGCCTTTCCCCCCACAGAAGCAGGGGCAGAACAAGAAGGGGTAGAATTCAGTAACCATTTTTTCCTATAGTTTCAATCTGATTACACACACTTGTGTGAGCATGCCTCTGTATTTTCTCCTCCTAGTAGGAGTCTTACCTCCTGCCGCAGAGCGCAGCAAATATTTGCTTCTGTCACTAGATGCCCTAGTTCAGGTAAAAATAAATTCACCAGCTCTTTCTTCCCTAGAAAAATCATTTGAAAGGTTACAGTTCGCAATGAGCTGGTCTCCATACAAAAGGCAGTTGAAGCAACTACAGTTTGTTGTGTTGAAGGAGTAAAAATATCCCAGCTGTGAATTCGTTTTAAAACAAAGCTTCCAATCATCTAATCCTAGACAGAAAAGGGAAATGGTAACTTCTCTGTAAATAAAGCTCCAGATACTTGAATTGCTGACCTGGGTAACTATTTAAGTAGGTATAGAAAGGAGAAACTACTAACCACAAGAGATAAATCCATAATATATGACTTTTGTCAAAGTCAACAGAGCAAACCACAAGAGCATTAACCAGAAGATGCTCATGCCCACTCTGCTCCCACCAGAATAAGCTACAAGGACAAATAAGCTCAAGTTGCCTGGCCCACACTGTAAAGCTTCGTTTTTACACGTCTTGGGAGCCTGGATGCCTGGGCACACAGGTACTGGCTCCTTCTGAAACCACCTGCTACCCTACCTGAATGGAAAGCCAGCTGCAGCCACCGACCAAATGTTGTCACTGGAATGAATGAGACTGACAGACAGACATCCCTCTGCCTAGTTAGGATGGCTGAAGGAGTTACCGTGTTATTCTGCAGAGGTGGTTGCCTTCAGCAAGGGAATAGCACCTGAAGCCACTAGGAACAGGCATGCAAGAGCAGATTGTCTAGCCTCCAGTCCTTTCAGAATCACCACTTGCTCCAACCAAGCGAAATACTTGATGATGACCATTTAAACAAGGTTTCACAGCTGGACTTTTTTTCAGCATATTCAAAACAATCAAGCAAAGAGACAGTAGAAGGTTTTGTGCTCCAATGTAAACGTTATTGAATGCTAGCTGGAGGAAAATTAGCAGGATGATTTTAAAGAAAACATTGCGGGGAGGAGGAGGGGGAGGCAGGGAGTGAAGGGGAGAAGAGACAGGGGACAGAGTTCAAGCAGAATTACGAAATGTGCTCCCGACACTGAGATTCAGCATATCGAGGAATGGAAGGAAAAACAATACCGACCTTCATCACTGCACCTGCAAATCACCTGATGGAAAAAGCAAAGGAAGCCTGCGTTAACACACCACAACCCGAGAACAGCAGTACTCAAAGTGCTGAGGTGTTTATGCCCCCACCATCACAACTTTCAGGGGCTAAAATAACCTAAAACATTGCTGTGCCCACATCAGGAAAGCGGTGCCACCCGATACAGGTATGTCACGTATGGTGACCCCGATCACACACGTTGGCATTACGCAGGGATTGTAAAGGGAGCCAAGCACCCACTTGCCCCAGGGATTTCAGCAGCGCTCGAGAGCACAGTGCCCTCAGCTTCCCTGGAAAACCCACATTGTGTCATCACTTCATTACTTTCACTGCACATTTGGGCCTGTGTAAAAACACATTTTGTGTTTACACACTACAGTACTAGATATCATAACTTATGGTATCTGAAGAGTATTAAAGTCCCCTGAGGAAAATTAAAAATAAAAATTATAAAAAAAGAAAATACAACACAAATAAAAACCCACTTCATCCTCTACAGTGAAAACACACAGAAGAAATGGAACAGGAAGACAAAGAAATTAAATGTTGACAAACAATTTATAGAATATTTCCTATAATTTCAATGTGGTTAGTAGAGAAAATAGAAAAACTGATTTTGCTCAAATTTTATCAAGTCTCCTAAAAAGTCGTAAGTATTCAGATAAATTCTGATGCACAAAATGACACAGGTCCAGTAAGCTGCAGACACAAAGACCGGGGTAACAGCTTGGGGAACGAAGCTAAAAGCATTCTTCCTACTGCGAATTTACATCACTAGGCCTCCAATAACTTTGGAGTTATGAATATCTAAAATAGAAAGCTAAATGAGAATAGGAAGCAGGTCAGAGTATTCTTTAAAAGTAAATCAGCTGTTTCAAACACCGTAACAACAAATCGCCAGGACCACCTTGGCAAACACGTTTGCATGCAAGGTACAGCTCAGCATCGGTAACTTGGGTTTTTAAGAGAGAGCTTCAGCACAGAAGCTTGTATTTACAAAATATACCAGAACTCTTTGCACGTTTTCCTGCAAAAACAAACACTTGGCTTTGTGTTAGAAAATGAGGAAACACGGCAGCTCTGTGCAGCCCCGCAGCAGCTTCTCCCAGGTGCGTCGACCCTCAGCCCAGAGCATGCTCCTGGGCACCGCTCGTCCCCACCACCTGAGCTGCATCCCAGGCTCAGTCCCAGGGCAGGTGGTCTGCATAACGCTTTATTTTTTAAACAGAAAACTATTTGTGAATGTCGGCTTTCTTGCTCACTAACAGCAACCCTTCTGTCCCCTTAATGCACATACGTACCAGCGCAGAGTCAAAGAAGTCTTCAAGAAGTAGCATCAAAAAATTATTCTCATTTGGGTCCATGAGGATCACAAATGCTCTTGCTCTTTCAAACCAAGATACCAGGTAAAAGTTAAAAGAATCAGTTAAAACCTGGGAAAAAGAGTTAATAATCCTTAAACTAGATATATCTGCAGCAAACCTTACGCACATATTTTGGGTTTTTTAGCCCTTGACCTTCAGAGTCATGTGCCGTGTCAAAAGCTACGTGGCATTAAGGAGCTCAAATTTTGCTAGGAGGACATGAAAAGTGCCACCCTCACACACACTCAGCAGGACTTATCCACCCTTTCCTCCCTAGCCCTCCTTTTATCCTCCTTTCTTATCTCAAGGCACCCACTCTCGGTGCTCAGGACCTCCTGGACACAAGGCATGCTGCTAGTGGCATGGTCACTCCTACGGAAGTTTCTAGAGGACATCAAATCACAGTGCAATGTTGTTTTAAAAATTCATCAAGCTTTTTCAACGTCATTATTTTAATGTTTTTTAAACATATTTCATAGCATCTCACACCTATGGATAACCAGAAATCTATGCTTCACTGGAGGTACAAAGCTCAGAGTGGTGAAACTTCACTAATAATCTCTCTATACAGGGATTTTGAGCAACTATATCCCTGAAAAGCATAATTACAAGGCAGGATTACAACAGCTTGGACTGAGGACTCCTTGGAACAACTTTGCCAACAGAGAGCAAGCGTTAACTGTTCCCTCCTAGCTATGCTAGATCCAGGTATTACTCCTCTTGGGCACAAGTGCATTTCTGCCACTATGAGTATTGCCAGCTGAAATCAGTATTGTGCCTTTGTGCCAGAAGATCAAATACAATTGCAGATTAAATGCATCTGGTTTACTGCGTATCTAGAAGGGGACCTTCATCAAGAGTATGTCAGTTTTTAAAACTATAAAAGCACAAACTGCTCATCAATTCTCTTACTAAAATTCTATTTTGCTGGAGCGCTTAAAATGCATTTAGAAATTCTACATCATTGCACAAATGGGACTCATCAAAACTCATCCTCTCCTTCCACTGTCAGCTTAAATAAAACTCCACAAACTCACTAAGTCAGGTAACAAGTGAAGCTACGATGTTAGCTGCTGTACTGAAAGTAAAGCAATAAAAGTAAGCATTTTTTTTCCCCACTCAGCTCATGCAATGTATTAAAGAAAATATTTTGTTTCTGAAGCCACCCTCTAGGTCTCGCTTCCTTGGAGCTCTTTTCCTGATGCAAGCACCCTTAAATCACATTAGTGACTTGTATACAGTATTATACTCATCTTTTCTACCAGTCCTTGCTCAATAAACAAGCTCGTCCCTTCTTGAAGATCGCTTTTGAAGTAGATCTGAATACATTTCAGCAGCAGCGAGACATTCTGGAATTCATTCTTGTCCAGCTCCTGCAGAAACACAGAGCACTGTGCTTCATTAGTCTGATACCCACAGAGCTGGGCGTTAGGATGGTGAAGATTATTGACGGTACTCACCTTTCTCAGCGCTTTGTCTAGCTGGGTGAAGAGAGATTCACTGTACTTCTGGGGAGGCTCTATTTCTTTCTCTTGAAGCAGTTCGCTTATTTTCTGAAATCCCTTCCCCTTAAAAGCATCAGTGAGAAGCGATTCGAGCTGCGGAGGGAAGGGAAGTAAATGACTAGCGAGTCAGATAAGCAGGCATTTAAACTGTTGCAACACTGATTACAAGAAAATACTTGTACTGCTACTTATAAAGTTGTAGGCTTTTTTGTTTATTTGGTTTTACTTCATTTGTTTCTCTGCTTTTCTTTTACTGTTATATCTGAAGGGGAAACTTGAGCCAGGACCTTTGTAACTGAGTAACCTTAAAGGATACCAAGTAAGGAAATTAGCAACTCCTTTTGTGCACTCAGTTTGTAATTCTTACCATGTCCCACAACTATTGCAATCATTTCTTTCCACTTACTAAGGAAAAGGTTAAGGGGTCTGCTGCACTTCCCACATTACATTAAATTACTAAAAATTCTAGGTCATCCCATATCCATTTAAGAATACACCTTTAAATATATATATATATAACTATTTGTAAGATAAAGCAAAGGACGCATTGAAAAGATATTTACATAGTCTTCTGCTCTGGCTGCCATGTTGCCTTTCACCTCTTCACTTTTTTCTTCCTTTAAAAAGAAAAGGGACAGAAAAATACAGAAAAAAAAAAAAAAGCTTTTTCTGCCCAAAAGCTGAATGCCATTTACTCACCCCCATCTTTCCCAAAGGGCTCTTTTTCCTTCCTTTCCTTTCCAAGGAAAGCTTCAAAATCACCCCACGCTTCCAAACCGGAGGTTCACCGCAGCCGCGAGCAGAAGCCGCAGCGGAGTCCACGGGTGTCTCCCGGGGGGGGCGGTGCGGGGGGCATCACACTGCGTGTCACCCCACGGATGTCTACCGGGGGGGTGGGAGGCGGGAGGGGACATCACGCTGCGTGTCCCCCCACGGGTGTCCTCTGGGGGAAGGGGGAATCACGCTGCGTGCTCCCCCCACTTACCTGGGCCATGGCGCGGGAGCGGCGGGGGGCGGCCGGGGAGCGGGGGAGAAGGCCCCGGGGCTGCTTCGCCCCCTCCCCACGACCCCCGCACGACCTCGGTCAGCCGCCGCTGGGTACCCCCGCGCTTGGGGGGG
>Ga0065711_1008573_pt1 | contig 12577 bp, 9 predicted proteins | sample Hoacrofraction12_FD_59098 | JGI IMG/M metagenome (GOLD analysis project Ga0065711, IMG submission 59098) | Hoatzin crop microbial communities from Cojedes, Venezuela - Epithelial fraction 12 v2 (version 2) | ecosystem: Host-associated > Birds > Digestive system > Esophagus > Crop | place...
AAAAAAAAAAAAAAAAAGGAAGAAGCTTGAAACAGAATAAGAGAAGCATCAGCATTGTGTAGAGCTGTGTTCTGTAGTATTATTAATTTATTTTTTTAAAAATCAAAAGAAGAACAGAATGTAGGAATTACTCATACTGAGTCAGACCTGAGGTCTGTCTAACCCCGTATCCATTCTGACAGTGGCCAAAAGTGCCTGGCTGGAGAAGATGGCAGTAGCAGGACAAGTAAGTTATGACTCTCTATCCTTCCTCTGCCACCCTTCAATGGTATGGCACTCTGGGTTCTTTCCCGAAATGGGGGTGATCTCGTGTGTGGTTATTAACCCTTACTGCATTTCTCTTCCATAAATCTTTTGGGCCTCTCCTTAAAGCTGTAGGGTTTTAGTGTCCACACTATCTTGTAGCAGAGTCCCACAACTTAGATCCAAGTTGTCTGAAGACGACTTCTATTTGTTCATTGTGAACAGGCTGCCACGTTTGCTCCCTGGCTCTTGGTCTGCAAGGGGTACAACGGATCCCTCTCCATCCTGGGTGTGCCTCCTGCGAATTTCATCAGCTGCTCCCATACCCTGGCTCCTTCATCCCCTTTCCAGGCAGTGAGGTTTGAGCTGTTCAGCTGTTCATTGTGCAGGGAGAAGAGCCGAACTGTAGGCAGCATTCAAGGTGCAGGCCCACAGTGGATTCATTAGCAGTGTTAAGCTTGTCTCTATTTTGTTCTCTTTTCTGATCAACTCCTGATAAACCCGCTGGTCTGATGGCTAATCATTTAGCTGGTGGTTGCTGGAAAATGTGTATTTTATGTTGGAAGAAAATACGTCCAACAGCACGTGAGAGGTGAGGAGTCTGCTGTTCTGTGTCCCCAGGTCCAACCAGCAGTGAGGCTGAGATGTATGCCCAGCAGGCACAGGTATGCACCACGTGTGTACATGGCCAGCACAGGTAATGCAGACAGACAGAGCACTCGCCTGGACACAGACAGCTCTGGCTGAGTGGGAGGGAAGTCCGTGAGTGGGTATACGTATATACGTACGTACGATGATTCCTCCAGCAGTTGGGCTTGGACACTCGGTCTGCCCCTGGATCCCAGTCTGCCCAGTTGCTGGCACCTGGGCATACAAGCCCCTTGGTCCCACAGCCAGCACCCCCAGTGCTCTCACCTGTAGAGACACAGAGGTGCTCTCAAGCCCAGAGCTGGCCCTCCGAGACCTGCTCACCCCTCGCTCCTGGGCCATTAACCTGCTTTCTGGCTCAGTTTTGGGCCCCTCACTACAAGAAGGACATTGAGGTGCTGGAGCATGGCCAGAGAAGGGCAATGAAGCTGGTGATGGGTCTGGAGAACAAGTCTTACAAGGAGCAGCTGAGGGAACTGGAGTTGTTTAGTCTGGAGAAGAGGAGGCTGAGGGGAGACCTTATTGCTGTCTACAGCTACCTGAAAGGAGGTTGTAGTGAGGCGGATGTGGGTCTCTTTTCCCGAGTAGCTAGCAGTAGGATGAGAGGAAACGGCCTCAGGTTGCACCAGGGGAGGTTTAGATTTGATGTTAGGAAAAATATATTTACTGAAAGAGTGGTCAGGCATTGGAACAGGCTGCCCAGGGAAATGGTGGAGTCACCATCCCTGCAGGTGTTCGAAAACCTGAAGATGTGGCACTTCAGGACATGGTTTAGTAGGCATGGTGGTGTTGGGTGGATGATTGGACTTGATGATCTTGGAGGTATTTTCCAACCTTAATGATTCTATGATTCAGTCTTCGCTAGTGCTCGCATGCTAGTAAACCCAATGCAATCCCCAATTGCCCTTCCCCTGCATCCCATCCGAAAGGTGACAAGGGGAGCTGCTCGCCATGACTCATCTTGCTGGGCTCCACGACAGGGCTGGGGCTCTCCTGGGGACATTCCTCAGCAGGGGTCCTTGGTTTGGGATCCCAACTGCCTCTGCTCCTGTGGGTTTGGGGAGGTGGGCTTTTGGTGGGATGATGGGCCTGGAGGAGTGGTGTTTGTGCAGATGAAACACAGTTGTAATCCTGAATTTATACTCCCAAGTGGTAGCGGTCAGATCAGAGCCCGTTATTTCACCTGTGACACTAGGAATTTTTTTCCCAAATGCATGACCTTACATAAATGTAACTAATTTTTTTTGCAATCTGCCCATATTTTTACTTTCCTGTCTAATTTAAATATTGCCAACAAACCTTGCACCATACTATTCATCTTTTTTCTGACTTTTATTAAGAATATGTTAAGTAACATAGGTCTTATCAGTAGCTTTGCAGATCTGTGTTGACTTTACTCTCAGAGCTGATCATCACCCATCTTTTCTTATTTTTTGAAATTATTTGTCTATGCAGTGGTAAATTAAGTGCTGTTTCTATTTAGCAATGCTGAAATTGTCTGTCTTTATTTTCAGGATTTTTGTCTGGTGTAATTTTAGGCTTGTCATTGGCGATGATGCTTCTGTCATTTTCTTCTGGAAATTGTTTCATACTCTAATACCTTTTTTGTCAGAATCTGTGTACTTGACAGTTTTATTCCATCATTCATAATAATTTCCCGAACCCTTGCAATTTACTGAATTAGTCCTGTCTTTCCCTCAATATAAGGGGAGGTTGCTATGTGCCTCTGTTAAGCAAGTGAAGTATGCTCAGCTTTTCTGACTTTTCTTTATAATTTTAGTGCTTCCTTTACTTTTCATGTCTTAAAGACTCCCCTCCAGGATCCAGCAGAACTGAGTATCTTGTTCCATCTCTGTTCTTTTTTATTAGCAAGAAATGCATTTTGGGTTGGTATTACACAATGCCCCGCTCTGTTTTTTGGGCAAGTCTGAGGCTCCCCATTAGGTAAACTTTGAGTGTTGATAATATTTTCTTTGATATTGGCCCTTGTTTTACTCAGAGACAAAAGCCACAAATATGGTACACTAATTGCAGAAAGGCATTGCTTTCTTTTTTAGAAAATCATTAAGAGTAAGATTCATAGCCGTATAAACAATTAATGTATTCTTTGTTATTTTCCTTGACCATCGTAATTTTTACAAAGTTTTTTCTTCGTAACAGTTTCTACAAGTGTCTGTCTTTAGAAAAGCAAATCTAAGATGATTTTGAGTGTTTTGTGTTGTCATTTTCTCCTTTATGAGCGTACCCAGTTCTGATCTTTTTCCTGAATTGTTTTTGCAGGACCATTGTTTTCAATTGGAGGTATAATAACACGTGCCTCTCTTGATCATCCCATATCAGATGCATACCTCCAGTCAATTCCACTTGATTTTCTTCAAATTTTAAGAATATTATTTGTCAAGATTTTTGTATTTCCATAGTGTATCTGCGGCTTCTGGTCAGTCCTTTCCGAAGTCCTGCAAACTCCACTGTGGGAGCTGCAGCAGGGCAATGAATTGCCTCGTGGGCTGATGCACTGCTGCAGTGGCTGGCACCACAGGCTTCGCTGGGTTAAAGTCCTTTGGACAAACATACGTTCATACAGGAGATATTTCTTTTTTCCAAACCCCAGGCTATTAGTGATCGGTTCCTGTCTGGAGTTTTTGTCATTGGAGATGGGGTGGGAAATGCTTGCTCTTTGCCAGAATCTAACTGGGGAATGAACATGTTCTGGTATCGGGATCCTATAAAATTCTGCTTGGGGCTCTGGAAATAATTGCTGATTAAACTTAGTATAGTGGTTCTGTGAGGGTGGCTGAGTATCTGTCATGTTGTTTTGCCAACACAAAGTTTGTAGTCCTCCTAGTGCGGTTACTGAAGTTGGAGCGTACGTCAAGCTGAGCAGGAAGGGTATGTCCTGGGGCTGTGTGTGCCATGCTGCGTATGGCAAGTGGAAGTGTTCAGACACAAAGACACCTGCGTATCTGGTCACCAGTCTTCACACCTATGCCCAGTCCCTCAGAACTGCTGTTTTTTGGTTTCATAGGCAAGAACATTTCTTTCTGCCATTACAGAGCGCTGGATTTTCTTCTTCTGGATCAAATTCATTTGGCTCAGCTTTGCATCCTTGAAATCGCAAGTTCTTGCCTGCCTTTCCTTTGGAGCTCCGTTCTAAAACGTGGAAGCTTTGGAAGTTTGTTGTTGTGAATAGAGATGAAGGATGATTTTTGAATCAAATGGGGTTTTGTAAGTCAAAATGCTTTGCAGAACTGGAAGTAGATTTCCTACAGATTTCCTCATCAGTGACTCCGTGGGCCTGGGCAGCTATTGTTACCTTGCAGCTGGTTTGGTGGGTGGTGTGGAGCCTCTGAACGCAGGGGTGAAAGGTCCTGATCGTCTCTTTCCTTGGATATTTAGTAAAAACGCGTTCTGGGATGGCAGGTATTGCTTGGAAGCTTTGGGCAAGACCAAGCTCGCGCTCTGCTAAACAATGTGCCATACGCAAAACAGCCTGTGCTTATCAACTGGTTATACAGAACAGGTCAAGAGGAGGCAACAAGAAGCTCTACTCTTCCCTGTCAGAAGACAGGTAAGTAAAGCTAAGGGTGACTTAACACTCTTGACTTCAGACGGGGAGCCCGTAAGAGGGGAGAGAATTAAGCCCAAGTATTTGGTATGGTAGAACATGACTTAATTGTAAGCCCAGACTTTCATGTGACTCCATTATTGAAAAAAAACCCCACGACCCCAAACAATTAGAATAACCTTTAACTGAAAGCTGAAGATGTTACTGGAATGTAAAAGGCAGTGGAATACTAAATTTCATGCATCTCGATTAAGAAATATTTTGCACAGAATTAGCTGCAGCAGTGCTAAACACATGAATACTTGTTACAGGCCAGCTTAGAGCTTGAGGTGGTGTTTCCCATCTCCAGGCTTGGCAGAGGAGCTGTGCTTTATTCTCAGGGCAGTAAGGCTGCAGCCGCGCAGGACACAGTATGATCTGTCTCTGGGGAAATTAGTCCACTCATCTCATCAGGAATTGATTCTGGCAAGCGACTGGTAAACGTTACGACACATTATTGTCTTTCTAATATATTCTCTATCTCTCTCTCTCTGTCTCTTTATCTGTGTGCATATAAAATGTGTATGGTGATTTGTGTTTCTAAATGTACTGCAAGCTATTGGTATAATTCACGAATAACAAATGAGCATCAGTTATAAAATTGAACTGGTCCTTGCAGCAGTAAGAATTTAAGGAAGCAAGCAACAATATGAATCACTTAGCTGGAAAAGAAGAAATACCTAGATGCAGATGGCATTTGGCAAATGAGTGAAAGTATAGCAATCTGAGTGCAGTATAGACCAAGATACAGCTCTTTGCATTATTTTTAAAGTGTCCTGAATTGTTCAGCTGCCACTCTCTTTTAAGATTTTTCAACATCATAAATACTTAAATTTGTATTCACTGGTTTAGGATGTTGCCAAAAGCATTATAAGTCCTAAATTAATTAACTTTTGTTTGTTGAATCTGTAGCGTGGAACACGAATGTCAGTTTTATTCAGACAGAAGGGAAGATTCATCTCCAGGCCATAACTGATTTTTACCCTGGCTTAACGAGTCATATATTTCCACTCGACCTGAAAGAGAATTTTTTTTATTTTTTTAAATGATTGCTTCAGGCCACATATAACCTCATCATTTGTAGCAGTGCAATTTAACGGATTTAATGTAAACTACTTGAAGCTGTTTGATGATATGTTTGACCTAACCATAGGGAAGAAAAACATAATTTGCCTGGCCCTCAATTGGCGTAAAATACAAAAGAGAAGTCAGTAGATGTGCAGTAGTTTTAAATGGCAAAGTATGCCTGCTACGCGCTGGGGAGTGAGCTACGCGGCTGCCCCGTTCTCTTGCTTTGAGCGCGTCCCTGCCCACCCTCCTGCCTGCTGTCATCTCTCCGAAGGCAGAGCCGGAGGAGATGTGGGGCAGCCTCCGAGCGCGGGGTGCTGCGCCCGGGCTCTGCCTACCCTGCCGCCCTGCGGGACTCGGCACGCTCGCGCCAGCCTCCGCAGAACTTGTTGCCAGCAGCCAGCGTGGTGATGGAGAACAGCCGTCTTCGGTTCGGCTTCATTCTTTAAAGCGGTGTGTAATCTTTCACCACAGGGGCAAAGCACGTCGAAGTGAGAACACTGGGGTTTGCCGCTGTTCTTGTCCTTTCTCTTTTATCCCTGGCAGTGTCTCTGTCAAATCTGCCCCTCCTTTTTCGGCTTCCTTGCGCCAGATGGGGCTGCTTTGGAGGAGCCAGTGGAAGCCAGCACCGCTCTTCCCTGCCTTCACACCTGTGTTTTCCAGCACAGTTTTTCTCGAATTAACTCAGCATACACACATGCTAGTTGGGTCGCAAAACAGATTTGTAGATTATTAGAAGAGGCTTTACAACTTTGAACGCATAAGGTTTCAGGCAGGCCCCAAATACCTAATGGCTGTTACCTGCTGCTATTAAAAACCTTAATAGTGACCTCAGCATTGTTAAAACAGGCTAATTCTCCAGATAAGTGGATTATGAACAATGAAATGTTTTGCTGTTATGAGGAGGTAGCAAGTCTTCGTTAAGGTCTTGTAAATGGAGGGAGCGGATGATGCAGGGGTGTGCTGAGGATTGATTGCCTTTGGGGGGTGGTAGCTTCAGTATTGTGGATGTGTACAAAGGATGTCACCACCATCTCTTCAATATCATTGTGTACGTGCTTTGTAGGGTATAGGGGGAGTGCCATGATGCAATTTAGTGGCAGTGAGATGGAGATGGGAAGGGAGGAAAGAGGCAGAGATCGATCTGTGTATTTCACTTGAAGAATCACATGATGAGTGGTAGACTTGTTGTGTGCTTATTTGTCGTGCAGTTCTGAATGCCTCATATGCGCTGCTCGTTGTTCTGTCTCTATATGTCTTCAAAAATCAATTCCTCTATTCCTCTGCTAGGAAATTTTTTTGCTGGATAGGCTTTTTTGGGTTTTGGTTTGTGTGTGTGGTGGCTTTTTTGTTTGTTTGGGTTTTTTTGCTTGTTTGTTTGGGTTTGTTTTTTTGTTTTTGCAGGTCTGGTATCTTGTGATCTTAAATGGCAAAATATTGTCGTTTTATATCTTAGGAAAGGGAGATAATCTTTGTTTTCTACTGGGATGCAGCTTTTGGCTATACTCAAGAGTCCAAATATTGGGTTTAAAATACTGCAGCTTTTTTATTCAGAAAAGCTGTTCTAGGATATGCTTAGGGGGTTTAAAAAGGTATTAGCTGTGATTTTTTCTTTTTTGTGAATCCTGTAGTGTTGAACATGTAGTAGAATGAAGTGCTGTGCTTTGCAGGTGGAAAGAGAAAATAAATGGTCCCAATAAAATATTGAAACCTCTGTAAACCATTGTTCAAGTAGTTTTTCAGTAAAAGTGTGTAGTGTCTGTAGAACATGTTGCCTACCGCACTCTGAAGATTCCACACCCCGCCGCCGGTACTGTACTCAGTACCTCAGCACTTCAGCATTCATTCTTTGTTTTCTCTGAATCTGTAATTTTATAAAATATTTCCATTTTGTCCTGTAAGGATGATTCATTCTGCAGCAGTGAGTTGTGTATATATATTATTCATTACCTCAAAGTGTGTGTTTAAATATTTTATTTTGTTAATAGTGCAACATGCTGACTTTGAATTCTGTGCTTATCTGCTGTCCTTCATGGGCTGAGCACCAGTAGTGGAAGTTGTGGTACTTACTGCTGCAGGTTGTTTTCGATGAACTTTAAAGACTTTGGTGCATTGCTTGGTTCCTCCAGAGCTGGCAAGGTTTCTAGTGTTTTGATCTGCTTTAGGAAAAGTCAGGATCTCGGAGTGCTTGGGTTTTAACAGCGCTATTGGAGCAATGAAACCCGAAACAGCTGAGTCAATATACCCTGCCAAAAAGGCGTATCGATTGTGCCATTCATTTTTTCATATCTTGTAATGTGAAGGCATGAAATAACATACAAATACATGTGAGTCTTCCCTGCTTTATTTAGTACAGATTTTTTTAGAAAGGTTCAAAATCCTGTTGTGTTTTTTACTATTAAGAAATATTGTTTTAAAAATGGCAGCAATGATGCAGCAAAATATCCAAAGAAGGTATGTTTTGTGATGTGTTCCTTGTGCTTGCTTTTCTGCGTTCACTTTCTCATTAATGAATTCACAGTAACTCGGTTTATTTGGGTGAACTTTACATTACCTGGTATGACTTGCGATCCCTTTTTCCTTGTATGTAATTAACATAAGACCTCACACTGGAAGTCTGCAATACAGTGTCTCGTCACAAAAGCCAGCTAACTGTGAAAGCTGATAATGTTTGTAAAGCACGTTAAGCTCCCTGGGTGAAAGGTACCATAGAAATGCAAAGTATTAAGCCAGTAGTTTAATTATAAGATAAGAAATAATTGAAATTTTTCAACTCAGTTCCATGTAGAAGTCAGTCTGGTGATTTGCTTTGTACTATTTAAGTCAGTGAATTGAGATATTTTTCTAAATCCTTTATGAATATTCTCTTGTTTAAGTGCGTTGCTCGAAGGTGTCCGATACATTTATTTGCCTGGCTGATACTGCAGTTTAAAAATACCACATTTCAAGTAGGTAGAGAAGTGCTGTATAGAAACCTTTGAAATAACCAACCTTCATCCTTCAAAATGACAGTTATTGTGCTATAATAATTGTAGAAGTACTGAATTTGCTTCAGTTGATTTTTTTGGATAGTATACTGCTCGTTTAATACACAATGCCTCCAGAATTTTAATCTCCATGTCCCTCTTGTGGTTTACAATTTGGTGCACATTTCCCATGAGATATTTTTCCTTGCCTTATGTATATCCATATAAAAGCCAAACATTTTATCGTGAATACTAAATCCCACTTTATGGCACTTACTGTGCTGTCAGATAGAACGATTCATAATTTGAAATCAGCACTTTCACATGACATTAGATCCTGAAAACTTCCATACTACTTCCATTTACAAAAAACAAGTGCCCCGTTACAGCTGTATGCCATCTTTCACTTTGAGATCTCCAAGGCAGGTGTGCATTTAATGCCGTAGTAGTTCCCTCTCTGGCACACCGGTTGTGACTGTGGGAATGTGCCAGTTGGGTGCAGCTGGAGCATCCCGGCATCCCTGCGTCTGTTTCCAAGCTGCCTCCTTGGTCAGCGATGCCGTGAAGCAGATACGGTGCGGAGCGGAAGGAGGGATTTGAGGCTGCAGTGTGCTCTCAGACCACGCAGAGGGAATTCCCTGCCTGGTCTCCTGCAGCTTTTCTCCTCTCGCAGTCATGGCAACACCGCAGGACCGGCAAGCAGCCTGGTTTCCAGCCCAAAACTGTCTCCTGTGACTGCCAATGGGAGTTAAAAAATAAATGGAGACTCTGCTGCAGTCTGCATGCAGTGGGTCAGTGTTTTAGTGAAGTGTTAAAAGTGATAAAAGCTCTGGAATATTTTTACCATTTTTTTTTCTTTTCCCCCACAATAATCCTTTTTCCTGAAGAGGGAAATCTCTTCCTTCTTTTCCTTCCCCTGGGATTTCCCTGAGCTGTCAGGTGCCTTTGCCAGAAAGCTGCCGAGCCAAGGAGAGGTCCCCTTCTCAGTTGGTGGTCGGGCGGTCCTTCTTCCTGCGCTAAAAGCTGGTCTCTGGAACGATACACCCTGGAGTTCATAGGATACCAGACTTTTAGGGGGGACCTGAATTGGGCAGAACTGCTTCCTGAAGTAAAAGACTCTTGTAATTAGTGATGTAAAGAGTTTTCTGGTTTAAAATTATCATCTGGATAGGAGATTCCTAGGACGTAAGATTGCCAGGACTGAGCGTGGCACAAAGCTGCGGTCTCCGTTTTCCCCAGCCATACTCTGGTGTGGTGGTGTTGGGGAGCATCCACTGCAAGCCCTACAGACCTGTTGCAGCTCAGTGCTTCTATTTCAGAGGAGACAGACTATAATAGGGCCGTTAATATGCTGAATTATGGTCTGCAGGGTAGGGCGTCTTCTGAGGGATGTGGAGCAATGTGCCTCTGGCTTCATACAGCTGTTCCCGAGCACTGGCTCTAAGCGCTGATCACAGGTGGGCAATCCTGTCAATTTTTAATGAAAAATGAATTTTCTGCTGTGAAGTTAGGGGGAAGTCTGAATGTCCTTGGAAGGAAGAGGCCCTCCTGAGGGGAGCCGGCTCTGCTGGCTCCTGGCATCCCAGGAAGCCCCTGTAGCAGTGCTGTTCCTCCCTCTCTCCGTTTCCTGTCCCTCCCACTGATGGTACTCCTCAGCATCCCTTCCTCATCCCCTGGCCCCCTGTTTCAGCCTCAGTCCCAGTGGAGAAAGAGCCCTGCAGCCACCCTGCTTCCGTTCCCCCAAGCCCGTTGCATTTATAATCCCTGTCTCCCTCCTGTTCATTTCCATGGCCTTCCATCCCACTCCTCTGGCTCTGCAAACCCCCTCCTCAGGGTGGGGGTTCCTGCTGGCAGCTGGATTCTCCGGCAGGGATGCAGCAATGCCATGGGAATTAAAACCCATGGCTCTTCAGCATGGTACTGGGGCGCGGGTTGCCTGTGGCCAGCCAGCACAGTAGGTAAAGAGAGTGAAGAGGGCACGGTACATCATGCAATGCCGAGTATGGCGTCTATGAGCAATTTCGTGTTTGCCTTATGTGATGGATTGAAAATATACTTTATCACAGTCTAATCCTGCACATTACTTGAATTTTAAGGTAGGGTTGAATGTAAGGATGTGGCTGAGGCACTTACTTCCAAGAGGAAGTGTATCGAACCTTCAAGTTTCGGGTTTGGTCACAGTCAAAGAATGAGTTAAGAGTGAATTTTTTTTTTTTTTTAATTTAACACAGTAACATTGCATTGACTGTCTTCAGATTTATTTGTCACCCCTATGTTTTGCTTTGAATGACAATTCTTCCAGTATTGTCTGTGTATTTCAATTATATGTTTATGAACTCTTCTTTTTTTTTTTCCTTTTAATTTTGAGGTGGCCCAGTCTCAGTTGGAATTCGGACAGGAGCTGAGATTTTATTGCCTGCATATACAAATGAATACTGCCATGCTTCATGGACCATGAAGTTTGGATTGTGTCTAGTAAATGAGCAAATGGTTTTTATAAATAATTAGTTTTCTGCTTAATTACAGGACTAGGTTTTCCAGCACGTTTGTCATGTGATCTATCTATATGGTGACGCTGTTTTTAATTGAATGCAGGAAATAATCAGCTTTCTTAAAAACTTTTGAGTCAATACTGCCTCATCAAGCTGTAGCTGATGGATTTAATTTGCTGTTTACTGAGTTATTGATTAAATGACTGAGAATTCCTTGAGGGGAGAGGTAGTTACCTGGAAACTTACACTGCTGCTGCTCTTGAACGTGCTGGTGAAAACAGCTTTCTAAATGTTACTGTTGCTTAATAGTTCATTTAGAAATAATAAACCTGGTTTAAATTTACTGCAATGTGGTATTTCACCGATTGTAATAGACCCTTCATCTTTTGGCTTCATGTTCGATTTACTTGCAAAGTAGCTTCTGCTTTTTGTAGAGTACTGGAAAGCTAAAATGTAATGTGTTTGCTTTATAGATGCTTCGTCTCCAGTTTTTCACATATGAAACCCAATTTTTTTCCCCCAAGATTCTGTTAGGAGTTTTTGCTGAAAGACCCATAGACTGGAAAATGGCTCAGTCTCTTACAAATACTGTTGTTTGCATGATGGAAACTCCTGAAAGATTTGCAATGATGTGTAGATTGGTAGATATAGACAGGCAGAACTGAAGACCTTTCTTCCTTGAGGAGAAGTTGTCGGTGGCACCCGCTGTGCATAAAGCCTGCCAAAAGCCCGCTGTCGTTCCTCACGGAGGGAACCGTAAGAGTAGCTTCTGCACACCGATCCCAGCCGCCTCTTAGTGGCCCTGCCACTACCACACACTTTCCCCTCGGATTTTTGTAGGTGATCCTGTATGTATTTCAGTCTTTCTTGTTACAGATTTTTCGCCTTTTGGATGATGGAGTACTTGCCTTTGGATATCTGTTTACATGAACTAGCTGTATCAAGTATCACCTAAAATTAGGATTAAAAACTACATCCCCTCCTTTTGTAGCAAACACTAAAACAGAGCCTTATTTTTCTTGAAAGGCTATGATATCATTTAAAGGTGTGTTTTAAAAATAAAAGGGTTTTTTTGCATGTCTTATTAGAATAAAAATTTTTAAACATAGTTTGCTTTTGTGAATAAGTCAGTGTTTCAGGTTTGGGTTTTTTCTTTCTTTTCAATGTGCAACCTGCTGGTATTGTTGAAGTTTGCTTTGGTAGAATTTGCCTCTTAAGAAAATAGGGCTGTATCTGCTTCTGTTTATTTGAAACTCCAGTGAGCAAAAATGGTAAGAATGAAAATCAAGTGAGTATTTTGCAATTTTATTGCTTGGTTAAACTTGTGTCCTGTTTCAGATCTGGATATCCTCCCTTTTTTGCAAATGAAAAATATTTATTAAAAATGAAAAATGAAAAATATTTATTAAAGGTATCACAGAATGTTCGGGGTTGGCAGGGACCTCTGTGGGTCATCTAGTCCAGCCCCCTGCTGAAGCAGGGTCACCTACAGCAGGCTGCAGAGGACCTTGTCCAGGCGGGTCTTGAATATCTCCAGAGAAGGAGACTCCACAACC
>Ga0065711_1046998_pt1 | contig 12577 bp, 12 predicted proteins | sample Hoacrofraction12_FD_59098 | JGI IMG/M metagenome (GOLD analysis project Ga0065711, IMG submission 59098) | Hoatzin crop microbial communities from Cojedes, Venezuela - Epithelial fraction 12 v2 (version 2) | ecosystem: Host-associated > Birds > Digestive system > Esophagus > Crop | place...
CCAGGTCCCTGGGCTGGGCTCCAGTGGCTGGGCAGGGGGGCGCCGTCAGACAGAGCAGCTGGAGAATAGTAAAAAAAAAAAAAAAAAGACAGAAATTGGCAAAGCTAACAGTGAACTACAACCACAAAAACTATTACAGTATTAACAAACACAGAAATTGTGTTTGCTTTGTCATACACCTTGTGTCACACTGCAAGTAATTTCATGCAGAATACCTGAACGCTTTTTTGGAAAGGGACCTCTTTCTGAAGTTTTACTGTGTTACTAGAACACACTACCATGGTTTTTCTGTGGAAATGCTAATCCACCCACCCTCCCCCCAAACCCCAAGGAAATTACAATATTGAAACAGAAGGCCTGAGAAGTTTTATTATCAGCTAATATGGTTATACATATATATATCGGTCTAACCTAGTTTAAATGTGCAAGACTCGGAGGTTCTGTGCTAGAGGGAACAGATTTTGGACATTTCTTTCAAGAAGAGTTAACTATCAGAGTCCTCAGTGGATATCCTCAAAGAAACAATGCTGGAGGATCCATCAATGAGTCAAAAGTCTTATGAGTCAGTATACAAACTGGCAACACTTGCCTCAGCAGCCACATGATGTTCAAGTAATTGCCAAAGAGCTGTGGCCTTCTCTCCATTTGGTATTATAGAATAGCAACAACCACCTTTGTGTTGTTGATGCTTACGATACTTTCCTGCAGGGCACAGACAACTGCCATACATAAAGTACAGGTTTCTTTCAGAAGTCATTAGCTAAAAAGAAGTGGTTTTTTTTTAAAAAAAGTATACATTTATAAACTGACCTTGAATCTCACTTGAAAATAGAGGAGAGACAAAACCTTTTTTTTTTTTTTAAATCAGTATTCTGATATACTTTAAGTCAATGGCTTTGCATTACTACACAGTCAGTCAGTTACAAAATATGTATCTAGATTATGGGCAAGGATCTAAAGATAAGGTCACTGGGGCAGAAAAATTACTGGCTAAATAGTTTGGATATTTAAATCTGAAATCAGTCTCCTTTCAAGAGACTGTTTAATGAATCTGTGAAAAAAAAAAAAAGCAAGGTATTTTTACAAGGTTGTTTGAATACTGTCCCTGTCCTTGTCCCATGTTAACTCTTGGGTGAGGATTTTTAATTTGCTGTTACAAGACAGTAGAGGGAGCTCCAAACATTGGCTACCAACACTGGTTCTAGCAAGGTATGCCCGGAAAAACCCCTCACTTTTCATGTGACTGGATAAAAATACCTGGCAGGTTTAGTAAATAAATGACACTCAGTGAAGGAGAGGGAATACAGTTACTGGAAACTCAGCAAAGCTGTCACTGACAGCATTTTCTTTTTGAATAGGCTTTGCCTTTGTTATCTCAGGAAAAAGGCATCACCAAGGCAACAGAACTTGGTACTAATTACGAGATTATTTCCAGGATGCCACAAACTGCACCAAAAACCCCCAAACTAGTTAAAAGTGTAGGATTTTTCAAGTTTGTTGTCTCCATGACGAAACGCTGGTACACGGTCAAGCAGAAGTTTGATTCTGTGCCATTCCCTGGCAGAATAACTAGAACATGAGTTGCTTATATGGTGTTAAGCTTCCACCAGTTAAAATGATTTTGCACTTCCTAACTAATGCTTATATGGCCATTTTGGCAGCATCAGTTTGACATCACCAAATGAATTCCCACAGTCTGTAACCAACTATATTAAAAATAGGATTTGCTGGTATTACAGTTGTTTCTTGTGCAAAGAAAACAAGGCAACAGCTACTGTTCAGGGATTTCAAGACCTTTTGGATTCTGTTGCGAAATCAAGATACTTTGACAATACAATTTTTTCTTGTGTAAAGTTTGCCAAAATATTTTCCAAGAAGCTAAATAAAATAATTTGTCCTGACTGCGCACAATGTCATGTTGTTTTTTTAAACGGGATATTAGAGTACAGTGACAGTTTTAAGGGTTCAGGGTTTTTTTGGCCTCAGTGGGAAAGAAGAGACCTAGAAAACACCATCTGTGATGAAAATAAGAATTTACTAAGGCCACCACTACTCTGATGGAATTGGAAAGCCTTCCTCACCAAGACGTGTGTGATATTCACTAGCCAGCTAGCTGCAGCACCAGACACGCACGCAATGCCAAGAGGAAGAAGCTGCACAAAGGCCAACTATGTTTTCTACTGCACATGTATCCCCAGCTCTATAATCCAAATGCCTGGAGTAAGTCAAGGGTTGATGGTCTAGGAAAAGATCTTGTGCTAGAAAACTTGAAGGCAATCTTGCTTACATTTCTAGAAATAAAATACTCAGTGAGCAATCACTTAAGCAAGTCTTTCAAAGTCTGGATTATCTGTCACAGACAGCAATGGCAAATAATCCATTTGTCAAAAAGTGGCCCTTGTCATGCCTTGGGGTTCTTCAAGCACATCACTGCACTTCTTAGTTGGGTGCTGTGGATAGGGAAATCTGGGGGAGGGATAGGTGGACAGTTAAGAAATGAGAGTGAAGTGTCATAGAATTTTAATTTTATTCTGATGACTATAAACCTGCAATAAGAGTACATTTTTCCTCAAAAATTTACCAAAACATATTTCTCAGTGCCACAAGCCTATCTGTCAGAAATTTTCCAGGCTTACCTGCAACCCTAACAAACTGTGATTGTCAGGAGGACTATGCCAAGTCTGGTATTCCTCTAATTTAGGTTTAACTGCTCAGCACTGAGAGTGAGTATTTTCATGTGGCTGTTTATCAGCTACTTCATGGTTTGAAGTTTGCTGCATTACACTTTTAATGGGGCCTTGACAGAGCATCTGAAAAAAAAAAAACCCCACCCAGAACAAGAAGTGGCTTAGTTCCCATCTTAAATGTTTTGAAATACCGTCAAAAAGAGAGAAGGGTTGAGGTTGGAAGACACCTCTGCAGGTCATCTGGTCCAACCCCCCTGCTCAAGCAGGGCCACCCAGAGCCATGTGCCCAACACTGTGTCCAGATGGCTTTTGAATATCTCAAAGGATGGAGACTCCACAGCCTCCCTGGGAAACCTGTGCAGTGCTTGGTCACCCTCACAGTAAAACAGTGTTTCCTGATGTTCAAGGAGAACCTGCTGTGTTTCAGTCTGTGCCCATTGCCTCTGGTCCTGCCACTGGGCTCCACCGAGAAGAGCCTGGCTCCGTCCTCTTTGCACCCTTCCCTTCAGCTGTTTATGCACATCGATGAGATCCCCAGTGTAGGGGAGTCTCTCCAGTGGAGTCTTTCCAGTGTGTCCACATCTCTCTTGTACTGGGGAGCCCAGAGCTGGACCCAGCACTCCAGGTGTGGCCTCACCAGCGCTGAGTAAAGGTAGCTCACTAAAGTTATCAATCCCTAAGAAGGCATATATGCCCCAAGACTTCCCACATTTCTTCATTTACATCAAATTATCATTACCAGGTACTACTGTACCTATGAATTTAATCTTAAGTGAAAATCATCACTGGCATGCATTGAAAAAACCTTGTACTGATAGGAAGAACAGAACATAACCATCTACCACAATTCCTCCTCTGCAGATGTCCTCTGCTTCCCCCTACCTGAAAGACACTGAAATTCCTAGTAATGTGAGAAATAATTCTACCTTCAGGCATCTTCAGATCTTCTTCTTTGAAATAAGGTCCCAGTGTCAAAGAGCAGTACATAACACTTACAAACATGCCGAGTACTTCAGCACAAAGTGCACTGAAGTGCTAATGTCACTGCACAGTTCTCATTCAGTAAAGCATCCCTACAAAAACGATCCAATATCCCATAAAGATTTACCACCGAAGGGCTTCTCTGACTGCATTTTTATCTGTACGTTCTTACCCAGGTTTCAACAAACATATGATTCTGCAATAATATATATAAAAACAATCATAACAAAATCCATTCCAAAAGCAGAAGTCATGGGAAAGTCACGGCATGTGTGACCCAATATGCAAAATCATTGCCAGATGCTGGTTTCCGCTCAACTAACAGCCCCATGACAGGAAACTTCTGCTTCATCGCCCCTCCCCACGCTTAAAGCTGAATATATTACATGTATTCCACAATATCAACATTGGTTAAGTGTATCTAGTGTCAAAAACATTGGGTTTGCTTAGCTTGCTTTTGATTTTTACCATCAATACTGACCAATCCAACTCTACATTATCTAGCTGAGAGTATTCAGTTATTAAATAGGGCTGTATCTCATCCCATGGAATAATTTCAGTGAAGAGAGGCAAATATAGTTCCTCCTCAGACTTCTTCCATACCACATAATAAAGATTAGTTTTCTATTGTCAAAAACACTTTGAACAAGGAAAAACACTTTGAGGGTCGTATTCTTTTTAAAGACATTGGAAATTGAAAAAAGACATTTAAACAAAGTTCCTTTACACACTGTAATAAACTGCCCTTAGAAAGTGAGCTGTAAAAGTTCTGTCAGATTATTTTTCTCATATTTCTGGATACATCTGAGATTGCCTCAGGTATTTAGGAACTTAATTTTCCAGTTTAAGTATTAGATATTACATAAATAGAATGACTATTTCCATCTTACCGTTCTGGTTTTGCTTCTTCTGGCAACATTGAAAAGAACTGATACAAGATTTTCTGTAACGCATCTTATAACCAAAACTTCAAGCATACATATATATTCATTACTGCTCATTTGGTTCTAAATTCTGAAGAAAATTATGGATTTCCTTCAAATTACAAATTCTCTCTATTTCAGAAACATTCACTGTAGGCTGCCATCATTTGAAATCTGGCAGTGAAATCCTTCACATTAAACAGCTTTATTCCAGAGTGCTGAAACTCCAGCAGGCAAATAAATCCTGTGTCACAGAAAACAGTTATCAAAATAATCTCCCACAGTTAGTTGCTGAAATGTCAGATGAAACATTTTCCCTAGATGGCCAAGGAAAAAACAAAACAAAAACCAGAAAACACCACGCCTTACTTCAGTAGACATGTTTAGAATAGCTTCACTTTTGAAAGTCCCATAAATGAAAATACATCCCCAAACTCTACAGGAGAAGTAGGTCACAAATAAAAAAAATAGACTGAAATTGAAGCTGTTCAGGAGAAAAAATATCCAGGAAGGCCAGGTACGGCATAAATCACTAAGAGGAACAGTTGCATAAACAGGCTGCATCCTCACAGCAAACTCAGATTATGCTGAAGACACCACAAAAATACAGACGAGTTCATACCATCTTTTGTTTAAGTCTCTCGCAAGAATTCAGAGACAGAAGCTATTTACCAAAGACCACAATGACTGGAATGCTTGTGTTCAGAGTTCTCATTTTAAGCCCCAATTCAGAAAATGAATTAGCACTTTCTTTCTGATTTGTCTAAATCACACAACATTCCCAATGTGAGCCCTGATTAAATTTATAAATCATATTCATCACATTGGGTTTTTCAGGAAGAACAACAACCGAAGACTCATACCAAATTACTAAGTATCCACGTTGTAGCTTCACTGTCACCACATCAAGAATATATGGAACCAAAAAAAGGATAAAGTAAATGTGCAAAATTTATTATGTTCTTCAATAAACACAGGGATATAAAATATATAACATTAGATCACATCGTCAAAATCTAAAAAAAAAAAATATAAAAATCATCAGTTGCTTGTTACAATAAACACACCACATGAAGCTCAAAACCACTTTAAATCAATTTCTTCATAAAAATAAGTCACTTTTAAAAATTGCTTCAGAAGAAAGTGGTATGCAAACTGAGACATTATTGCCGCATATCCTTATAATGTGTACAAAGAAAAATCTGTTAGCAAAATAAGACTTAGCCAAAAAAATCTTTGAATGGCAAGCATCCTCACCATTCTGTTAAAAGGCATTTTCTAAATTCAACTTGGGTCCTTCCAATTACAGAAATAGGTTTCCTCCTTGTTAAAAGAGATTCATGTTTCTAAATACAATTCAATTGGAAGTAAACATTTTATGCTTCTGGTTATGTAGTCATGGGCAAAAAAAAGTTAATGAAGAATATGCCTCTTAACATGCCTTATTTAAATAACAGTATTCTCTAGTTTCTTCTTGCAGTGTACATCTGGTTGCACATTCATTTTATGCTAAATGCAGTGCAAAACAATTTGACCCAACCTCTATTTATAAAGAGCCTCCACTACGAAATATTTCTTTATAGTAAAGTGAAGTGAACCTCCTTCCTGCCTTTTCCCCTCCCCATACTTGCCCAGATTACCGAGTGCTGTGGGAGAAGAACACAGCGACACAGATACATGATCAGGCAAGTGGGCATCAGGAGCATCCTGCAGCCATGGCCACAAGGAATTCTACAAGGACGCTCAGAGAAGCCACCTCACTGATGCCATTGTTGGTCTCTCTGCATCTTTTGCTCTGGACCTGCAGAGCCAAAAAAGCACCGCCCCTGAGACGACTAGAAGAGAAGGTCAGAAAAGTTCTTACAGTTGTATCTGGCATCAATTTCCTTCTGCCTGTGTAAACATTGTAAGATTCAATACTGCAATTTAAGGCTTCTGCCACAGCACACACTGGCGTTCAAAACAAACCTCCGAGAGCGCGAGAAACTCTTCTTGTGGAACAGAATAGGCTTTCGGTGAGGTTATCAGGCTCAAGTATATAAAGTGTACATGTCTGCTCCTCTTTACGCAGATGGTACTCTTTTTAGCACATGACGAAAAGTCAGTCAAAATGGTGTAAGGTACGAGGAGTCGATTGTGTTTTAACTTCAGTCAGCTTGCAGCAGAGAGGGTACGTAACTTCCCACTAAGAAAGTGCACATTTGGAAACCTGAAGACAAAGATCCCAAAGTCACACTGTCTTCCTTAGGCTGTGACTTTCAAAATAAGTGTTTATTACGCTGCCAGTCCCATATACGAATTTTATTTTCTTAAAAGTTATACTATTTCCTTTTCTAGTGTTTCTTCTGACACTTTGATCCCTGAAGTATCATCATCATAAGAATAATTTCCCGAATCTCGACTGCTCTGTTTAGAATGTTTGTAGTCTTTAAAATCAATTTGGTTTACTTCTTCTGTGATGCTAATCTCAATTATAGAACATTTTTCTGTTGGTTCTTCTCTAGTTGACTCATAAAGACTGCTGAAGGGCTGTCCTTCAAAACCCTGCAAAAAGAGAAGCAGAAAAGAAGAGATGAACATTCACACATGATACTTAAATAATGATTCTGCTTATGTCCACAGCTGTACAAGTCTGGTTTATCGTATTCAGTAGTATCATCATGAGGTTTTCTACCTATAATATGCCGTTTGTTTCCCTAAGTTCAAACTCAAAGTTAGGATGAAGTTTAGTTGCATTCCTGTAATCAAACACTAAAGAATGACTAACATTAATCTTCACTCTTTTGCTATACTTGTAGTTGTCAAGCATCTATATAATTGCAATATTTCGTTGATTATAGCCTTATGAGGCCACACAAGAACTAAAGAAAAATTCTAATTTAGAACACTTTCAAAGACCATGTGGTAGCACAAGGATGACAGGTGTGTGTTTGCAAAGCCTACAAATCAGTATCAGTTATAAAGCAAAGTTTGAAAGAAGAAACAGAACGTGAGCTGCTGCAGCAGGATACCAAGCCTTATACAGCTCTCAACAGTGCACTTCTGTCTATCCAACGTGCTTTAAATCCATTCTCTGAAGTGGTCATTTATATCAAATTCATCACAAAAGGTTCTAAATGTGCATTGCATTATGTTATGTTACCAGTATTCTACTGAGCAAACCAGCTAAAATGCTGCTGTACAAATAAATTGAATTCAGATTAGCTCTTGTAAACTATGAGATTGTTTTAAATTACAACTTTATTCAGAAAGCTTTGTATACTACATATCGTAGGTGCTTCAGTGAGATGATGACGCACGTTAGGAAGGCCATACACTGCTCAACATCAATGTTCTGAGAGACACAGAAGAAAGCACAGTGAAAAGCAGTTCTTGCTACATTTCAAAACATACCTACATTTACGTGTTGCCCTGTTTGTTCCAGAACAGGATCCCTACTAAGTACTACCTGTGCCAAGCTGAGCTGGAAATTGGACAACATCTGCCTTTTTAGAGACCATCCAGCCTGCTTGGTCAGGAGACGGTAGAAGCATTTGCTGCCTGCTACACCAAAATTTCCTCTGAAGAGTGGGCTAGCATGTTTGCCTCCTCTAAGCTTTAAGGGATAGCAAAAAGGCTAAGAGCATGCTCTTCCAGTTAACACAATGGGAAAATATTTCAGGTCTTGCATAACAGGGCAAAAGTACATTATGACATTGGGTAGACATGCACATTCTCTGGAATGAAGGACTGTTAGCAACACTTCTGCACAGATGGAAGAAAAATAAAAGTTAAAATATTTGCTGATTGCAGAATTCTAAAAATTGGTACTACCCACTTTTTCCATAGGAATTCCTGCACTTCATTAAAACCTATAAAATTGATCTTGGTATACTCATAAGACCACAGGATAACAGATAAACACCTTTTCATAATATTTTCTGTTCATTTTTCTATAGATACATTTACTTAATGAATGAGAAAAATGTGTCTCATCTTACCTTTATGTTCAAAGGAGGCTGGCATGAGGGAAAGAACACGTATTTGATCTTATTGTAGGCTTGATACAGGGCAAGTCCAAGCAGTGCAGCCACAAGCAGGACAACAACCAGGGCAGTTACAAATGTTGCTAAAATGATCAGAGGTAAAATTTTATCTAAAAAAGTGAATAAAAGCCATTCAGTCTAGCTATTCATAAACTACAAAGATTGAAGAACAGATTCTCTCCAAATGTGCTACAGTATTTATCATAAAAACTCACATTTCTACAGTACTATACCCAGCCATGATCATCATTACAAAACTGATGCCATTCCAGTATCTTAGATGAAGTTATTAAAAACACAGCACAAAATATTTATCCAATATAAGAACACAGGCATTTACAGACAGTAGCAGAACCAAGATCCAGTTATTCTCAGTTATACGTTCACTATTTGACAGCAGGGTAAAACGTGTGCACATAGACAGCTACCATGAAGCACTTGATGCACGTAAGTCTACTGTGCTCTTGCCTGCGTATGGGGTCTAACCCCAAGGAACATAATATGTAATTGATAGAGCTCTCTCCTTTAAAAAGGCAGCAATACAGGAGTAAGAATTCCCGCGGGTTATGGCATAAGAATGGGCAATTACTACAGTGAAGTTGGTCCACGGTTATTTAGCCAGGGAATGATGAGAGAGCCTAGACTTGCAGGGTCTTCAGGGGCCCGAAAGCATCCAAATGATTTCTGGGACAGAAGAGGAACTCCAGCTGTAAGCTTCATATGACTACAACGTAGCCAACAGAGAGAAAAAGGAACCTCTGGTGAGCATCTATTCCTTTCAGATGCTTACTTGAGAAATCAGTCCTAAGGCTATTCCAGTTATTTTCTACACTGGTAGTCTGGACACTAGGTCAGCACAAGATTTTACTTTGTCACTACAGAAAGGCAAGATGAATTTCACTTCAATGCTCATAGTGTCATCAACTTGATGACACCAGGCTGACTGGTGCAGCTGATTGACTTGAGGGAATGGACACAACCCAGAGGGACCCTGAAAGGCTTGAGGAGTGGGCCCACGTGAACCTCACAAAGTTCAACAAGGCCAAGTGCAAGGTCCTGCACACGGGCTGGGGCAACCCTCAGCATCAATACAGGCTGGAGGATGAAGGGATTGACAGCAGCCCTGCCGAGAAGGAAGTGGGGATACTGGTGGGCAAGAAACTGGACATGAGCCAGGAATATGTGCTCGCAGCCCAGAAGGCCAACCATATCCTGGGCTGCATCAAGAGCAGCATGGCCAGCAGGGCGAGGGAGGGGATTTTGCCCCTCTGCTCCGCTCTAGTGAGACCCCACCCGGAGTCCTGCATCCAGCTCTGGAGCCCTCTGCACAGGAAAGATATAGACCTGTTGGAGCGGGTCCAGAGGAGGCCATAAAAATGGTCAGAAGGTTGGAACACCTACCCTAGGAAGAAAGGCTGAGATAGTTGGGGGTGTTCAGCCTGAAGAAGACAAAGCTCCGGGGAGACCTTACTGCAGCCTTTCTATATTTAAAAGGGGCTTATAAGAAAGACAGAGACACTTCTTACCAAAGCCTGTAGTGATGGGACAAGGGCCAATGGTTTAAAACTAAAAGAGGGTAGGTTTAGGCTGGACATAAGGAAGAAATTCTTTACTATGTGGGCGGTGAGGCACTGGCAAAGGTTGTCCAGAGAAGTCGTAGCTTCCCCTCCCTGGAAGTGTTCAAGGCCAGGCTGGATGGGGTTCTGAGCAACCTGATCTAATGGAAGGTGTCCCTACCCATGGCTGGGGGGTTGGACTAGATATCTTTGAAGGTCCCTTCCAACCCAAACCATTCTATGATTCTATGGTCCTGTATTCCTGTATTAACCCAGGAACTGTGGAAAACCTTCTAACAGGCTAGGCTCAGTTCCGGAACTTAAAGTTGGGAAATTATGGTAGCAGGAGTTTCAATGATGGAATCCAGCTTTTAATAGTAAAATATTGTACTCAAAGAAACCTTTTATCTGTATAGTCATAAGCTATTCAGTGCTTAAGTTCCACAGTCTTGCAAGCTTCCTTCTCCCGTCCTCTCTCCTCCTTTGCAACATATTCTGTCATGATCTCTAATAAACAAACTGAAGGGAGTCTGAACATACGAAAAATAACACATACCAGAAGACAATAAGAATAATCAAGAGGAGACAATCAGGTCTTTTTATCTCTATGTCCAGTTAGTACGAATGATCAAGGAATAAAAGAATTCCACACTGGGGTATAAAAACAGATGGCAAGTACAGGGAAGTCATCTGTATGACTGCATCTCTCAGTACAGAGTCTTGAATGTATGGCTTCGTCTTAAATGGGCTCATTATAATAGAAAGACATCGAAAAGACAAAGCAGTGAGGACTACAACATAAGTGAATCTTCAAAGCTTAAGATGTGAGAAAGTAGCATTACTATTATTACACTTTCTTAGCTTTAAGTCTGTTGGGATATCTAGTAATTTTTTCTAGTGTTACAGCCTGTTAATAGAAGATAATTGGCCAAATTAAATTCCACAGATAACTTGCTCTTATGTGTAAATCCATCTACATATGTATTCTCCTTTTGCATAAAGATGAGCTTTCAGCTGTAATGAGTCTGATAATTTGTTTCCTCACACTTCAGCACAGGATTTCTAAAAATTTAATTCATTCACAGAAGAATTAAGACAATTTCAAGAATAAAATATTCTTGAAAATGTAGCATTTAGTGATTCCTTGCACCCTACTAAAATATCTTAAAAGTAATGGAAATTAAATCTTGCCTATTAACAAGTCATTGTACAGAACTAAATTTAATTCACAATCATTACAGTTATCAACCTGAGATAATTTCTGAACTGAGTAGTGTGAATGTAATTTTGACCAGGTCAGAACAGAAACAGTTTATTAGTTTAGCTACAGGAGAGAAGACAGAGCAGCAACATGGCAGCCTGCTAGTACGGATCTCTGCCCAACTAGGTGCTAACTCTGTGAGGCCATTAATCATGCTGCAAATATTTTTTAACTAATGAGACCTACAAAGGCCTATGAAGGGTTAACAATTTTACTTCCAGAGATGTAACAATTCCCAAGCTCTTCCTACCTCCAGGTGTTTTGATGCATTCCTCTTTGCTGAATTGACTGCTTTTGTTGTAAACTTTTGAGAATGCTTGCACTTTTACACAGTACAAAGTTGAGGGTGTTAGATCAGAGACTGTCCCTATTGTCTGTTTTATCTCTTTCATTTTGATTTCCTGCTGAAAAAGATAAATTGGCAGAATAAGATGCATATAAATAGTACAAGAATCACTCCATTAGATTGGAATTTTGGCCTCTGCTGAAGAAATAATTCTGACTGCATTGTTTTATGATACATATAGCTATAAAACTGCAAATACAGAAAGAAAAGAATTTCACAGAATCACAGAATGGTAGGGGTTGGAAGGGACCTCTGTGGGTCATCTGGTCCAACCCCCCTGCCGAAGCAGGATCACCTACAGCAGGCTGCACAGGACCTTGTCCAGGTGGGTCTTGAATATCTCCAGAGAAGGACACTCCACAACCTCCCTGGGCAGCCTGTTCCAGTGCTCCGTCACCCTCAGAGGGAAGAAGTTCTTCCTCGTGTTCAGGTGGAACTTCCTATGGTTCAGTTTGTGCCCGTTGCCCCTTGTCCTGTTGCTGGGCACCACTGAAAAAAGCTTGGCCCCATCCTCCTGACACCCACCCTTCAGATATTTAGAAGCATATATTAGGTCCCCTCACAGCCTTTTCTTCAGGCTGAACAAGCTCAGCTCCCTCAGCCTCTCCTTGTAGGAGAGATGTTCCAGTCCCCTCACCATCCTTGCAGCCCTCCGCTGGATTCTCTCCAGTAGCTCTTCATCTTTCTTAAACTGGGGAGCCCAGAACTGGACACAGTACTCCAGATGAGGCCTCACTAGGGCAGTGTAGAGGGGAAGGAGAACCTCCCTCGACCTGCTGGCCACACTCCTCCTAATGC
>Ga0065711_1047008_pt1 | contig 12576 bp, 6 predicted proteins | sample Hoacrofraction12_FD_59098 | JGI IMG/M metagenome (GOLD analysis project Ga0065711, IMG submission 59098) | Hoatzin crop microbial communities from Cojedes, Venezuela - Epithelial fraction 12 v2 (version 2) | ecosystem: Host-associated > Birds > Digestive system > Esophagus > Crop | place...
TTTTTTTTTTTTTTTTTTTTTTTTTTTTGTCAGCACAAATTGCAGTTCTAAAGTGGGCTGGGACATTCAGCTTGATAGAAAAAAATCCCTTACTAGTATTTTAGTCGAGGTGGGTTGTTTTTGTTTTGTTTTGTTTTTTTAAGATTTTAAATAATTCTCCCCATTCAACTACGAATAGTTGAATAACATTTCTTGGTAACCACAGGAGTTGAATTTACTGTGCTTACTACTCTTTGATTTGCTAAAATGCACACATGCTCTATTCCTTTTTATTATGGCAAGAATAGCCATCATCTTAAAAGCTAAACATCCTAATTATTGAGGTAATAAATAGTTGAAGTAGCTGTAGCCCAATGATGCAGTGTCTTTGTACCATCTCCCACAGGTGTTTTCTAATAAAGGGCAGATGGCTGTTACTGACTCCTCCGGGACAGCAAATTAGGAGAAGGCAGGTATAGTTTACTGCTTCTAGAAAACAAATTTAACTCCATGCAATTTCATTGTTTTAAAGGTTTCTCCTTGTTTCTGTCCTTGCTAGAAACTTTAAAATGTTTACGTAGCTTTTACTAAAAGTGAAATTAAGAAAGAACACAGAATTTTGATCTTGCTGTTCGATTTAAGTTACAAGCCTTTAGGAATTGTTTGCATGGGTGAGCATGTGTAAATTTTAATACTTTGTATATATAATTTGTAGTATAAATATTACCAAACATAAGCAATCAAAAAATCACATGATGGGCCTCAACTATGAAACTGGCTTATTAATGAAATGAGAAGAGTATTTGTTTTGGTTTTGTAGCATGATACACTTGAGCCTTGTTTTAGGACTGAAACAGAAGAGCCCCGCAGGTGACTGAATCCATCTTTTGCAGTTGGACTGTTACGCAGCACGGCATTTCCTGAACTGTTTGTATTCCTTCCCAAATTCCTGTTGCAGTGGCGCTTGTGTTACTAGGTCAGATTTGTCTTGTAATTGTCTTCTGTGTATTCTAGTTAACTTTCTTTCTAGAGACCTGCAAATGTCTGTGACCTCTTGCATTGCCTTAACATAGCCAGCTTTTTGGGAATTCACTCTTGCAGAGCAGACTCTTTTCTGCAGCTCTTCTGGTTTTGAATTAATGTGAAGGAAATGACTAGATGGGGTCACAAGAGCAGTATGCAGAAGGGCTTAAATAGTTCTGCTCTTATAGGATTTACTTCTTTCATGGCTATGTTAATGGGCCCTCAAAACAGTCGTGTTATCAAGTAGTATGCAAGTATTTTTTATTAGTTCATGTATGTTTTTGCATCGTGTATGACTGAGCTCTTTTGTGATTAAAATCCATCTATTTATGTGTACTTTGTTTGTCCCCTGACTGTACTCTCCCAATTTGATACCTTTAGCAGATTATTTTTTTTGTCATAGGCATAAATTTTGGAAAAAGTTGAAAAGACTGGCTTTAAAATTAGCCCACAAGGTATTCCAGTAATCCCTTTCTATAATACTTAGCTGTATCCATTTTTAAGTAAATCCTTGCTTTTTGTACTTCTCAGTCAATATTTATGTTCTCCAGCTGTAAAAGTTATCTACATGGCACTGTATTCAATGTGTTGTTTGTTAAAAACATCTAATCTTTCTGGATCCTGTCTAAGAAAGCAAAAAAACCCAAAACCAACAACCAACCAACCAACCAAAAAAAACCAACAACCCCAAAATATAACTACTGTGGATTTGGTTATATTGTTGCCTGTGTGTTGTAATGACTTAAATTTTTTGATCTGTGACCTGTAAATTTGTTCAAAAACCTTCTGTGTTGTCGAGCCCGGCTTCTTACATGCCCTGTTTAAATGAGGCTACTGCAGGTGCTCCGTTGCTCTGTGTGTACGTGCCCATCACTTGGCAGATACACTGGAAATCCTAGCACGGGTGAGCTGTTGTGTTTGAGTATTATGGGATGAAAATCATCCAACCCTCTGATTTAGTGCATTAACCTTTGTGCCTTTCACTTGCATTTTGTGCATGGTAGTTTACACTTACATATCCTTTTTTTTTTTTCCCCCTTTAATGATTGTTGTTTTGCCTCTTACATCCAGTGTTATGTTTTGTTCTTGGCTATTTGTAAAGGTGCAGTTAATTTTGAAGAAGGCGATACCTGATATGCAATTACATGTTTCGGAACAGCCCTTTCTTCTTTCTTTGCTCTCTGCTAAGGTGCTTGAAGGAGCTTTGGATGTTTAATTTGCCTTGCAAGCTTCAGCTCTGATTTATGATGATTCTGCTTTCTGTCGCTGCATGTCCTGGTGTCAAAGTGTGGCTGCTGTTCTGGAGTGAGTAACACAGTGCTGGGAATACATGCAGGCTGCTGCTTAGCAAAGAAAGAGAGGAGATGAGTGCTTGGGAGGGTGGCGAGATAGGGAAGATGTATAGTTTACAAAAATACCTCTCCAGATTCATTGTCACTGTTTGAAGACAGAAGACATTGCTATGGCAGAATGAGTTTTTAAACTGCATTGGTAGCATCTGAGCAGCAAAACATCTGCAGTTAGATATGAACATGTGCAGCCTGAAAGGAAAGCAATTTTGCCAAAAGGGAGGAGCGAAAGCAATGTTTCTCATTTTGTTCTTGGTATCCAACAAACTCTTTCCTTTCATCTGAGGGATAAATAAATGATCAGACTGCATCTGTATAGGCCTGGGGTGATTGCAGATCAAATCTTTGAACAGGCTTCATTGATTGTATCAGTGATTTTTTTTTCAAAACTATTGTTATCTAGAACATATAGACAAATTGATGCCAGTGTCACATAACAAATGGTGTAGGCCAAGCATTGGTTGTGCCAGCGAAGGGCGAAAGACTTGTTCACACAAATACTCGATGTTGTGTAAAATAATTTCTGATCTGCCTTTTCTGGTCCATCTGGTAATTGTCCAGCTTCTGGCTAGGTAGGTAAAAAGAGTAACAGTATGAGAGCTGCCTGTTAAAATGATGGTTACCCATCATTAACCTTATTTCAGTTAACAAGGTGAATGTGACGGATTTGTAATTCTTAAGGTTCCAGGCTCACTGCAAAACCTTGGATTAGTTGAGCAGGCAGATTTCCTTTCTGTGGAGCATGTTGATCTGCTTTGTCCAACCACGTCTCCTCAGCATGTGCTCCTGCAAAATAATAGCAAATATTAAATCCTAGCATTCTGTACTTGCAAATCTGTGTTCCAAAAGATGAATGGGAAGAGTAAAATTTGAAGATCTGTGAAAGTCTGTTTAGGACATAGCCTCTTCTGCTCAAAAAGAAAGAAAATGTTCTTTTCATAGACAAGTAATGAAAGAAGCAATTTTTATTCTCGTTCTGGAATAACAAGTTTTCTTTTTCATTTTAAGAGCCCATAATTATTCAGTGTGCAGCTATTGTTAAATGATAACTACACAAAAAACACAAAAATTGCAAACGCTTATTCATTCACCACAAACCCAGTATGGCTAGTAATCATCTGTGTATTTTGTGCACTGTTTCGACATTCATATCTCAGATGCAAGTACAAAATAAGTTTGACCTTAAATGTCTATGCTTTTTGAAAGAATATGAAGTGGTATGTGGCTTTTTTTTTTTTTAAAGCAGAATCAATAAGAATGCTCATTGTACATAAACATTTGTACAGCAGGTGCCTGGGGGGTTGGGAATTGTGCAGAGGAGAGAAGGAAGGAAAGCTGTGGCTGCTTTAATTTGCTGGTATTGTGGTACCTTTGGGAAATCAAAAGTAAGGAGAACAGTATAGGTCGTGATCTTTCCTGTTCATATCTCTGCTGTGGCGGAAATGCTCAGATGGGTTGTTCTGCTATAGCTGTTCTTCCAAAGGGGCAGAAGGGGATATTTCCTTATGCAGGGAGGAAGGTGCTTCCTTTTACCCTCAGGTCTTTGTGTTTATGCTGCAGCTGACTTGTACAAATTCTTCTATTTTGAGTGGCTCTTTTTTTGTTAATATGGGGATGCTTTCTGTGGTCAGTAGCTCATACTTCACAATGCAATGTCGATGCATATGGTTTATAGTTTTATCTATTTTACACACATATGGGTTGGAGTAGGAAAAAAAAAAAAGAAAACTGGAGGAGGAGTAGTTGCTTTGTACTGGGACACGAGAAATACCTACATTAAAATCTGTCCAGAAGTCACCTGGCAGCTTTGGATGTGGACAGCTGGAAATATTTCTTTCTAATGAGAATGTTGTACATGGCCTTGTTATGCGGAACAGTCATATAAAAAGACTTCTAGATATTCAGCTCTGTCGTGTTATTTATGGTACCTAATACAGATAATAAATTGAGTGCTGCTGTAGCTTATCTGGTGTTCAGTTTAAGTAGACCTAGTATGCTATTGCTCTACTTTGAGCATATGCTAAAGAAATAATATTTTTTTTCCTTTGGTCTAATACAACTTCTGTCAGCTTGATCTGAAGCTAGAAAAATACCTCTTCGTTGTTGTATGGTATATGATGCTTCATAAATTTTGTAGTGTTCTTTTTTTACGATATCTTTTTTTTTAATTGGTGAAATGTGCGCAATGGGCAGTTGAAAAAATACCATTATTAGACTTAAAGAATGCAGTTTTGAAACTTTGTCCAGTTTTTTTCAAAAATAAGAATACATTTTTGTAAGTGGTAAATAACTGTTACGTTAAGATAACTTTGTAATGTTAAGACTCTTGACACATTTCTGTAAAAGTTAATGTGCTTGACTACACAGTTGTCGAGCTTGTATAGCTACTGTATGCTATTTTTTAATATGTCTGGAAGCTATTTCAAGTCACTGAAATCCTTTATTTGATTGATAATCCAATGTTACTTTTTTTAAGAAGAATTGGGAAAATACAGTCCTTTCTGAGCAATGGTTTGAGAACTTAAATAATTCCATATTGCATCTTGTAAGTGTGTGTAGCTTGTCCTCTTACAAGCTAGTAAGTGACTTAGCCTGTTTTCAAATGGGATTTTTTATTATAGTTCCAGATACGATTCGAGACAAAAATGATTTTCCAATGCTTCTGACCATGACTAAAAGGGAACTAGATCATCAGTAGTCTGGGGCCATGTGAACTGATACAGAGTTTATTTGATTTTGAACCTAGGCTTGTTCCTCAGTTTGGACATTTGTCAGAGGGGGAAATGTGTGTGGAGGCAGCACAGTTTGCTGTCAACAGTCTCTGATGTTTTTCTTTAGCTAATCAACTTACATGGTTTTGCTAAAGAATAGTGTTAAGGCACTTGGTGAATACTGGGTTTCAGTTTGGTACTCTTGATGGAAGTCACATTCATCACTAATTGATGCTGGAAGCTTGTGGCAGTACTGAGTGTAGAAATAGGGTTTTCCTGCTTGCAAGCACAAAGGAGAAAGTTTCCTGCAACATAGAACTTTTGAGATTAAAAAGCATGAGAGTCATGTTCTTAGCTGTTGTTCCTTTATTTATAAGCACATTCTAGTTTCTGTTGGGTTGTGCTTTTAGGCTGTCAGGAATGCTAATAGTTTTCATTCTGTCTGCTACTTGTTTCCTTCTTAAGTGCTTCTGACAGTTCTTCTCCCTATCCCCATTTTTAGTTTGTGTTTTTTTGTTTTTTCTTTTTCTGAGGGCATGCTTACCCTTCAAGTCAATGTAGACAACCCAAAACTTAACTCTAAATTTGCCACAGTGGTATTAAGCTCAGTACAGACAAACCACCAGAGATTGTATATAGCTTGTTAGGAATATCTTATCTATCTACCTACCTGCCATCCTTACATACAGATATTAAAATATAGAATATAGATATTCATTTTATACTGTGTGGGACAGGTACAGTCTTGGATAGCTCAGCTGTTTCTGAACTTGGAGCATGCTGGGATGTCTTTGCCAGCCTGGCAGACTGTGTTGTAGATGCACCTTTGAAGATGGAAACACTTTTTTCTGCAGGCTGCAGATCCTTTGTGGGTACCAGTGGTGGGGCTCAAGGCTCACCACCATCCTAGTGCCTGGCTGGCAGCATCTATTGGGAAAAGTGAGCTAGAAGACACCTTGGCACAGGGTCTATGAGTCTTTGGAGGAGGAAAGAGTTGTTCATCTCCCAAAGCCGAACAGCCAAGCAAAGCGTCTCTGCCAGCCGCGGCTCCCAAGCATCCCGCGGAGCAGACAGATCCAGTGGTGGGCTTACTCTATAGCCACTGCAGTACTGTTGTCTTAATATACTTCATCAAGAAACCCCTAAATTATACTTTTATGAACTAAGGATGTTGATGAAATACCTAAGTATTTCTAATGTAATTTAACTGATAATAGTGCCAATTTGGATTAGTGGTTGGTATAACTTAATGTAATTGGTGTAATCAGGAAAGAATAGCACATCAGAGAGGAAATCTTTGACATGGATTGGTGAAGTTTTAGTGTCTGGTGAGGGTAAGTAGCAGCTTTCTCCTTCTGCCCCTCTTTATTTGTGGATCCCCTCCTGCTTGTGGCACTGGGATCCATCCTTGTGTCCTTGAGATGTGGTTTCACAAACCGGTGCTGAAGGCATTTGGATTTCCTCATCCTCCTCTCCTCGCGTCTCCCTCGTTCTTTTGGTCACTCGGGGGTGAGCTCAAAGGGCTGGGAGCCTGCAGGCTGTTTTGGAGTGTGATGTATGTTAAACACTTCCTAAACTCATGCACCTAGTAAAATGTACTCCTGTCTTTGTTGGCTGGTGATACAGGCTTTTATACAATATTCTTCGATGTCCTTCTTGAAAATTTGAGGTATGATTAAAAAACAAGTAAATACGTACTGACAAACCTTCCAGCTACAAAAATCTTAATGAAAGCTCAGATTTGCTCTTTCCCACAGGTCTTTTAAAGTATTGCTGGGTGTACAGAATATGACAGCTTCATAATCTGATAAATGAGTGTTAAAATACAAAATCGGTTTCACTGTTTAGTGGTTTCCGTCATTACTGTTCAGGTTTGTCTCATGTCAAGAAGCTAGAGTGGATGGGAGGTGACTTGCATAAACTGTTGTATTTCTCTTCTGTTCACGTTTTTGGTCCTGTATTTTTTTCTTCTAGAATAGTGGTCCTCTCAATTCAAAGAAAGGAGAAAAAAAAAATACACCTTGACCCTTGCTTCTAATCTTGTCATGTAACTGATGTACTGCTGAAACAATAGCAGTCACATCTGATACAACATCATCTTATTTATAGATGGAAGCAGCTGCATCCTCTGTCTTTGCATGCAAGAAGCCGTATTGTTTTTCCAGTCACCGGGTTAATGAGACTGTGGGAAAATGAAGGCTTACTATAAAAGCATTATTAAAGGTAATTATTTAACACAAGAAGGAAGGGAGGATGCGGCTGGTACAACTTGCACCTAAGACTGGGTTAGGTATAGTGTAGATGTAGAAGTTACCAGCACTGACAATTTAAGCTGTAGTATAGCCCTGAGTTTACTTGTGGATTCTTATGTCACACTTACATGTGGCTACATCAGAGATGTCTAGTTCCACAGTGCTGCAGTTTCTGATGACTGAGGGCTGAGCACTAAACAAGTTCAGTACGCAGGGAAAAGTCCCGTTATGCTCCTTTTCCACCTTCTACTCGTGTGCCCCCCTCGGGTGGGTTACCAGCCTGGGCAGCATGGTTTACCGGCAGGTACTCCGGTACCGTCCTCGACGGGTCACTGGGGCAGGGCTTTGCGGGGGATGCAGCGGGGAGCGGGCCGCACTGTCTGCTGGTGTGGCTTTCTGCAGAGAGGAGATGCTCCTCCGGGGTCTGTGACCATCTGGCTGGCCTCGCAAACCAGAGCATGGAACTGGGGAGCTGTAAGGTGTTCTTAATCCCTCTGCTGTCATCGTCGTTTTTCCCCTCTGTTGGATGCCCTAGATGGAAGGAAGGATTTCTGTCTTCATGCAAGTGCTCTCCCAGGCTTATGGAGAGCATCTTGAGCTTGGGGGCTGGGAGAGTCTGTGGATGAGCAGCTGGCACCTCAATCCACATCCCGTTTCGGTCAGGCGTCAGTTTAAAGATTGCAGCCTGTGAAGTGGGGGATACGGCTTAGCCCAGCGTGTGCTCCCCTTGTGTTGCACCTGCTCTTAGGAGCTGTAAGGTGTTTCCCATTTAGTTCATGCTGATGCGAATGAAAAAAAAAATAATTAAAAATTGCTAAATGGAAAATATTGGTTGATAGGAGCATTAAGAGTGAACTTTTTTTCAGTGCAAACTCAAGTGACAACACGGCTAAGTTGGTTTAAAGTTTTTCATGTGAAATACTGTTTTTATGAAGAACATACCTTTAAAATTCATGTAGGTGGAACTCTCTGGAGTAAATAATCAAGAATGTGTTAAGATCAATGTAAATTTCTCTACTACATATGGGAACTCCTCTGGCATCTGCTGTAGCATACCTGTAATTTGTAATGAACGCATCGTTTGAAAGCTGTCTGGTTCTGGTGTAAAGTGATAGGATTTGCTGAACCCTTTGATGAGTGGACTGAACGCTCTTTTTTCACAGCCTACAAGAAAAATAACAAAGATTCCAATAGCCCCTGAAATTTCTGGTTTGTATGGTCATGTTCCAGGATCTGGGCTATTGAATGTCACTCTGCCATCTTCTGTTGAACTGGGATTTGGAAGTCTGACCCGTGATGCTTGCTTGCAGGTGGTCATCAAGTCTGGGTACCTCAGAGCCTTCTTTCGGTTCAGCGAGGATGAGCTGATCAGCTGTTTGGTTTTTTTTTTTTGTTGAACTTAGTAAAAAGTTTGTGTTCTAGATCTGGCTTTGGCTGTTTTTGCTTCCCTTTAAAGTGGTTATTATAGTTTCTGGGAGAGAATCCCATATCTGAATTGTGGAATGTACCGAATAGATAATGTTTTTACAATTACAGTTTTAGACTTTTCTCTAATTTCAGTTAAAATTTGGCTTTAGTTTGCTGATTTGAAACATTATGCTTTTCCAAGATACAGGATTTTTCAGGGGGGATGGGAGTTGGGTAAGGCGTGCTTTTTTTTTTTTATTTTGGCATCCGTTCTTGATCTTTAAATGTAATTAAAAACAAAGGACTTATTTTACTGGCCAGCTTATTACTTGGCTTATGTTGTAGTGTGTTTATAGTAATTTTGTCTCTTGATTTAACCTGTCTAGAGAGTTTGTTTTTTTTAAATGAGACATTTTTATGAAAGGTCAACAAGGTAATATCTTTTTCCTCTGGAACGTATTTTTATTTTTAGAAGAAGTCATTATTAGGGAGATGTTTTGCACTGTTTAGGTCTCTTGACCCTTCTTATCTTGTTGCAAATCTAGCTTCAGTAATCTTTTAGTATTAGACTGCTTTGTTGAACGGATTCTTTGGTAAATAGATTAATCTCTGGGTCTTGTGACTGTATTAATCTTTCTCTGCTGCTTAGGTTTGTTGAGGGATTTCTAATAATTAGGACGTCTTTGTGCTTGGTCTTAAAACAGTTACTGTGTTTTCCCGAGATTCTAATGATGAAGCAGGGACCAGTGGAGACAACCAGATGTATTAGCAGCGTGAGGTTATAGGGTTACTTTTGCTTTCCATGTTGTGTAAAAAGCTTATAAATATTTAAGTCATTTTTGTAAGATACTGACCTGAAACAGAACCATCTAAAACATATTGACTGTGGGATCCAGTGTTGCTATGTTCATGTAAGAGATGTTAAAAAGGAAAAAACAAACTACTTCAAAAAAGTGCAGGCATTTTATTGCGTCTTCTGATACTTCAGCATGGGTGCTTGTAGTAATATCAAAATGTGTTTCTGCAGTAATACAGTTTTTTAACGACGTCCAGGACTTCAGACAATCACATGGTATCACTTCTTGCTGAAAAATTTGTACTTACCAAAAGAGCTTGTTTGACTTACCTCCTCATACCTTTCAGTAATACAACATTCTTAATAAAAATGTTGATGCCGGAGCCAGGTACCAAGAGGCAGTGGAATATTTTGTGTGAAGAAATGAGCACTCTTAATTGTTATGTTTGTTGCAAGTCTGTTTCAGTATATTTCTTCCAATTACTTATTTTTCAAAATTTTACTGTTGCTTCAAACTATTTTAGGATACTTTTTAGTGTCCAGTGAATAGTGAATACAAGAAGCCTTTGTTTGTTTTACACAGTGCTGCTTGGTCAGAATTTTTTTGTTCTTTGGATAAATTGTCAACCCCTAAACCTTTTTCTGTATGTGATGTATGTTGTGTTTAATAAAGCATGCGCTCCCCAACAAAACACGCTCCAGGAGTTGATCTGGACACGTGTGAGCCAGCTCAGTGTTGTGAGTGCATTCCAGGCCCCTGAGACTTTCCTCGGCTGGCTTGAGGTCAGAAATAAAACTTATTCTTGGTAATAGTCATGTTAAGCACTCAAACAGCAGGCTGTTCAAGTGAATGAAATGCCACTAACAGAAGGGCCGTGAGAGCATTTTTTGGTTTGTTTTAATTTGCTTAAGAGAATGAGATTAGAGCCAGAAAATTGTCTTGTCAGACAGCCAGATATTGACTTCTTGGTCTTCCATTGCCAAAGGCTCAAGCTTCTCCAGCTCCCCCTGCGCCGAGCCCTCTGCCAGCTTGCCATGAGAGCCAAGACTGAAGGCTTGTGCGAGTCCTTTCCTTGTTTATTGGGCAAAGTGATCTAAGCATCATTTTTTACAAGATCTGAGAATCTGAGTAAGGCGTGTTTACTTAAAGACTAACAAAGCTGTGTTATTCTTGAAGTCACCTTTTATTTGGAGACAATCTAAAAGTATGTTTGTAACTTGAAAGTAGGTAGGGTGAGGGTACTCTGGTTTACTAACTTATAACTCACTTTTAGTAACTGTACTAAGGGGAATTTAATATTAAATATTAACTTTAATTTAGAAAGCCTGGAAAAGCTGAACTTCTGTTTCAGGTCACTTGCATTGGTATGAAGTACTTGACAGGTTTTTTAATATTTAAAAAGAAGTTATTCTGTGACCATAAAGAATGTGTGTAAATACTTGTGTTTTCAAGTGCGTGGTGTTCCCAACTTGTGCTTTCTGTGTGCTTCCCAGCCCTGTAGCTTGTTGCTTCCTGTTTCTTTGCATTTCTTGATTTATTCCCTTCCTGTTGTAGATCTTCTGTACTGACAAACAGGCTTAAAACTAGCTAGCGGGCTTGTGAGTGATGAAAATTGAGACATACAGAGGTTGTGTAAAAAAACCCCTTCTTTCTTCAATCAAAAGAATAAACATCTTGAAAGAAAAGATGGAGCCCTTGATTCACTTATTTGATATGTACCTTTGAAAAACTAGACCTTTGTGTCAACTTTTTCTGTTACTCTTTTCTCTGAATTATCTTTCAACTTATTTTGATCAGGTTTGCAAATTTAATCATTCCTGTAAAACTGTTAGCATAGTACTGAGGTTTTTTTCTGCCAGGGCAAAAATTAAGCTTAAACCCGTGTTTTCTTTGCTAATAAACCTTTAGAATTCCACTCAAATTACTTCTGTAATTTTTTTTTTCAAGACTTCCTAGGTTTAATGGAATGAAAAAGAGAGTCATAAGTAAGTTTTGAAAAGTCTCTGTGATATCAGGCCTGCTGCAACTCAGTTTATTACTGGGACTTGTGTTTTCTTCTTTGTGTATATCTCTGGATCAGTGTTGAATACAGTATTTGCTCCCCTTCTCCCATCCCTCAGGAATTCTAAGTCACTTGAAGCAAAAATATGACCGGTTCGCCTTACATAAACTCCCATAGTTATCAAGTGAGATCCATACCAATGCCACAAGATGCTCAGCTGTTGCTAAAGCCTAAAAAGGAGAAATACCTAAGGATCTATTATACAACATTGTTGCTCAAGAAAATCCCTTATTCAACTGTTTAAAATATAAAAATGGTGTAATGAATTACGAAAGCACTTAATATTTTTGAAGTGACTCCAGAAAGCTCTATTATATAGCACGGTACGAAGCTGACCTGAAGACTTTCTTAGAGTAGCCTGTGCATAGTGTTGTCCTGTCATCTCCCGGCACCCTCGCTGTGCTGACCATTCCCCCGAACGCCAAAGGAGCCCCTTGCCCAGCACCTCCGCCAGCCCAGCATAATATTAAGGATACGTTGTTGACCCTAAGCTACCTGGAGTTATGGGCTGGTTCCATGAAGGGTAGATAGTCTTTGTGTGTACTTCCGTGGCCAACTGCTCCCTACGCGCACTGTGTGTGACTAATCTTAACCTAGTAAACAGTAAATAGCTAACCTCTAATAGCCAGCCTCTTACTTCTTACTCAGCTTGTATGTTCTGTAAGTTCACAGGGCAAGTTAATAATTTCAGAGACTAGGTGTTCTTGCATTTAGTCTTGAGTTAGACTTTTTTGATGTTGGAAAGAAAATCAAGATATCCTTGGAAGGAAACTGCTTTGTAATTTCTGAAATCCATGATTTTTTTGATATACTAAAATGAAAATGTATTATTTCAGTGCTTTAAAAAACCAAACAAAACCACTAAAAACATGAAACAAGGAATTTGCTGTTCTTGACTTTTAAATTAATTCAGAAGTTTTCCAAAAAAAAAAAAAAAAAACCAAAGGGAAGAAAAGGACAAAGGAGGGCAAGTCAATGGCAAAAAAAAAAAAAAAA
>Ga0065711_1047011_pt1 | contig 12575 bp, 3 predicted proteins | sample Hoacrofraction12_FD_59098 | JGI IMG/M metagenome (GOLD analysis project Ga0065711, IMG submission 59098) | Hoatzin crop microbial communities from Cojedes, Venezuela - Epithelial fraction 12 v2 (version 2) | ecosystem: Host-associated > Birds > Digestive system > Esophagus > Crop | place...
ATCTGGACATTGAGCCTTTGACCACTACCCTTTGGCTGCGACCATCCAACCAATTCCTTATCCACCGAACGGTCCACCCATCAAATCCATATTAGTGTCTTGTAAAAACTCCTGTTTAATTTATTAACACCATAATGAAGATTTACATCAGTGTCAGCATATTTCACCACATTCTGTCCTGGTGTACTGAGTTCATTTACTCATCGTTGTTTGATGATAATATAGAGAAACAGCTTTTCTCATTGGAGACTTTCAGCCAATTCAAGATCATTCAGATATACAATAATATTGATGAAGGCAAAAGAAAAACTATATTTATTTCCATTAATACTCTGTAATAAAGAGCACATAGTTTCATCACAAAATCCTTGAAGCTGATCCAAGATCTAATCCAGCTCTACCATAATTAGGTGGATCTCAGAGTTCTCTGCCTATAATTACCTGTGAGGTACTGCCATTATTCATTGTTTCCTCATTCAAATTTCCTGGCAGAGGAAAATGCATTTTTACAATTTCGCAAAACATCTGTTTTGCCCTGATTAAACAAGATACTAAGATAAAAGAAAAGAAATGAATATTCCTGCAAGAAGATTCTCTAAATATAACAGACTCTAGATGTATAAAACACAGCTAGATATAAGCAATACAAAGATTAAATTCTAATTCCTGTAAAGTTATTGATTATTAAGCATTTGGACAGTGTTTGAAGTTTAACTTTTTTTTTTTATTCCAAGTGCATATTATGACACACTTTCAATATTGTTACACTGAACTGAGTAAACAAGTGAATAGAACAACACAAAATTAATCCATTCTGGGATGTTTCATAGATTAGTATTTTTCATTTACATAGGCTTTGAAAGGTTTCAAACAACATTACAGACATTTAATAATATTATTTCCCTATTAGACTAGAGATGAGAGATGGCAAACCTGGACATACTGGGAATTTTTGTCTTGTCTTTCACAAAGCATTTCTGTTCTAGAAAACATTTAAGCATCACAGCTGCAACAAGCCAGAAATGTAGCATCTTTCTTTGGTAGAAGTTATTAGGTCTTGCAATCTCAACCAAACTAGCACAGATTTATGGTAGACTATAATATATACTCCAGATTTGCCAGAAGTTGTAACTAAGAAATTTCCCTTAGAACATAGTTTTCTTAAATAGTATTATTTTGTGATAGTTCAGCTCCAAAGGTTTATTTATCCTGAGTTCTTCTCTGTTTCTTTCCTTCTGTTTTTGTCTGAATTAAATGTAATTTAAACTTTAGTGACACACAGCATTAACTTTCCTGGCAAGAATTCTGCTACCTCATGAATCCCTCAATGTGTCTTTAAATCATACTTTCCATATGCCTTTCTCCACAACGCATTTTTTTTTTAATTATTTTTTTACCTTGACCCATTCAGAAAACACTTTCAAAAGGTTGTTCCAAGACTTAATAAAGTTAGCTGAAAATTTCAGAGAATTTTCAGTTATCAGTGTATCGTGAGATAATGTTCTCCAAATGGTAAATATCTCTAGGAGGCTCTGAAGGAGTTCTACCTTGTTCCTTCTTTGTTTTCTTGCAAATATTGTAATTCGTAGTACAGTATCTATGCTTCATTCTCTCTCTTAATTTATATCTAAAAATATATATGTATATAAAGCTGTGTTTATCTTGCTAAATAAAAGAAAGCCACAGAGAAAAATCACAGGATGAATCCCTGATTTTGTCTGTCTCTTGGACTCTCTTTTGTTCCACTGCGGCTCATTCACAAATCAAGCCCAGGTATGGTTCTGGGAGCAGACCACTGCACAGTCATTTCCCAAAAAGCTAATATAAATGTAATTATTCCAGGTTTGTTTCTGTCTGTTTTTCATGTTTCTTTCACAAATGATTTTGCCTTAAATTAGTGAAGGTAAATCACAAAAGAGATTCTGGATAGAATTCTAGGATTCTAAAGGAGTGTGACACTCGTGTTTTCTTTCTAAGGTTTAGAATATGGGCAGATATCACCGTATATGTCTTTAGAATAAACAGGCCCACCCATTCTCTTAAAAATCATAGTTTTCAGTGATTCATTAGGACTTTTCATGGTGTATTATCTCTTTTGGACCTCTTCTATATGCAGTGGTGAAAACTGGAAATTGCTGTAAGATGAACTATGAGAATTAGAAGTATATAAGCGGAGATTTTTGTCTTCCTCTTTTGACAAAGCTTAGGATGGCTAACTTGAGTGAGATGAAACCTGTGGATAAAAAATGTGTTGTGAGCTGAATGTTACCCCGAAAACCTAAGTATTACCCTCTCAAAATATCTGTGCTGTTGTCTATACTGTAATAAATCAATAAAATAGAAGGAATTCATAGCATCAAAAGCCTGAAACCTAGCTTTTTATCGACACTGCTAGTTTAAGCTGCATGCTTCTTTAAATTAGCTTTTACAGTACATTGAACAACCTTAGCTCTGTCCACGTGTTTGCAAGCAGATTTCCTTCTGTATTTCAAAGAAAGTGTTAGAGTTGCTCATGCTGAGTTCTCAGAGTGCCTCAGAAACTTTTAGAAGTCCTCAATGAAGAGTCAAATGAACAAAAAAAACCCACAAAGTGAGTGACATTACTAAAGGTGGCATGGTCCTTAATTAATCTGTAGCCATCTCCTTCTTTATTATTGTTTCCTCCATAAATTACAAGTAAATTAAAACCCAGTGAAATAAAATTACGGATTCTAAGCATTATACTGTCACCTTTGTAAAGAGAGATTAACTAGAGAGGGATAATTAGTACAATTTATCTCTTGAAATGGTTTAATTAACCTGAATCTTTATATGAACATTTATTTAGAATAAAAATAATATTAAAATCATTCAGTTTCATTCATTTTGAAATTAGTGTACCCACTTAGGTATTTATTTTTATTTCAATACTTCAAATTTCATCTTCAATATCATGAGCTAACCTCCTTGTGTATTGCCAGGTAGGCATGCTCACTCAGAGTAAAATATTATCTAAAAATCTTTGTGCAGCCTGTGCCCAGAGAGCCTAGGCTATGGTCTAAGAAACGTATTTGACTTGCTAATAACTGAGAGGCAGAAATATGTGTGCCTCACAGACAGACCATTAAATGATCACAATGTCCATGACCGGCTGGATAATGAAACACTGCAACATGGAAGACAGACTTGGAACAGAGGATCTGTCAAGAAAACGTGTAGGTAGGGAAAGCGTGGCAAGTGTTTTGAGTCTTTACTGCACCACACACTTGATCTGGGAACTGCCAAAACTAGGCATGACAAAAGGTCATTCTCTTCTAATTTATAAAGAAATGAGTGGAAAATCAAAGAAAGATACGTATTGCATGGGAAATGAAACATGGTTGATAAGACATTACAGTGAAGAATAAAACAACTGTGGAAAAAGTGATGTATATCTCAAAAAAATCAAAAAAAAAAAGAAACTAAGCAAAGAAAGAAAACCTGCAGACAGTTAAGAAAAGAAAATAAGAAAAGTTATAAAAACTACTAAGGAAAGCTACACCCTAGGAAAAACAGTTATGAGTAATTTCTCTGCTAATTCTGAGGAAAGGTGACATGAAACCTTCCCAGAAATCCCTAAAGGAGAACTATGAAGATAGTAATATGTTATTTGATTGTGTTAGCATGAACAAAAGAAAAAGAAATGTTTAATGGAAGCAGTAGGAAACATTTATTTGATGTTAAAGGAAAAGCTAATCTAAAATTAAGTTTTTAATGAACTATGCTGAGGAAGAATATAGGATTCTTACTGTCACAGAGTATATTCAAGGTTAGCATGTCTCAGAAGTATAGTTCTGTCATAATTTAAACAATCTTATAGTGAGCAGTAGTCTCGAATTCTTAACACCAGTTTTGTTCAGTGCTTCCTGCCCCTAAAGCTTCTGCCTCCAAACGCATAACCATTGTCTAATCTGAAAGGTTCTGTAATATGCCCACTTGTACTGATGTTACCATTTTTCTAGCAGGTATGCAAGCTGTATTGTTTGTGTTGCAGATCCCATTTTTGTAACAACTTTAAGAGATGAACTGCAGTCTGTGCTATGCACCAGTAAAGTCTACAAAGTTTTATCACATATCAAAGGCTTCCCTGAATAAGAATCTGCTCACTCTCTCTCAAACAAGTTTTTCTCAAAATGTGGTACTATTTCTTGATCTGTTTTATACCAGCATAGTTTGATTTACATGTCTGAAATACTTTGAAAGTGAAAAGAGTTAAAAAATTATTGATAATAAATATGGTAAATATATACAACCTTCTCAGCACAATCTGTGGTATGCTGCCACACCACAGTAAGATTAAGAATTAACCAGTCTTAATCCTACAGTGTTTTAATGCTTACCAAATGGTCCATTTAACACTACAATTTGCTGTATTTAGTAAGAATACATTCAGAATATTCAGCAAAAGCTTGGGTTTTTATTTGTACTTAATCCACTAAAATTGCTATAGAAATATTTTGAGGTTAAGTATCTCTAAAGAAAATGGGGAATTAGTTCTGTTAGATAACAATAGTTTCCCCCGTCAGCTTTCTGTCTTGTTCCCCTTGACACGAGACTTATGGAAGCACTTAAAGTCCATTAATATCAGAGCTTTCATGGTGGGTAGGAGTGGCATTCTTTATTTTGCCCTGAGGATAATGTTCCATTATATATGACATCAGTTACTTTCAGAATTAAGCAACTTTCATCTGTGTTAACACATTTAAGTTAACAACATAGAAATAAGTATGATTAAATAACGGCATATTTGTTCTCTCAGGTGACTTGCTTTGATCTGCATTCCTTAAATACAAGTAAATGTGGAAATTTACTGTCCAGGTCTCTTTATGCTAATTTTTAAATCCTCTTTCTTTTTTAAATAAAAACTCCTTAATAATTCCTATGTATATAAATAAACAAGCAAAACAGATTTTGAATATACAAAGGCATTTTATTTCATAATCCGTTCCGAACTGGTGATTAAAGCACATATAAAAATATAAGCTTTTAGTGGCATGCTCTACTGAAATAAACGGAAATACTTCAGAACAACCATCAATCAGATAAACAGAAGCAAAACGGAGGCAAACTGAAAGTCCTTTAATGCTTAATTTATAAATTATTTGTGCTTTCAAAGGTCATACCTTATAATTCAGATATTTAGAACATAACTATCAAGTAAAAGAAGGAAGATGTGAGTTTGAGTTTAAGAATTCTGAAGGATTCCAATGACTTGATAAACACAATAGATTATTAATGTGGGACTCCACACTATTGGAATGTTTGACTTGTTTTTTATGGAATAGAGCAATAAATACTAAATACACTAAGATGAGTAATTAATAAATGCAAATTGATTATTGTTCAGTTCCATATTTTAAGCTCCTTAAAGTTCTATACTCCCTGCATTTTAAATTCTTTACATTCTAAATTCACTATATTTGTGAAGTCTTAAAATTTTGCAAAATTCCAAAATGAATGTTAAATACAAAAGTAGACTTCTGTGTTCAGGGATACTGATATAAATAACAAAGTACTCTCTAAGGTAAATTCATCTACCAGAATATTATATGTATCTGTTACTGCATTCCTTCCTGGCCACAGAAATGGGCCAGAAGTCAATCTCATTGAAAAATTCTAGGGCATAACAAATTTTTTATGTAAGAAAAATATGACTGGCTCAGATATAAACATTTACATTTTCAGCAAGTAAAGATAAACAAGGTAGATCCCTCAAAAACATTTTCATTTTTCCCCAGAATTATTCTGGTCGCTGAAGTGGACTCAGTTCTGTAGGGGAAATATCCATGCTATAGATTCATAGCAATTGTTTAACCCTAACATCGTGTTGTAGTTAACCTGGCAGCTGGCAACTAAGTACTAGACAGCTGCTCACTCACCCCACTCCAAAAGGAGAAAAATTCATGGGTTGAGATAAAGACAGTTTAATAAAAACAACAAAGTAAATACTAATTCTACTCATAATACTGCTAACAACGATTATAATAATGACAATAACGAATATGCAAAATAAACTATGTACAGTACAATTTTCTTACAACCCAATGACCAAATTTGAAAGCAGTCCTCAAGCAGCAATCGTGCAACCCTGAAATCACAAATTTCGTTAAGTTCCCAAGAAAAGTTCAAAGTCCTGGACAAGAGAGTATTCGAACTCACGGCAACAAGAAAAGCAGATTCTTCCTCCCTGGATAAACCCCATTCACAAAATGAGCATGATGTAGATGGAATAGAATATTTCAATTCGTCAGCTTGGGCTATGTCTCTGGCTCTGGCTATGCTCCCTCCCAGCTCTTGCACACCTGCTCCTTACCTGAATATGGGAAACTGGAAAAAGTCCTTTATTTCTTAGCAACAACTGAAAATGTCAGTGTTATCAACACTCTTCTCATACTAAATCCAAATCACAGCAGCTACTGTGGGGGAAATTAACTCTGTCCCTGCCAAAAACAGGACACGTCATAATTCCTTCTTGTGGATACTGCAAATAATGTGGTGCTTACAAGGTACATTCTATTTCTGTCCACTTTCCAAAAACAGTAAGTTGCTCTGCGTTTTATAGGTGACCATAGTGTCACGTTAAATGGGGTAAGGGAGTCTGATAAGCAGCAAAAGAAAAGCCGTTCCATTGAGTCACGAGGTTCAGAGCAGACCCCCCTTGCATTCTAAACTCTCTCTCAGAGGCGAGTCTAGGTGCAGCTGGATCTACTCCTAGTCCCAGACTGGGTCAACGGTTTATGTCTAAAGTGTTAAGTGTGTAGCCACTTAGCAGATTCATCTTGCCTGTCAGAGCCCCTCCAAGGACTTTCACTGAAACAGTTTTGCAAAGCTGAAACAATAGGTAATTTATTCAAGCAACAGATATCACAGATTCAGTTTGCCATTGATAAATGCACTGTCTGCAAAAATTGAGCTCAAAGTAATGGTTTAGCACTTTAGTTAACAATGTATTCCTGGGGATATGTCTGACAAAGTCAGAGACATGACTTTTACCAAAAAGGCATCCCTTCTTGGGTGGTGAGGAGAGGTTCAGGCCCGTCAACCTGTCCGTTAGGTAAAGTTCTCGCTTGGCTTCTCCTCCCAAAGAGAGTTTTCAAGTGCCAATTTTTATATGTTTCAAAATCATTTGATGAGGTGAGACTAAGTCAATTATTATGTGTCGATTGACTCTTGGCATGGAACGTCGTGTCGTCACAAGCGGGACTCGGCCCTATGGAGTAGGCATCTTGGTATGTGCTCAGGGGGGCCAAATGTTTAAGCTGCGTGGCCTCCATCGCATCCAGGAGGTCACTTGATTGGGTGGGATATCCCCCTTTTCTTCTGTCCAATAAGATAAGCACAAGTCAATTGCTCCCTTTATTAACTTCTCGGCTTTTGGTGCCTGAGTTCAATCATGTCATTGACAAGTCCAGCAAGGCCAAGACAACACAAGCTAATATTGAAGTTTCAATTACCAATTATTTCTTCTATTGTTTCTGTGGGTGATTTCTCTGTTTGAGGGATGTATTGTGATATTGTACAAGAAATCAGAGGTTATTACGAGTAGTAAGTATAAGAAATAAAAAGTTCCCCTCATATCTAAATTTCTTAAAGAGCTGTTTCAGCATGCCCACAGCTGTGTACAAAAGACACACCAAATCTGTCGAATATCCAGTTTCTCAAAGGCTGATTATTCTTCATTTCACAAGACATTTAAAAACAATCTGTAAAATCTCAACACAGCGGTGTTTACTGATCATTCAAGTTAAACAATTTGAGAACTGGCGCCATGCCTCACTGAAATACTAGAATTTATTTGTTGTTCTGTTTTTCAAGTAAGCAGGATAGTTTACGTATACTTTAACAAATTCAGAGCCATTCTCTACTCCTCCCAGCAAAATGTTAATTGAGTCCATTAACTGCAAGCAGGACCATAATATTTCTTTCTTTATTCCATTAACTCAGTCTTTTTTGTAAATACAGATTTAGGAACAGAGATTATAAGTGCCATGAGTTTGTGTTAAGTGAAACTGAAGGATGGTTGAATTCATTAGTGGCTTGTGTGGCCTACTCCGAGATGACTTCAAAAAATACCTCCATCATCATGCAGAGCAACCTTTTCTGTGTAGTTTCTGGACTATTCTGCAAAATAAGGTATTATTTGTGAAATTAAATAATTCCTAAGCAAAAGAAAGAACTATGCAAAAATAGACAGAAAAAGACCTGTAGTCAAGAGGCCAGATGTGTGAACTGTAAAATACTGGATTCTTTCTAGAGACCCAGTACCAACAGACAGTTAACTGACTCTCTTTGGAAGCCAGAGCTGCAGCCACGGCTGAGAGAATTACGTAGACATCTATGTATAAACTGTCTAACCCAACCCTCTCCCCCGTTAATGAGAAAAAAAAGTGTAGCTCCTATTTGATTTCAGAGTAGATATCTGAAATAGGCCAAAGAAATTAAACCCTCAAAACCCCATCTCTGAATTGACTGGAATGGTTGCTAAAACCAATAAGTACTCTGGTTTTAAAGACATCAAAGTTAGCTATCTTGAAGAATCAAGGTATCTAAGAAAGAATTTTGTATCAGAAAAGAGTAACCAATATAGAGGAAGTTATTTTTCGTCATTCATCTCACTAATGATCAAGACAATTCTAATCAAACCTAATATGGTAGAATATGAACTATGCTCCTTACGGTAACACGAATACGGTGGTATTCAGAATTACAAGCTGGACATGAAAATTACCAACCATTTGCATTCTTCATTATGTTACAAACTGTATTTTATCTAGAAGTTAGTTTTGAATCTATAGTATCATAGAATCATAGGTTGGAAAAGACCTCTAAGATCACTGAGTCCAACCATCCACCCAACACCACCATTCCTACTAAACCATATCCTGAAGTGCCACATCTATATGCCTTTTAAACACCTCCAGGGATGGGGACTCAACCACCTCCCCGGGCAGCCTATTCCAGTGCCTGACCACTGTTACAACTCAAAAAATATTAAGGAGAGGTTTGACTGATATATCAATCGCACATCATAGCTCTGAATCCTCAAGGCATTATAAGTAATAAAAAATACTCCTCGGGTTCCTTGGTAAAGGATGCTTGAAGCTGCAGAGGAATAAATCGAACAGAGTCAATGACAATAACAGCAGTGTTGTTAGTAATGATTTATGGGAACTAAAAATAGGCATTCTGGACAGTACTGGTAGGTAGGTTTTCACTCTCCTTTTGTAGGCACTTGTAATTCCTAATTATAAAACTTTGAGGATTGGAATGAAAACAGACACATATGACCTAAAATACGGTATAAAGGGGTAGAGAAAATAAGATTTTGTAAACAGGAAATGGTTGGAGAGGGATTTTTTTTTTTTTGATTGCATTTCTTGTCTTCATGTTTTGCAATGCAGTTGAAAAGTCAATGGCTTTGGAAAAATATCAAATTACCCTCTTCTCTCCCCTCTTTTTCTTTGTCCCCTTTACTGTGTGTAATTTTTGATATTGCAAACAGCATTTTTCCTGAAGTCTGATCAGAAAGAGTTCTGCTGTTTTATGAAGATTATTTCTTATATGTATATAAAAATGAAGGTCCTGTTTTACAGGTGTTCTTAGAAATGTTAAAAAAAATTGATTTGTGACATTGCAAATGCTTTTTGTGAGCTAGATCACAACACATACTCAGGTTGTGCAACCCCTAACTGTGAATAATTTCAGTGAATTTAATTTTTTCTGGTTACAACTTGCAGGCTAAGAAATTGCTGTCACAGGTGGACAGGGGAGGCAGAATTTGATTCTAATAACTGCATGCACAATTAAGAGAAAATCAGCGGGGAAATCAGCACATAATATAAACCATAATTTTGTTCGTGTTTCGTGATGGCAAGAAAATCAGAAGAGAAATTCCCATGTGTCTCAAAAAACAATATTTTTTGCTATTGAAAACAACAGTAAAAAGTCCCTCTCCTATATGTTCTCTGCTTTTGAAGGTAACAGCTTTAAATAAATTTAAGATTTTATAAAATAGCCTAATTTATCAACTAAATTGTTTTATACTTATAAGTGATTACAAAATAAAATCATGAAGGCATGAATCATAAATTATAACTCATAAATGACAAAGAAAGTAAAAATTCATTTTCAAGAGCTTGATTCAAATCTGCTTAGGCTACAAATGAAAACAATTTTTTTTTAAATATCTGGACTGCAGTGGAAAATTAGCATTCCATGGAAAACTCCTCAGGTTTTTAAGGTCATTAGTCTGAAAATAGCAATATTGAAGTACTGCAGTAGTGAGTAGCAATGGAAAGAGTCAGAAAGTAATAAAAACAGAAGGTAATTTATGGAAGGTTTCTGTTTGCTGAGCCCTTAGGGAAGGGCCCAGTAAGCATTTCCACTTAGTTATTCACATTTTTTCCACTTATTTTGTGTTAGTCAATGCAGTTTAGTACAAAAAAACTATAGAAACAATAAACTGATCTCTGATAACCATTATATCATCCACAATTCCACTACATTTCATTTGAATGAAGTGGGATTACTCATCAGGAAAAATATTCCTCAGTTTGAAGGGCAACAAAGTCCAACCATAATTGAAAGACTTTAAAAAGGCATGAAAAAAATATGAAATAAGGAGAAGAGACATGCAAGACTGAATGCAGACAGCGTGTTAATGATCTAAGAATGACACAGAACATTTCAATATGCAATAAACTAATTACAGAACTGTTTCTTGTTTAAAAAATACCCCATCCGAAACACTCTGTCCCTCCCTTACTATAATTCTCATTTTAAAGAATTGTAGAGTTTCTGTGGGTATTGAGACTAACAGTATATGTAAATGTTCTCTTCAAGATTGAGTGAAGTATTCAAACACATAATACAAACTCACATGTGAATATTTAACCCAATCATTATTTTTTGTCCTGAAAAGTCACCAGCTTTACTGGCAGTAAAAAGTGACACATAAAATTTAGATCTTATGTATATTTGTTTTCATATATTTATTAAATGTTACAAAGATTTGGAATTGAATTAGATAAGACACTCTTTTAAACCAACTATTCACATTTCTGTGAAGATCTCTGCTGACTCCACGGTAGCAAACTTTTTCAGGAATTTAGCTGATTGAACATAAAGGCAAATTTTTCAGATTCCCCTATATTAGAACTAACATCCCAAACACCTTGGGAAGAAAGGAAATAAGAAATATTGAAGTTTAAAACAGCATGAAAATTAAACGTCCAGTACAACTTCTACTCATACTGCAACCTCCTTACAGCCAATAAAAGGATAAGATTATCATAGACGAATCTTTCAAAAGCAAACATTTTAATTATACCAAGATAGCAATATTAGCTACTGCTTTTGTTACACTCATCCAGTTGATGGAGTGTATATACAGACAAGTGCTGTGGCATGCAGCAGTTCATAGTATTCACATTTACAGACTCCCAGATTTGCTTCTTTTGTGAAAAGAAGCACAGTTTAACTTGTAACTTGAGAAACATCTATCCAATATAGCAAAGTTAACAAGTGTAACACTACTTGAAGAACACCACACTGCATAACACTACTAGAACAGCAAAGTAGAGGCATATTCTAACTTTTAAAAAAGAAGGATAAGAGCTGGAAAGTCATTTAACCATGACCTAGATGACTAGAGGTAGCTGCAGTGTCTCTCATTTTTAGTAACAAATTTCTACTTGAAAAAAATTCTTCAGTGTTACAAGTGGCATAAAAATTGTCACATTTTACAGACATGAGCAGTAAAATTTGTCGTCTTTGGTTTGGAATTGTTTATGCAATCATTTGCTACTTTGCCACTGGTAATCAGTTGACACTTAGAAAAAGCACACGGTAACATTAGTTTAGATGGTTGCACTTCAAGCTGACATCCATCTCCTCATCTGCTCATACTAGGATGCCATTCTTTTTAATCAAGGGGGGGTTACGATTTCATTAAAATTCCTTTTCTGGTTGACATACCTGTAGAAGCCCTTGTTGTTATTCTTAACATCCCTTGCCAAATTCAGCTCCAGCTACACCTTGGCCTTCCTGACCCCATCCCTACATAACCAGTCAGTCTCCCCATACTCTTCTCAGGACACCTGCCCCTGCTTCCATCAACTGTCCAGTTCCTTCTTGCCCAGTACTTCACCAACAGGTCTTAACTCAACCATGCTAGTCTCTTCCCTTCCTTGCCTGATTTCTTACACCTGGTGACTGAGAGCTCCTGCGCTCTATGGAAAGCGTCCTTAAAGATCACAAAATCACAGAATCACAGAATCACAGAATAACAGAATGGTAGGGTTTGGAAGGGACTTCTGTGGGTCATCTAGTCCAACCCCCCTGTTAAAGCAGGGTCACCTACAGCAGGCTGCACAGGACCTTGTCCAGGTGGGTCTTGAATATCTCCAGAGAAGGAGACTCCACAATATCCCTGGGCAGCCTGTTCCAGTGCTCTGTCACCCTCAGAGGGAAGAAGTTCTTCCTCATGTTCAGACGGAACTTCCTGTGCCTCAGTTTGTGCCCATTGCCCCTTGTCCTGTCACTGGGCACCACTGAAA
>Ga0065711_1047010_pt1 | contig 12574 bp, 3 predicted proteins | sample Hoacrofraction12_FD_59098 | JGI IMG/M metagenome (GOLD analysis project Ga0065711, IMG submission 59098) | Hoatzin crop microbial communities from Cojedes, Venezuela - Epithelial fraction 12 v2 (version 2) | ecosystem: Host-associated > Birds > Digestive system > Esophagus > Crop | place...
GAAGAAGTTCTTCCTCATGTTCAGACGGAACTTCCTGTGCCTCAGTTTGTGCCCGTTGCCCCTTGTCCTGTCGCTGGGCACCACTGAAAAGAGCTTGGCCCCATCCTCCTGACACCCACCCTTCAGATACTTATAAGCATTTATTAGGTCCCCTCGCAGCCTTCCCTTCTTCAGACTGAACAAGCCCAGCTCCCTCAGCCTCTCCTCGTAGGTGAGATGTTCCAGTCCCCTCATCATCCTTGTAGCCCTCCGCATTGATTCACGGATATCTACAAAATAAGTGACCGGACATCACTCAAATTCAGCTTAAGATAGCCTCAGTGCTGATTATTTAGAAATGAAGGATTTCTTTGTGAATGTTAAAGTGAACATTTTCAAAGGAATGAAGAGAGGCAGTTGGAAAGGAGGAAGCAAAACAGCCTTCATAGTATTAACTTATAATGTCAGTAATTCAAAGTATCTGTGTACAAAGTAGACCAAGAATTTTTGAGATCAGTTGCTCTGCACACCTTTAGAGGACGGAGTAGGAGGAAATTCCTTTTTTTGTTTTTTCTTTTTTCTTTTTTCCTTCCAGATTTGAAGGTCCAAATCCCCGTCAGCAATGGGAGAAGCACCAAGAAATCTGTAAGGAATGATGAACACACCCCTTTCTCTGGGTTGACTCCCTGCTGACAGGGGTGCTCTCCCTCTGCCAGAAAGACTTGGTTCAGATTGTTGGGTGAGAAAGACCTGACCTTTATGCCAGCAGGAATGATACAGACTGAACGAGTACAGGTGCCAGCCCTGAATGACCCAGCACGTTAGCATCCTGTCACAATGCTATAGGAACCAGTGCTGTGTAAAACAGCAGTAAGTTGCTTCGCTGGGTGAATCTGAGTGTGAGTATGGACACCATTAGAAAAAGTGGCAAGAATGGAAGGAGAGAAGCTGTTTGCCTCTAACAGCCACATGATTTTGAGATTTACATTGCATTTCATCCACAGCTAATTAAGGTTAGCTCCAGTGGTAACCACTAGTTGCTGCATTAACGAGAAAAGCAGTCCAAAGGAATAAAATTATCCATGTGGATCTATTAGGATTTGTAGCCCTAGTGCCTTTTCAGTCTGTTGAATAAAGAGTGTATAACCAGTGCACTATGATATATCTAGCCCAATTAGATTATGGACAAAAATTAGTCTTTGTTTTCACTTAACTGCTGTGTTAAAATACCTGCACTTACAAAAGGCAGAAGGCACTGTGATGACTGGCCGTCACCAGGTCTGGTCAGAAACCCGCATGTTGTTGGTATGAAAACGTAGGCTGTAAACTTCGCTATAAGGTAATCCTTGCTCCTGGGAATCTTTTCTTTGCTACTTGCATGTATTTTGGTAACAGAAGTCATAAAAAAAAATTTAAGATTAGAAACCACAGTACTTTATATATGTTGGAAGACAGCTAAAACCCCAAACCCTAACCAAAACTTAACAGGCAGAGAGGAGGATATAAGGAGAATTTACCTGTGAAGAGTGGAATCAAAGATTTTCTGGCGTTTTTTATTGTCCTATTTTGGTTTTCACTAGAGTAAATATGAACTTCTTTCTTCATTTGATTTGATTTAGAGCATTTTGGATAAGCATGCTTACTTTCCCTGTGATCAGTTCTGTGTTTGTCTGAAAAAAGTGGTGCGAACCATTCCACCCATATAAAGATTTAAATTTTTGGAAGCATAGTATCTTTTGAAAGACAATGCACCAGTACCACATAGATGGCTTACCCATCTTTAAATGAATTTTAATTAATAAAGAAAGTTCTGTCCAGGTGATTTTGGGGCCTTCCATCTGCACATTTACCTAAGTATTCCTACTGTTTCTCTTATTAGCGCTTGCTGGAAGCTTTGCTTGCCTAAAGTGGATGTGATACGTCCAGTGTATACTCCTGCAGGGGAATAATGAGGAAAAAACTTTTAAAATAGAATATGAGAGTTAAAAAAAAAATGCAATAGAGCTCAGTGGGAAACAAGGACATATGGGGATCCTTTCATAATATAGAGAAAACTTTCAGAAGAAACAAGGTTAACTAGGTTAAAAATCAATTTCTTTAATATAAGAAATGCAATCTAAGCTTAATTTTCACCAAAGATTTGTTAAGCAGCTGGCAAGCAAATATGGATTTTTACAGGCATTCTGTTTCAATTTTATGTGCAAATGACATTTGGCAGCAGTAACTGAAATACAGCATGACTTTCTCAGTTATTTGTATTAATTATTTTGGTTGCTTGTCACTAACTTTTGTTTCTCTCTTTGACTTTGCTTGTGGACTTTCTTATAGGCATGTTAACTCTTCAGTTGTCTCCAATTGCTTCCCTCATTTTTTGATTTAGAGGAACATAAATCTCATTGGACATGCATTTATTGATAACATGAATCTTTAAGAAAAAAACAGGAGTGGTTTTGATCAAATTCCTGTTTGATGTCAGTGAAAAAATTTGTGTTGATTCATGTTGATTTCACATAAAACCAATGCATAGGAAGCGAAAGCTAAGCACTTCTATTGGCATCAGGGATTCCCCTCCCAGGAATGATGTCTAAAATAATATACAATATAAAGATTAGATGAACTTAGATTTACATACAGAGAGAGGCTGAACACAGCTGCAGAGGAATATTTTTTGGAAGTAAGATCCAGGCAGTGTTAATGGCAAAGGAAAGAGCTATGGCCCTCTCAGACACTCACTATGTTTACACCATGACACAGAGTTGCCAGGAGTGTGGCAGGTGAAATCCCAGTATTCCTAAATGCAGTGAAGTTCTTGCTGTTAATGACGAGCCCAGGATTTCATCCATTTCCTAAATTGGTTAAAATCACTAAAATTCCCTACCAAACAAGTACGTAGAGAAAAGTGATTGTTTTGTTATGTTTTTTTTTGCCCTGGTTTAGCTTGTTCAGAAAGATGAGTGCTTAAAGATGCAGAGTCTGGGCATAAACAGTGAAGTTAAACCTATAGTAGTTGAGTTAGTACACAGTGCACTGCCTGATTAAAAAATGTGTTGGTGTTTGTGTGTGTGTGGGGGGGAGGGTTGTGGTGATTGTTTGACGGTCTGGAAAAAGACATGACGCTGCTTCTGAAAGAGGGATAGCAGAAACTTTCAGAAATGTTTGTTTCAGACTGGATGAAACTTCAGAAGATGAGTGACTTCTCTATTTTATACATGAATAAAACCAGGCATTTATGGGTGAAGTTAATTGATTAAAATTGTACAGTGAGCTAGTGATGAAACTAGATATCTAATAAATTGAAATACGATTATGAACATATTGTTCTATATACTTTCCCATAGAAAAGCAGAAACACCTCACAATCTTTCTAAAATCTTTCCTTATAAAATCCCTGAAAGATCAACTGTGTGATCCATTATAGAGAGATCACAGAAAGCCGAGAAGACTGGCACATGATTGCTTAAACCTGTAGTGTACAGAGGAAGTGAATCAGGTGCTTACATTTCCCAGACTAGCACACTAGTTTCTAAACTACCTTTTTTCTTTCCTGGGTCCTATTCTGCCTCCTACATAAATCAGTGTGAAAGCTCCAGTTTGCTGTTATCATATGTGTTGAGCATTTTTTAAAGTCTGAATTGCCCACACTCTTGAACGAGGATTGCCTTTTACTCTGCTGGGATGATGTCAGCTGTAAAAAGGCTCTAAATGTCTGTCTGCATAAACCCTGGGCCCCATTCCAACCAAAATAAATTTAATAAATACAATTTCTCAATGTGTGTAACATTATTCTTTTAAAAAAATTTAATTTTGCTTGCACTGCCTAACTTGAGTAAAATGACTTTATTTACTTTTTTTCTTTCACTGGAGCCAATTAGGAACTAGGATTGAGTATCATGAAATGATAAATGCTTCCTAGGTGAGGATCAGCAGGAGTAGCTCAGCCTGCCTACATCTCAGAGAGCATGGAAGTCTAGAGCATTTTCTGTCATTGGTGACTTAAAAAATGAGAGGAAACAATCCAGAGTTTTGGTCTGGCAGACAGAGTCTAGACAGGTCTCATGTATCAGCAGAAAGATGAGATAAACATTAAAGAAATATTGTTCAGCCTAAACCAAGATCCAGCTGCAGCTGTGGGAAGTGGTGATTTTATTCAGAGGCTTGTGGAAGAGTTGTGTAGTGAATAGCATGCACCAAAAGATATATGATTCATTTCACAGTGAACCCCAAGTGCCAGGTATTTTATTACCTTACACAGGGAGTTACTTCCAGAGGTAGTAAATTTTTCATTTAAGCTTCCTTTGTTGGCTATAATCCCTTTGATTTCTTTCTTTAATTAAATCACACAAATTTTCTGGCTGTTTTTTCTTTGTTCTATTTAACCACTCACAATTTTTTAACCATGATGGGCAGAGAAAAAATAAATGCCTGACAAATATACCTTGGTAGCAATGCCAACTGCAGTAAATCCTGTGACTGAAATACCAAGTTGTCCTCTGAAGGGTAATTATTGTATTTAGCCACCCCAGAAGACAGCACTGAAAACTCTAATCTCCCTCAGAGTCCCAGATTAGATACAGTAATATGATAGGAGAGAGATACAGTGTTCAGGAATGGATTTTCTTCTATATATCAAATCTCTGATTAGTAACCTTTCTGGCAGTTTACAGAATTTGAATGTGCCAGCAGTATTTCTATAATTATAGTCTCCGGGTGTAAGTTCTGTCTCATGCTCTATCAAGTGTAGTTATCTATTGATAAGATAGTCTGTGTTCATTATTATTATTGTCTCTCAGTGGTGCAATCTTTGTTAAACATTTATTCTGTTCTTACTCAAACCAAGTTTCTGTTTACTTTAGCAAACACACACAAAAAAGATGAGATCGTTAGCAGTTAATCTCAGAACAATAAAGACACTGATAATTAGTTAACTAAAATTTTTAAAAATAGTTATATATTATGTATTTCATATTGAATGTAGGAGATAACTGATTTAAATAACAAGGGCTTATCTGATTATATATCACCAGTGGTGGATATTCTCTGTGAAGTGTCTGTCAGCACGCAGGTGATAGAATTCTGAATTTTACATTTTGAATGAATTTAGAGTAGCTTTGACATTTGTTTTGACAAACAACAGTTAACTTAAAGTTTTTAATTAACAGGTGAAGCTTAAGGTTCTCATGAATTGTTTGCAAGCAATTAAAGGCATTTTGAATAAATTGTTTACATTTTAATTATGTGCTGGAATAAATGTCTTGAAAGACTAATTTACCAGATACCGTGTTTTAAGATTTGTAATCATAGAAGTTTTTGATCAGTGTTGCAATAAGCTAGGGAGAGGGAATCGTCCTTTCATCTTCAATGAAAACAACAGCATGCTTTTCATAACTGGTTCAAATTATGTTTTCTCTGCTAGTCTGGGAACCTAGAATCTCTAAGACTGAACAATAAGCTGAGTAGAAATTGCTAGTTCACCTCTTAGTGAGCCTAGGACCATGGTGTTTATTAAGAGTCCTCGACTATGACTTGTCTGTAACACATTAACTGTGTTGTAGTTTATTGAGGAAAGTTGCAACACATTCTGCACTATGTGAGTTTGTGAGATTTCTGAAGACGAATAGCAATGCCCTAGAAGAACTTCCTTCTACAACTGTAAATAAATGCAGGTTAGAAAACTCATTGTTAACCACGGCTCTCGTACTTGACTGCTGCAAATAGTGTGATATAAATACTACATCCCTGGATCCCTAACTTACTGATACAGTGAGAATCATAACTGCAATGCTAAAACAAGCACTTCTTGAATGGTTTCGTGTTCTGGTGTAAATACTTGGCCAAAAAATTCTTTGTTGATATGATTTGTAAAGAGCTGAATCGTGGCCAGCATCACAGTCACACTTTCAGAGGATCTCCAGGTCTCTCTGAAGACAGAACTGAAGCCTCAAGCTATGTCAGGACTGAGCCGAAGTATTTATTTTAACTTCATACCATAAAGAATTCTTCAGCAACATGAAATAAAGTTGATTGTGAGCTCTTCAGAAGAGCTTCTGGGCTTTAGACTGCCTTGGAAACAAAGTTTTGCAGGGAATGACTCTAGGAAGTCACATGTCTCATTCCTGGGAGAAGGGAGACTGAACCACATTAGTGCCTTTTTCAATCATTTCCATGTAACGTGTTGCATTAAACCGTTTTTAAAATTGTCAGTTGTGTCTAAACTGGTTTATATGACTGAAAATTGTTAGAGCAGACAAAGTTATTTCTATTATTAGGTAATTTAACTCATAATTAGAACCAGATCATCCTCTCCATTTAATAGTAAGGTCACGGTGGCATTACCTCCATTACACTAATACTTATAATATGTTGTTGAAAAAAGTGTACTGATTAAAAAAGAAAAGCTGGTGGAAAGGATGACTTCAGTGATGTAGCCTTGTGAAAACCAGTGATTCTACAAATGCAGCACACCACCTGCATTGTCCTGATTGCTTGAATGAGTTATCTAGTAACTTTCAGATGAGTAATGGCATGGTATTGCTTTTTTCAAGTATTTACGCAAACAAAGAGGAATCTCAGTCTTTGTAGTCCAGAGGTAGAACAAGGGAAAGTAGAGTCAGGGAAAAGGAGGGATGGTTAGACAGCTTGTCCTTGTATGATCTGCAGTTTGTACTAAGCCAGCCAGTGCGAACAGTTGGTCTGTAGTGCCTCAGGACCCCTTTTCTGTTCCCAGGACTGGGTATTCTATTCCCTGTGATTTAATCTGTCACAGCTACTCTTGGTTTGTTGCAAGGAATGTGTTTTTGCAGTGAAGTTTGCTCTTTCGAAGACCATAGGTAACTCAATCATTTGTAAGAACAATTTACTTGATGGTTTTGATATAGTGCTTTGTAATTAGATGTTGGTTCAATTTTCAATTCAATTCAAGCAATACGCTGTCCTCCCCAAATCCTGTAGAAATGCATGAGCTGAAGACTTTGTTAAATGAGATAGCTCAGTTTACTGACAGTAAGATGAAGTTCATGAGTTCAAGTTGGATCTGTATTGCTATAACTGGTAACTATTTAGTATCTGACATCTTGTGATAGTGTGACCTACCCCATAGATGATTGGATTAGGGGGAATATGGGGATTAAACAAATGAAATCTAGCTCAATCTTGCAGTGAGAATGTTTGAGTTGTCTTTTACCCCTTCCGCAATGCAAGGTATGTGATCTGTATTTTGCCCCTTTAGATGTTTCAGATGTATGTGTTGGTATGTGTGAGATGCTCAAATGGAATGACAGTGATTATCCTGAGACACATTTAAATAAGGTGATTAAATGAATTTCCACCTTAGCTCTACATTTAAAAAGATGTAAGTTCAGTATTATCCAAATCGCTTTGAGCTGAAGAGCTGTTGTGAGATGTTGTTGCTCAGCCATCTTACTATAAGAAAAAATGGACCCATCCATAAATTTATCAGTAAAGCTATTGCCAATGAAACATCTTTAATCATATAAATATAGTTCCATTGTAATTTCAGTAGCTGTCTTCCTACTAAGTGGTCCCTGATATCCCAAGATGTCTGCATCATTGCTTGGGGAGAAGAGCAAAGCTTGCCTGTTGTTATTATGTCAAACTTCAGAGTTATTTTCTGACTGACTCTGGTTCTGACACTTCATTATTAAACTCACGGAAGATCTAAGCCATCATCTCTGGCACCTTGGAATGGAGCTGTATTTATTCACTTCGCATATGTGCCATGTTATTCCTCCACTTTATATATGCCAATCAAATACATATTAAGAACAGTTGTCCAAAAATAATGAAAGAATGGCTATTTTAGGTGCTTGGTTGCTAGCCTAGTAATCCAAAGAGTTCAGTTTTCAGTTTTACCAGTCTCAAGCACTCACCTTAGGCAAATAATTTAATCTTGTAGTGATTGTTTTCCAGCTATAAAAGGAACATCTGCTTTCCATCCCCTGATTTCTATCTGGTAATGCCTAAGTTTTATTTCTTTGTTATATACAGCCTCAATTTTACAGTCTTTGATTCCTGAGGAGGACTTCAAGCACCACTCTGATGCAAGTGATGACCCTAGTGCCTGTTTCATTTAAAATGATTTGAAAGGTTGAGAGACAGTGCTTAGTGCAAGTCAGAAAGGATCAGGGAGGGAGGCAGAAAGGATCAGGGAGGGAGGCAGAGATAGTTATAGGTGCCAGAAGTTTTTAGCAGGTGTCGTATTTTTATGGCAACCATTTTCCCCTTTCCCCTCTCTTTACCAGCACTTGTTATAGACGTGGTTACAGCTAAGCCACAACCTTCTACAGCCATGCTCACAAGGGTGGATATGAAGTTAAGATAGTGAGTTGAAATAGTTAACTTCAATAGGTGAGATGGTAGAGGGGCTAGTTATGGTAGGAGACAGAAAAACATCCTGCTGAAATATGGCAAAATATAACACATATTACTTGGATAGAACTTACTGCAACCTGAACAAAACAGAGAGTGTATTTTAATAAAACTCTTAATTTTTTTTGTCATGGAGAAACAGCTATTTTACAATTTCTGTTTGAGAGAGTAAATGAAATGAAATAAAGTTGATGACTTGAGCCCATACTAAATTCATAAATGAAGTGGGAAAAAACTATTTTATGTTATGCAAAGTATATGTGACTTCTTTGCTGTCACTGCTGGTTGTGAAGCTGTTGAGGAAAGGCAATATTCCTTCACAACAGGAGGAGTTGTGAAGAGTTAGAGTTGTAGAGTTAAAAGGATTGTGTGAGCTTAGATAAGTTTACCTTAAGAATTCTACAGAAGAATCTATCTAGGAAAGCAAAATCTGAAAGTATTACAGTTCTAAATTCCAGAAAAAACAAACCTTCCCTGTCAGGTTAAAAAAAAATAAGAGTGTATTCTTATGTTAAAGTGTTACAAAATGCCTTAAATGTAAGGAAACCTCAGTGCTTCCTGGCTCAACTCTCTAATGCATGAATAGCATTGAATTGCTTCTGTAGATACCCTACCACTGTGTGTCTGTGGCTTTGCAGCTTTTGGATAAGTGTTGTAAATACTTGCTCCACAATCAGTTATTAATTATCCATAAAAGGCTCTGGTAATTGTATACATAGACATTTAAATAAATGTAAGTCAGTGAGAAAGTAGCAGTGAGTCAGTTTAGGCCTATGCATATACCAAGGTTTCGAGTAAGGAGCTGAGCTGGAGTTAAACCTTTAGTTTAGATCTTAAGATATTTATAGTATTTTGTAATTTTCATTTTCCTTCTGTTCTATACTACTTCTTCACATTTTCATTGAAAACACTGGGAAAATTGTGGGTTTTTTTTTTTCCTGATAAAAATGTCAAAGCATAACTTTTAAGAAGCTTCTGAGGTTTTGTGCTATGCCTTAATTGCCTTATCTGTAACACAAGGGTCAAAGTAATACTTGGTTAGATGCTTTGAGAACTTTGGGTGTAAAGATATTTAAATTCTGATTGCTAGTAGTGTTTGGGAAATGATGCTTTCACTCAACCCTTTCACAATGAAATTCCTTTCATAACTGGTTTAAATCTTCTTACTATACAACAATCCTAATTGGTCTTAAATTGATTCTTTCTTCTGGTTATGAAAGGGAGCGAAAGCCTGAGGATTATACATTTTAGATTTCTACATTTATCTGCATCTGAAATTGTAATGAAATAAAAAATTCAGAGATGCTTACTGGTCATGTTTGATAAAAATACAAGAGAATTAGTTTCCCCCTCCAAGACAGCCCACTGCTGCTGTTATGTATATTAAGATGGATTCCTTCGAAACAAACAGTTTTTGAGATTAATCTCTGAGATTAAGTAGTTCCCAGTGGCATCCCTTCACTAATGAGGATAAAAGGTGGTGCTCTAGAGACAAGACAAAGGAGACCAGATAGCCTCCATAACAGTTTTATGCAAATAAATATGCTTTGCATTGCAGTGAATGAGAAATGAATGCACCCAGCTACTTCTTCTCAAGTAAGAGCAAAGTCTGAGAGCTGCTTTACTAGAGGTGCAAACCCTTGTGTATCCACCCCCTTGTTCTTTTCTACATTAGTCAAAAAAGTCATGAATGGATGAATTGGATAGTCATTTCCATACGTTTGTTGGTGTGAAGTCCTTAGGCTTACCTCTAGGGATAACCAGGTGGAATACACACAAAATAAAAGTAATGTAAAGGCCCTTCTGGCCTGAAGCGGTATGAAGGCAACCTTGGTGGGTAAAACTCTTTCTGCAAAAGGATCCTCCACTCTTCTGTAGATTGCAGGCAGCTTTTTCAGTAGTAGCTTTAAAATCTTGGAAGAGCAGCGTGATGAACAGAGCACAAGAAAACTCATTTGTTAAAACTACATCTTTAAATTATGATAGAACCAGCACAATAACAATCAAAGAAAGGTTGTGCAGAGAAGATTGAGGCAATTTATTTATGATTCTATTTAATGATGGAATTGCTTCTCTGCAGTTTCTAAAAGGAGACCATCATTATACTGCTGAGCAAGCACTGGCTGATTTTAAGGTAAGTTGCTGAAACAAAATTTGTTCTAAATTACTGAGTAGTTTGAAATATCTTTAAATACTGCACAAATAAATAACACTTTGAGTCTGTTTATCATTGAAGCACTGTGGTGCTCCATATGCAGACTTGTTGAGTTTACTTTAGTAGTCCCAAACTTACCTTGCTAGTACAAGTAATGCACTCCTCAGCCACACTTTGTTATCGTGCTTCCCCATACACTGTTCTGCTTTCATGATGAGTCTGAAAAAAATTTGGAAAAATTCTAATTTGAAAAATGTATATTCAGAAAACACAAAGGATATTCCTGCATCTCAAGCATTTCAGTTATTTTTCAATGCAGATTAATGCAAACTGTAAAGATCTTTACATCTGAGAAAGGACTTGTAGACTAAACCACTGCTAATGAATGAACAAATCCTCATCTCATATTTTATCCAATAACTCAGTGTGGCTATTTTGCAATTTGTCTTTCTGTACTACAGAAGGTTTATTGCAAATATACCGATGTTTTAGTTTAATTATATGTATAATTTCCATCAATTATATAGATCATCTGCTAATTACAATTCACTAGACTTTTTTAAATTCGGTGGTGATTTTCAGATAGTATTAGCTATTTATTTTTATTATCTTTACTTTTAATATCTTCTGATGTTGCTGAACTCTCCCCAGTTTATAATCTCAGCAGCACTTTTAATTTTTCTCCTTGCTGGTTCCTACTCTACTGAATTTTCTCTGTGTAAATGCTGGTCAGTTTAGTGGGAGAAATTTGTACTGGTTAGGCCATAGCAGAGGACAACAGGAGTAAAGGAAGCTTTGTAGTTAGGTTCAAATATCAAGAAAGAGTGTATAAAGTTCTGCTTTTATGTCCGTTCCTGAAAGTTCTGGGAAGGTAAGATATGCTCGTGTAAGGATGTCTCCTGCTGGTACCAGTACCTTAAGATATATAGTCAAGGGAAATTAAAACTGGTTGTGGTTTGAAGGCATAGTTTCATCTTTTGTTTCTGGGTCTTATAACATTGAATCTCTGCAGACAGTGCAGTTTCTAGAGAAGAGCAATTTTGTTATCATTAAAACACGGAGGTGGGTTGTGAAGGTTTTTCGTTGCCTTTCTGAGATTTGGAGAGGAAATGAGAATAATACTGAAAACAGCATGTTTTCCCCTTGATTTCAGTTACCCTAATCAGGACTTGGCAAAAAAAGAGAGAGAGCCAGAGGGAAGCAGCAAGGTTATGAAAGACTTTAAAATATTTCTCTTGGAAATTTCTTATGAAGTTCTACAAACGAAGATGTTGTAAAGGAATACAAGTAGCAAGTGAAATTTTACATCTCTTGTCATGATTAGAAAATATAATTAAACAATGTGCTGTAAATTTAGTGAAAGGTGGGAATGCAAATGAAGTTCTTTGATTAAACAGTGTAGTATTTGATTCAAAACTTGATTCAGGAAAACACGTAAGAATAGGCTTCAGTCCTGCTGATTTTGAATGTGATCTTCTGCACTTAAATGTACACTTAACTATTTTTCTGCTTATATGTATTTCAGTAAATTGAGGGCAAAGGGACTGAGACAATGATCAGCTTGGTTTTTAAATAGTATTGCCTGTTTATATAGTTAATTAAAAAAATCCATTTTGGGTTTTCAAATAGAAGAATAAAAAAAGCACTTGTGTCTTTAGGCTGAAACTGGTTCTGCCACCAAAGGGACATATTTCAGCCTAATTGTCAATTCTGGGATGGTCATGCTCTTCGGAGGTGTTTGAAGCAATATGATTTGGAGCGGGATGTTGACTTACGTGGCCCGTTGACCATATTCGGTGTGGTGCTTCCTGTGCTGGTACAGCCGAGGGGTGGGAAAGCAAATGGAAGAAATGAGAGGCAAGACGGCAAAATAGCATGGGAGCTTGTGGTGGGTAAACTTGCTCCACTGTGGCCCTCCATGGGTACTGGTTCCTCCAGGAAATCTCCTCCTGCTCTGGCTTGGGGCTCTCCGCAGGCCGCAGTGTGGCCATCGGCTGCCCTGCCGCCTCTCCCTCAGGGCTGCAGGGACTCTGCCCCATCCGTCCTCCTCCCCCT
>Ga0065711_1047012_pt1 | contig 12573 bp, 14 predicted proteins | sample Hoacrofraction12_FD_59098 | JGI IMG/M metagenome (GOLD analysis project Ga0065711, IMG submission 59098) | Hoatzin crop microbial communities from Cojedes, Venezuela - Epithelial fraction 12 v2 (version 2) | ecosystem: Host-associated > Birds > Digestive system > Esophagus > Crop | place...
AAAAAAAAAAAAAAAAAAAAAAAAAAGGACATGATAAATTACCTCAAATTCTTCGCTCAAGTTTGCAATTCAAAGGAAGAAAAGCATAACAACTCCCTATAGACCTTCAGGTTACAGTTTCTACTTAAGGAAACGGTCAAGGAAGCATGCAGATTAATGGACATTCCAATACTGTAAATCTAGTCAGGCGTCAGTGAAGCCTCTCTTCTCCCACTCTCAACTCAGTTCGCTTTAAATCAGATAAAACACTTCTTTCATATATTGATTTATTTCCAGTTTCTATAATCAGAACAAAGATTCTGCAAGAGCCTCGTTCAGAGAATACACATCATGTTTAAGACAGAGGAATACAAGCAAGAATCTTCTTTATTTACATGTTACCTCCAAAACAGAGTCCTATGAACCCAGAGTCCAATCCCTATCAAACAGTTAAATCTTACAACCACATAAAACATTTGGGATATGCACAATGTGTGTCTAAAGATTGTGGTAGACCTGTTTGTGAACTATCTCTAGGTAAGACCTCTGGGACAGACGGGGGAAGCTAGAATGCAACTGATGGTAGCTTTGGCTTACTGTCTGGTGTTACCAAACTTGAGAAAAACACTCAATGGCTTCAGCAGTGCCCAGGGGCTCTGGTCAGGCCAGACCAGTCTCAGCTCAAGGCACTCTTAGCAGAGCTTCCAGCAATGAGGTCTCACATGCACCAGTCGGGGCAACAAAAATGAGTGCTAGCATGGGACATTAACACTATGTCCAGGACTTGAGATCTGAAGCAACAATTTAAATGTGGCTCTATTCCATCAATGCAATTTTACATTCATTTCGAAACAAAAAGGTACAGTGTAATGTATTTCAAAGCTGAAAAAGCTGAACAAGTCATTGCTCCCTAATGTTAGAGAACACACTACCAAAAAATTGATTCCTCCAGTCACACTGCCTCCTCTCAGATGAGTGTAGGAGAGCTCTTCTGCTTAGAGAAACCCGCCATCTGCTCCTTCAGTGAGATAGTGAAGGCTACAGGCTACCAAAAGGGCACTCCTACAAGGAGGTATCTTCCTTATACACTATGAGAGAGAAAAGCAGAAGCAACCACTATAGTGATTAAGAAAGATATTGCATACTTTCTTGACAAGTATCCTATCAAAGTAATAAGCCCACCGATACTCTCCCTCATTTGTTTCCGATTTCAGTGCAACATGCAGGCAGTTCACACAGCTGAGTGAATGAACTGAGGCAGAGCTGCTGAAGCTGAGCATGCACGCAGGGAACACTACCCCAAGACAGCAGAACTCTAGGTGCCAGTACAGGAAGAAAGGGGGAATCCCCAACAAGGACACTCTTCCACTGAGTGATCACGTAGGTTCTGCACATTGCACACTCATATGTCATTCTACTCCTCACAAATAAACTGGCATGCAGAAATGATGCTTCATTTCAGTTGGCACAGATAAATTTTTTCTAATCTTACCTTCCCAGGCAAATGTCATGTTTTGGTAACCCCACAAAACTTCCATAACCGTGACTTTTCCATATGTTTGCCAAAACACTACCCATTTTTCAACAGATCTCTATACCGTAGAAAGAAAAAGTCTTCTTGTTTTCTCTGAGGTTCAAAACCAGAAGCAACTATCACTTTGCATAGACTGAGTTTCACTATAAAATTTACCATTCAATGGCTTTTAGATGCCTCTGTACTTCTTTCAATGGCTTATATTTGGCTACAGCATTCCTTCCAAAAAGCTGCTGTCTGCAAATTGAAGCCTGAAGATACACAGAAGCTACTTCTTCCCACAGTACTTTGCTCTAATGGTTTATCTGTCCTCACTGTTTAAAAGCTCACACCCTATTTCTAACTTCATTTGGCTTTAGCTTCAAGTCCATTTTTATGCTCATCTACTCAAGACAAGAGATGCTTTATTACCTAGCATTGCCATTTCCATACAGGACTTTATCACACAGGCAAGACACTTCCGATCCTCTTCTGATAAAACTGAACAGACTGAGCTCTTAAGTATTCCAAATTATAAAAACTGTCAGTCCAAAATGGCACTGTAATACTGCTACAGGAAATGCAATGCATTTTGGAATTAAAAATAAAGGAAGATTATTCTTACTTTCTAGGATCTTTTGCATTGAAAAGCAGTGATGAGAACTTTAGAGTCAGTCAACTGCCTGAATATAACTTGTTTGGATATGCGAGTATATGAAGCCTGAATAGCAACAGGAAAGCAAGTGTCCCTGCTTCTGTAAAGAATGCAGGTGTAGGCACTAGAACTGAATGCAGATGGATGTGGAATACTGGGGATTTTCATGCACGAGCGTAATTAAAGGTTAAATGACAAGTTTTACAGTGTGAAGCTTATGAAAAGTGACTTATATGGGTTAGTGGATTACACAAGACTTGTTGACTGGGTATAGGTAGTTACACATGACGAAGAAACGTAATTGTAAAGGAAGAATAGGACTTTTCAACCTTGCTGAAAAAAAACATAGCAAGAAACAGTGTTAGGATGTTGATATTAGGAAAAAACTACTCCAAGAGAAGGTGCAATATCCTTCTAAAGAGGGTAATTAATAAGAAAACTGATGACCAAGAGAGATGACCTAATCCTTAACTTGGTGTTTTTAAAGTCAGATTACATGTCCTTCTAAAAATATAATTAAATCCAGTTGCAGGACAAATACTACAGCCAAAAGGTTCACAAAAGTTTTCTCCAGCTTTGAAGAAAGAATCTGTAAATCTTTTTAGAGAATGTAAAGGGAAAGTATCATTATACAACTACTTTGTCCTTACAGTACCCCCTAGGCATCCAAACCTGGCCACTGTGAGAGACAGACTTCAAAGCTAGACAGACCTCTGGTCTGACCCAGTGCAGCCTTTCTTATGCTGTTCATCCCACTTCTTTCAGAGGTTACAAGGGAAAAGAGGGCAGCTTTGTAAAACCCTGATCATCCTCATAATACTGGCAGCTCTGCTTTAAGACGTTGAATACTCTAGGTCACACATGCAGGGCTCCACAATACTTTTTCTGATTATTGCGTGCAGGTATATATTACTTTGCTTCTTTCTTTGATATAACAGGCTGTGCCAGTCCATTTTCCACTTCTATCAGCTCTATGAGTTTGTACAAGAATTCTCTTCTCCTGGTATGCCAGTTAGCACATCTTTGTCAACTGACTGGAGTCACGCTAACAGCCACGTTTGCAGTTGGGAAGGTATTTTACCCACACTGAAGTAGAGAAGGATGTTGAACATCCCCTCTGTCTCCACAACGTAAGTGTGTATGTCACCTGATTGAGGGCCAGCCATGCACCAGTCTACAGGAACTGGTGACAGTTCAGTCTCCCTGCACTTGCCCATGGCACAGTTTACTTTCTTAAGAATGAGACACATCGGTATAATTAAGACGTTATGTTCTCTATGCTGAGTTCAATCTTCCTACTGGGTAAAAGTTTTATTTGATGGTACAAAAGCAGGATGTCTCAAGCACAAAACACAAACTGGAATAGAACACAGGGGTCAAAGACACAGTAATGCAGTATCACAATGAAAACACAAGTTTGCCCTCCTTCAATAGTCTCCTAACAGATTATTAAAATACATTTTCTGAACAAATGACTGGTAGTGTCCTTCACTTTTGCTTCACTGAAATGTCCTCTGGTTAAAAAACTGTTCCTCAAGACAGCAAAGCAAAGTTCTTACCCACTTTACATAATTCCTCTTTGACATCCAGGCAGAGACTTTCTTTTTTTTCTGGCATCTTCTTTCTTCAGTGTGGAAGAGAGGAAGAGGCACTCAATGACCCTTCTTGTTGCCCTTCCTCCAATCTCCCTTCTCATCCTCTGCCCACTGAGCAAGTCTCTGCAACATCCACAAAGTAACATGAGCTTCTACAGCTCGAAGGACAGCACTACCCTTCTCAATGTCATTATTCACGAATGCTGGCAAGACACATCCCTGCATACCACAATCATGAAGCTAATCTATCATTCAGTAGCACTAGTCACAGCCTCTTAGGAGTTTCTCTCCAGCTACTGTTTTGTTGCCTTCTTCACTCTTTACTGTACCTTACCTTAAAATCATAAAGCCATCAGGCCAGAAACTACCAAATCGGGCATTAAGTCTCACTAGAACTCACTGGAAACACGCAAAGAACAGCTACTAAATGTACTCCTCCCAGCTCCCAATTTGTTTCACTGAACGTCCATCTTCTCCCTGTATATAAATAAAGTCCTGTTTGCAAAAGTACATCATTATAAGGCTGGTCTCTACCATCTAAGAAAAACTGTGGCAATTGCAGGAAGGGGTATGTATCACGTCACCTTTCTAAAAAGGCAGTAAGGTGGATCTGGGGAATGACAGGCTAGTCAGCCCTACCTTGGTCCCTTGTAGTTTTATGAAGCAAGTTCCAGAAGCCATTTCCAGGGACCCAAAGGACAAAAAGGTGACTAGGAACAGGCAGCCAGATTAAATGAGGGAAAAATCATGCCCATGACCTGATTGCCTTCTATGATGAAACGACAGGCTCTGTAGATGTGCAGAGGGCAGTGGATGCTCTTTACATTGACTTCAGCAAGCCTCACAATTCAGTCTCTCATAGCATTCTTATGGCCAAACAGAGGAGCTGTGGACTGGATGCCATCCAGAGTAAGGGAGGTCAGGGAGAAACTGGCTGAACTCTCAGGCTCAAAGAATCGTGATCAACAATTTAAAATCTGTGTGATGGCCAGTGATGAAAAGCATGCCTCAGAAGACAGTATTATGATAGATACTGTTCAGCGATCATTAGTGATCCGGTGCAAAGGGACAGAACATGCTCTCAGCAAGATCACAAATAATGGCATGTTGGGGAGGGGAGCCACTGATACGCTGGAGGGTGGGAGTACCACCTAGAGGGACCTTGACAGACTGAAGGAATGAAAAGATGGAAACCTCATGAAGTTCATTAACAGAATAGAATAGTTCATTTGGAAGGGACCTACAACCGACAATCATCTAGTCCAACTGCCTGACCACAAGTTAAAAGTATATTTTTAAGGGCATTACCCAAATGCCTCAAACACTGACAGGCATGGGGCATTGACCACCTCTTGACCATCCTCTCTATATAGAAGTGTTTCCTAACATCAGGTCTGAACCTCCCCTGGGGTTCAGCTTTGAACCATTCCCATGCATCCTACCACAGGATACCAGGGAAATGAGAGCAGCACCTCCTTTTATACCTCCCCTCCTCAGGAAGCTGTAGAGAGCAATGAGGTCACCCTTCAGCCTCCTTTTCTTCAAACTAGACAAAACCAGAGTCCTCAGCCACTCCTCACAGGACATGCCTTCCAGCCCTTCCACCAGCTTTGTGTGCTCCTCTGGATGCACTCAAGTACCTTAACATCCTTTTTAACTTGTGGGGCCCAGAACTGCACACAATACTCAAGGTGAGGCCGCACCAACACTAAACACAGCAGGATAATCAGCTCTCTGGACTGGCTGGTTATACTGTGTTTGATGCAGTTTGTCCTCTTGGCTGCCAGGGCATGCTGCTGACTTTTGTTGAGCCCCCTGTCAACCAGCAACCCCAGATCCCTTTCTGCAGGGCTGCTCTCCATCTACTCCTCTCTCAATTTATACTTGTGTCCAGCATTACTCTGTCCCTGGTGCAGAAACCAGCATTTGTTCTTGTTAAATTTCATATCACTGATGATTGCCCAATGCTCCAATCTATCCGGATCCCTCTGCAAGGCCTCTTGTCTCTCAAGAAGGTCAACAGCACCTCCCAGTTTAGTACCATCACCAAACTTACTAATGCTGCATTCAACTCCTGCATCCAGATCACTGATAAAAATACTGAACAGAACTGTCCCTAGAATTGAACCCTGAGGAAGACTGCTGGTGAGTGATTGTCAGCCAGATGCAGCCACATTCACCACAGCCCTTTGAGCTCTGCTGTTCAACCAGTTCTTCATCCAGCGCACCGTGTATCTGCTCATCTCACTGTTGGACAACTTGTTCAGAAGGACACCGTGAGGGACAGTATCAAAAGCCTTACTAAAATCCCAAAAAACTACATCCACCACCTTCCCTTCATCCCCTAGGTGGGTGATCTTACCATAGGAGGATATCAAATTAGTTAAACAGGATTTTCCCTTTGTGAACCCATGTTGACTGTGCCTGATGATTGCATTGTCCTTTAAATGCCTTCCAACAGCAGCCAGTATGATCTTCTCCACAATTTTTCCAGGTACTGAGGTTAGACCAACAGGTCTGTAGTTTCTTAGGTCTTCGCCCAGACCCTTCTTGTCAACTGCAGTAACGCTGGCTAGCTTCCAGTCCGCAGGGATCTCCTCAGACTCCCAAGACCTGTGGCAGATGACGGAGAGGGGTCCTGCTCTAACATCCACTAGCTCCTTCGGGACTCTGTGATGAATCCCATCTGGCTCATGGACTTACGAACATTCAACCGATACACCTGTGCCCTTACAATTTCAGTGCCCACAAATGGAAAGTCATTGTTCCTGCAGTCATGGTCCTCCAGCTCAGAGGACCGGGCAGCCCAAGGTCTATCTTATTACAGACTGAGGCAAAAAAGCATTGAATGCCTCCACTTCTTCATCCCAATTTGTCAGGTGATTATCTTCAACAAGTATTGGCCCGATGTTTTCCTTCAAGCTCCTCTTGCTATTAATGTACTTCAAAAAGTCTTTCTTCTTTTCTGACACAACACTGGCCAGTTTCAACACTAATTAGGCTTTGGCCTTTCATGTTTTCTCCCTGCACATGCAAACCACAGCTCTGTAACCCTCCTGTGAAGCCTAACCTTGCTTCCAGAGATCATACAGATTATTCTTCCTCCTGAGTTCCAAGAGCAGTTCCTTGTTCAGCCAAACTGGTCTTCTGCATCTCTTGCTAGACTTTCAACACAAAGGGATTGCCTGCTCTTGTGTTTTAAAAGGTGAGTCTTAAAAACACAAAAGCAGATTCCCAGGGGACACTAAGCTGCTCAGTGAGCTAGGTACCAAAGTTAGCTCTCTTGAAATCCAGGGTAGCAACTCTGCTGCCCATTTTTCTCATTACATCAAAAATTTTAAACTCAATCATTTCATGATCACTGTGACCAAGACAGCCACCTACCATCACATCTCCCACAAGTCCTTCTCTATTCACAAATAACAATTCTAGGAGAACATCTTTCCTAGCTGGCTCACTAAGTACTTGTGTCAAGAAATTATCCTTAACATACTTCAGAGATTTCCCAGAATTGCTTGTCACAGCAGTATGGTATTCCCAGTTAAATGTCTGGGAAGTTGAAGTCCCACATAACGACAAGGAGAGAAGACAACTGGAGAGAAGACAAACCTGAAAAAAGACTGGGGAGTCCTGGTGGACAAGAAGTGAAATATGAGTGAGCTGTATAGCTTTGAAGCAATAATCCCTTAGTAGAAGCACAGCTACCAAATCAAGGCACATTATTATTCCTTTCTATTCAAGCAATCCACAGCTGAAGCACTGTGTCCTTCACTCGAGTACTGTGTGAGTACAGTGTTGAGTTCCAAGGAATTTGCCTTAAAGGAAAAGGGACACAACAATGCAACTAGTTCATTCATCCAAGAATGCTGCAAATATTCAAATCTGTATTAAGTTACTGAAGTCTGAAGACAAAGTTTGATAAATATCCTAGAGTGACAAGATATACGATTCATTTAGCTTGTCCGCCACAGAAGAATCAGATTTGGTTGAGAGCCTGACTGGCCTCCAAATGGATTCTAACCTAGAAATAGGAAAAAACAGGGCAGCTGCAAGAACTGGAGTCTCCTGGCACTTCCAGAAAGTTGCTGTGGCAGGAAATATGGCTTACCAAGACAAGGCCTGCCACAGTTACTCTTCAGTACTGCCACAGGTACATTCAACCTCTAAAAGCAAGAAAGACTTACTAGGAGCTTACAACCTAAGTAAGGGCTTAACCAGATGAACAGCGCTACTGACCTCAATAGGAAAAGCTGATAAATTATCTTTCCCTGCCCCCAGATAAAAATCACGTGAAGTCTGGCAACTCCCCCCACCGCCGCAACGAGTGAGATGAAGGCTGTTGATTCCGTAACACCTCAAACACCTCTCTTATAAAAGTTTTAAAACTGTACTGACACCACAGAAGAAAACAGAACTACTCTGAACAACACTCAGAATATAGCAAGATATATCAGAATTGGTTTTAAAAAGGGGAACACAAAGGCCAAAATTTAAATTTTTAACTGAATGCTCAGTAATCTGAGTAAGTCTGTTAAACAGACTCAAACCAAGAGAGGTTATGGAAGCTCCCTCATGAGACTAAAATCACTCAATTGCACAAATGCTTTTTTTAGGGAACCACTCCCTGTCACTGACACAGCCTGCAAGTTACGTTATGAGGCTTCCAACCCTAAAATTTATCCGCAGGTTGTCAGGAGAATGTGACCACCTCTCCCCCTCACTGTGTTCATGGGTACTAGTCAAACTACTATTCTCCACGTTCATCTTCTCTTTGTACGTTCTAGATTATGGGCCCTCCAGTGCTGACACTTCTGTGCTACCTCTTATGCACCATTGCTCAAAATAACTACAAAATAAGACAATCGAATGACCACTTATAAAACAGAACACTTCTTTCTCCACGAAACCCTTACAGCTTGTCCCATAATCCAAACTGACACCTGTACTCCTTCAGCAAGGTAAAAAGACTTTCCCTGTTCTAATTAGTTATAAAATGTACCACCACCACAAAAAAAAAAAAGTGTTTTGAGAGGGATTTACGTGGACAAACCTGACAGCTTGCTTGGCCTGCAAAATATAAATCCAATTTGGATTTCTCCCCAAGAATAAGTAGGTATTAGGAGATCAGACACAGACAGTATGCCTGTAATATAACTGTATTTATCAATCATGATTGAGTCATTCAATTTTTGTTTTGTGTATATTATGACCATTTAACATTTTAATACAGAGTTAAATATAAATCACTGTTTTATATCCTCACAATCATATCTGCCTCTCAGCTATCTGATTTATAAGGAAGAGTAGAACACTGCAAAAACACTAAAAACATGCAAATTTTGTTACCTATGTAAGGGTGCTAACTGCGCCTCCCCATTCAAAATGAAATTTACAAGTTTAAACAGTCTTGTGTGAAAGCTCCACCCAGTGAGGAAAGCAGAGAGAGTTCTATACATACAAATATATCCTATTATTAAAGGACTTCAGAAGCCATGTGGCCACCTGTTCCTAGACACATGCTGTGCAGGTATATATTGTAAAAACATAGCCCAAAATAAGCTCTACACAGAGTAATTCAAGAAAAGTGGAGTGTGATCAAGAATTCAAGAAAAGAGGGAAGAAATCACTATCCATATATTCTTCACGACAGAAGGTAACAGGGGACCACGTAGAAGTGCTGTGAAGAGAAGAGAATCTCTTTTGTGTATACTGCAAAGTACAATCATCAGTAGGTGGAGACACCCTCAGCAGATACAGCAAACAATATTTTTTGAAGGGAGGGAAAACATGAGACAGAAGTGGTCTGATCAATACCCAGAATGCTCTGAACTCAGATGATATTTTAAATGGCTTTTTTGTTCAATGGCATGTTAACTTCAACAGCAAGCATCCTTTAGAAATGCTAACAGTCATTTTTTAATTTATACACCAAGAAACTGAAGTTTTGTATATCCTCTACCACATCTAGGATATTCAAGGACTAAGGTTCCTTTCCAGGACACCAGCTTGCACATTTATGTCCGAGTAGTTCTCCCAAATACTTACCCACAAGAGATTTAGGAAAGAACATGCATTACACAAGCAAGACTGAAGACAGTCAGAACAAGGGAGAAGTAAAAGGTCTAATGGGTCATGCTGCCGGTGAGCCAATGGCAATTTCTGAATGGACAAGCACTGTATTTGCTTCGCTAGAAGCAACATTATTCCAGTCCACTAGCACATGGCCTGAAAACATTCTGCTAGTACAGAATTCAGGTTCTATGTTTCAACTTGTTTGCATTCCCTCCTCATTCCCCAGCCAAGAAATCCTCCTGGCCTGGAAGAAAGGAGGGGGAGAATTTCGCCTCCCTGAGCGGCCGTGGGACTTTCACCCAAAAAAAGGCCAAATGCACAAACAAGCAACACGTCCAGGGGGTGAATAAAGATCTGAAAACCCAAACAAATCCGTACATGACCCAGCACATATGAGCTGGCATCAGGGAAGGAGATGACTGCATAATAAATACAGCAATAGCAAGAACATTTTTTAAAAGCCACTGCGGTCCCACCGCAGATTACCTTTTTTTAAGCATAGATTCACAAACATGATTTAGGTGCGCAGGACACACAGATCAGTCTGGATGACGGCACGCATCACGCACCAATACTGAAGGTATCAGTACTGCCAAACAATACGTTTGGTGAAGACACACACCAGAGTCAAACACTTCCAAAATCCAGCAAGCTTCTGCAGTTGCAATGCTTCCTTTTAGCTATATCCAGGGTTCTTCTCTGGTGGCATTTTAAAAAAGTTACTGGAGGCAGCTATAGTGGCTTTCTCGGTTGCTGGTGTTCTCCCTGTCCACTCAGAGTTCTGGGATCTCAGGGATGGTGTTGCTGGTAGCTCTGATTCTGTTGCATCCATGTGGACAGATAAAGTTGCTGTAATATAAAATTGCAGGGAAGAGGGAACAGAGGAAGAGAGTAGGAAAGGACAACAAAAAAAAAAAAGTTAGAACAAGTGACTTCATGGCAAACGCCTCATGTTTATAATTTCTTATATGAAGGTGTTATTTACTGAGTTCCTACAAGTTCTTCTGCTAAACTCCTTTGAACTTTAGGTTCCTGACAGCTTCTCATATTCAGAATTCCAAGTTCCCAGTCCACTAACTAGTCCCCTTAGTCAAAGTTCCTGTTGAAAATCAAGAGCTTTAGCTGTCCTATACTTAAACTGAATCAATTAATAATCACTGAACCAAAGATCCACAAGTGTCCACAAACACTCAATTAACCCTGTATCTGAGAATTTCAAAGTCTCTGAAGGCTTGGCAAATTTCAGGTTGCAAAGCTCAGTTAAAGGGGAAAACACACCTCTCCTCCTTATCCAGTAAAGGAAGTACCATGAACCTCCATATATATCTAATATGGTAAATCAGCATATTATATGGCTAAGCTAGGTTGGAATCTATTCTCATTTTCTTAATACTACCATTTCTGCACAAAGGGACAGGTTGTAATTAGCAAGAGAGATTTGCAGATCCATAGCTCAAGCCAACAGTCACCCAAACTTCCAGAAGGACTGTCAGAAACCTAGAGATATGAGAGTTCACTCCCATTCTCGGTATCCTGAATCACTCCATCCTCACAAGCAGAGCAGAGCATGATAAAAAAAAGAGTACCTGCCACAGGAGTCTTTGGGACAACCAGAATTTTTCTGAAAAAGTAACTGGTTCAGTATTCTTTTTCATTGTATTCTCACAACAGATAATAGTTGTTTGTGTATTTTTATCACAAGTTGCATCTGCTGCTCTGTAGTGGATGAAAGATAAAGGGGCCACAACAAGCCTCAACTAGAGGCCTGATTGCTTTGAAGTTTAAATAAAAAGCTGGTTCAATGCTTGAGGTTCCACACTCAGTAGATCTGGAACCCCAACAATCCTGCTTCTAAACATCCAAAACAGTGAGTCATTCCCACACAACCACAACAACACAGCTGATAACAGTAAATTGCATATTTTGCCTCTAGCCCATCAACTTCCTCCATATGAAAGTCATATGAAACATGCAAAAAAAATGTAAGTCAAAGTCCTTAAACTAATAATCACCACCAACACTACAGCATGGGCCCCCTCGCTAGTGGCCTCCACACTCAGGCTCTCCATCTTTACTCATGAAAAGAAAAAAAATCAAAGGACTGAAGCAGGCATCTTGCTGCTGGGTACCACCACACCATGACAAAGACTGAATGCCTTAGCAAGAAACAGGAGAGGGAAAATTCACCAAATTGCTACTACTCATCAGACTATTCTCTAACAAGCAGTTTCAGAGGCTGCTAACTGGCACCTTTTAGACATTCTTATTTGTCACAAGCTAAGTGTGAATACATGCCAAGGCAGACAAAAATCTATTTATGCATATTTTTAGCCCAAAGTCACTGTAATACCCAAATAGGATGCCAGCTACCACGTGTACTGCTATATATATAGGGGTCTGGACCACATAAGCATTAAAAACATCAATGTAAAGCTGGACAATTGTTCACCATTTATTTTACAACCATCTATACTTGTGGCTTATCCTGACAAACAGAAGGCAGACATGACATTCTCTGGTTTGAAAGGGAACTGATGAAGACTAACTACCATGAGAATAAAATTTTATATAGTTATTTCTCAGACAAGCTCTACTGTGCCACTGGGGACATAATTCCAAATCTATTGCACTGCAACGGGAAGTATCACAGAATCAAAGAACGGTAGGGGTTGGAAGGGACCTCTGTGGGTCATCTAGTCCAACCCTCCTGCCGAAGCAGGGTCGCCTACAGCAGGCTGCACAGGACCTTGTCCAGGCGG
>Ga0065711_1047013_pt1 | contig 12573 bp, 3 predicted proteins | sample Hoacrofraction12_FD_59098 | JGI IMG/M metagenome (GOLD analysis project Ga0065711, IMG submission 59098) | Hoatzin crop microbial communities from Cojedes, Venezuela - Epithelial fraction 12 v2 (version 2) | ecosystem: Host-associated > Birds > Digestive system > Esophagus > Crop | place...
TGGAGCATCTCCACTACGAGGAGAGGTTGAGGGAACTGGGCTTGTTCAGCCTGAAGAAGAGAAGGCTGCGAGGGGACCTTATAAATGCCTACAAATATCTTAAGGGTGGGTGTCAGGAGGATGGGGACAAGCTCTTTTCAGTGGTGCCCAGTGACATGACAAGGGGCAATGGGCACAAACTGAGGCACAGGAAGTTCCATCTGAACATGAGGAAGAACTTCTTCCCTCTGAGGGTGACGGAGCACTGGAACAGGCTGCACCGGGAGGTTGTGGAGTCTCCTTCTCTGGAGATATTCAAGACCCGCCTGGACAAGGTCCCCTGCAGCCTGCTGTAGGTGATCCTGCTTCGGCAGGGGGGTTGGACTAGATGACCCACAGAGGTCGCTTCCAACCCCTACTATTCTGTGATTCTGTGATTCTGTGATTACTTGCAGGTTGACATGTGCATACTGATCATTGCTGTGGTCTCTGAGGACACAGAGAAACAAGTCCTGTTTTATTATTAAAATTAGGCTATAACATTTCTGTACGATTTATAACAAGTATACAACTGGTTTTCATGGTTTGTACTAAAATGAAATACTGCTATTAAAAGCTAGCAGGTAGCTTTAATAACATGCACTAAACCATGTAAATATAAATGGATACCCCAGGGTATGATCTCTAAATCATTTCATTGGAGATTCCTAATAATGAAGCAACTAATTTGAGATGGGAAAAGATATTACTTGCCTTCCATAGCTGACAAGTTACATTCCAGTTCACTCCTCCCTCAATTTTGGCAAAGATGAGTTTTTACTCACAGCAATGTGTGTCAGACTTACCATCTGTTAGAGTCCTAGCGCGGCCTGAAGAGACGTTTCACAAACACACCTATCTAAGCAGTTTAACTAGAACAGATATGCCATGCGCTGTTAAAACTGTATTCAAACCTGTTTGCATTTCATGTTGTGATTTCCAAAGTAACAGTGACTTTAGGAAGGAAAAAAACCCAACAAAGCCACCAACAGATCCAGCCCCCACTAATTAGTGCAGTTGCAGCACATACCACATCTCTCAGTAAAGGCAAAAAGAACATGGGGGAGAATTTAATGATATAATTTTAGTGGTAATGAGACCATTGTTATTTCAAAGCTTACAACATGATAACATATAAATCCAGAGACTAAATCCTACAAATAAGATATGATAATTGAGTACAAAATGAGGGTGTGAAGAATTAATGATAATCTTCTGGGCAAATACAAGCACCATGTGGAGCTGTGCATTATGTAGTTAAAGCTGCTATGCTGAAACAACTTGTTGTGTCTGTGATGTAGTAATGAGTTCAAGTATCACCCAGCTGGGCTGGAAGTAGGCATGCACATGACCTGAGTCAACCTTTTCTATATCAGAACTGAGAGTGACTTTGGCAGGCGAGCTGACTGTAATTGGCTGCACTCAGCAACTTAGCAGATGTGCTCAGCACTCACAAGGATCAGTCTGTTTTGTCTTCATGCAGCAAAACACCGTGGAAAGCCACTGGAGGTTTTGCTTGACTAAGGTTTCCAAATTGGCCACTGGGCCTGTTTTGACTTCTAAGAAATCTGTCATTCTCCCATGTATCTTTCTTCAACAAAAAACGTAGGCTGGGTAGTATTTTGTGTGCCGAACTGGAAATATCCTGAGAGCAAAATGTGGTGTGTGTTGGATTGGATAGGTTCACTTCTGCATTTGTATATGTTTAAGAATGATGTAGAACAATTAAGAAGATGCTAGGTGATATGGGAGTGGGGAGTTATTTTTCACATAAAGGGCTGATGATAATATGCTACCTAAGAAATTTATTTTCCAGGGAAATCTGTTTTAATTCTGTCACCTCACAGGCCTGGTCCAGCCTTCGTAGTGGTGGTTATGGAAAGCTAGAGTTTGCACCTGAACAATATTTTGGTAATTTTATTTCATGTGGTCTTAACAGATGTGTTTCTGTGTAGTAACAGAACCTTACAGTTCTTTGCAAAATTATTATGTTGTTTAAAACTAATTGGTAGAAAGGAGATGGCTCCAAATAGTACATTTCCATAAGCAATATACATTATAGTGAGTAATGTATAAGGTGTTAAGATCTGAAGTCTCCGAAACCTTGTTTTCATTTAGGAACCCATGATTGCTTCCCCACCAAGCAGTATACTGGAGTGTTTTTCCTTTTTTCTGCCTGAACTAAGGCTATGAACAAAAGGTAATTGAAAGTGCACTTCTGGATGGCCTTTGAATGCTCTGAGATCAAGAGATACAGCCTGTATCTAGCTACAACTAGAAGAAAAAGGAACGTTCTCAGTGATGTTTGGTAATATTATAAAATTATGTTCAACAGTTTACTTAATTAGTAGTAACAGTGAGAGAAATAAGTGCCATTAAGAATCAGACTGTAATCTGTATTTATACAAATTCACAAAGTGTGAGTATAGCACAAGACATTTCCTGGATAGCTTTGCTAAATGCCAGCGTGAATAGCAGGGACTCCACTCACAATGCCTAATACGCTGACCAGATTTCCTGTTACAGGTAAGGAAGAGGCGAGGCTTTGGCTCTTGTCTTTTACTGCTGGCTTAGTTCCACGGCACCAGGCTCTGTACTAGTGCAAATCTAACCTGGATTACTGAGTACAGAAAGATCATCTTCTAGAAGTATCAGACCTGGATCTGTGAAGTTCGTTTTGCTCCCAGTGCTTTCCTGGAGACTGTGTTTTCTCTGCTTTCTGTCTTTTGAGGACAGAACTGTTTTTTAGTCTTTTGGATAACTTTTTAATACAGAATTTGATGAAGTGTTTGTTGTGTTTTAATCCCACCCAGCAAATGAGCACCACACAGCCACTGTCTCTGTCCTCCCACCCCAGTAGGATGGGAGAGAGAATCAGAAAAGTAAAAGTGAGAAAACTCTTGGATTGCGAGAACAGTGTAATAATTGAAATAAAATAAAATAATAATAATAAAAATTTGCAGTGAAGAAGAAAATAACAAAAAGAGAGAGAAATAAAATCCAAGAAAAACAAGCAATGCAAATGAAAAACAATTGCTCACCACCACCGACCGATGACCAGCTTGTCCCCAAGCAGCAGCCGCTGCCTGCTGCCCAGCTCCCTCCAGTTTATACAATGAGCATGTTGTCATATGGTAAGGAATATCCCTTTGGCTGTTTTGGGTCAGCTGTCTTGGCTGTGCCCCCTGCCCCAGCTTCTTGTGCACCTCCAGCCTTCTCGCTAGCAGGGAACGAGAACTTGGGCAGTCCTTGACTTAGTGTAAGAATTGCTTAGCAAGAATTAAAACATCAGTGTGTTATCAACATTGCTTTCATACTAAACCCAAAACACAGCACTATACCAGCTACTAGGAAGAAAATCAACTCTATCCCAGCTGAAACCAGGATAATACTACATGATAGATGATAAATAGCTAAATAACGAAGTTATATCAGACTAAGTAAATTGTTGGACTTTGTGAGAACTTGCTCTTGCCTCGTGTGGGAACTTTGACCTGTCACACAGAGCTAAATGCTTGAAAGTGTTCTTTATTAGAATATGTAAATATTTAAAATCAGTTTTTCTGCAAGGTAGCATTAGCTGAGTGCATTTGATCCATGACTACCTTGCATTGAAGACCAAACTTTCCCTTCCATGAATTTCTGACAATGAGTTTAAAAATGTTTGTGTTCTGAGAGTTTATGTTAGCCTGTTATCAAGTAAGGGATCTTATCACACAGCTATGAAGAGCAGTGAGTACCTTTGCACCCATTAATTTTTTCTCCCTGAAGATGACTTCAAAAATTTATCTGAACTGCCTCTGTTCCTTTCCATTTGTTTAACAGTTAAGTATTTAATTTTATTTTTATTTTCTGTGATTTTATTTTACTCTGCTATTAGTTTAACCAGAGCTGTGGGAAGAAGGCTGTGTTCTTTCCATCTGCTGCCCTGCACCTGATTTCTCAGTCCCTCTCTCATATGGAATTAGCATTTTACTATTACCCCTCAGAGTCTGTAACTGTTAGATGCATCAATGTGTTAGAGTCTTGCAGCTACCTAGCTAAGTGTTAGATAAATCACAACAGATCTCCACAAAGTCCTTTTATGGCTTATTTGAATCCTGGAAATGCCATGGAGGGAGAAACAGAAGACTGTGTCAGGAGACAAAACTTTTTTTGCCAGATCAGTCCAAGAGATTAAGGTGAAACTCATGAAGCAGAAGAATGTCACTGGATTCAGAAGTCTTAATATGGCAGTTTTCAAAACTAAAGTACGACAAGGACTTCTTTAGACCCAGGAAGAAGTCTTACTTCTTTGGAAACTTTGGATCAGCTCCAGCTATTTTTTCCATCTCTATTTATCTACAGAAATGACTTTCTGATATTTTAAACATAAGACACCATTACATTTTTTCTTCAACAATTTGATCTTCAGTAGAGACATATTTCTTTGGAGGCATATATTCTTGCTTAGAAACTAATAAACAGTCTTAAAAATACCTCATAACCCTCAAACCTCTCAGAACTTTTGAGGGCTTTAAGGTTTATACAGATCTAATAATAGCTGGTTTCTGTTATTTTTACAATATATCAGTTCTCAGCCTGATATGTGTTAGAGACACCTCTTTTTCCAGTGTCCTGAACTATACCAGATTCAAGTCCAAAGAAATTAAAAGATGAACTTCAGTTTTGAGGAGGGGAAAAAACCCAGAAAGACCACTTAGGCACATTCCACAACTGTGTTCAGACAACACTTTAGTCTAAAGAGAGAACTTTATTCTGTACAAATGGAGCGTAGAGCAGTATTCTTGTACAGATCCCAGCTAAAATTGACCCCCAGGCCACACAGCATTCCACAACCTCACAGTCAGTGCCAGACCTTGCGAACTCGTTGTGGAGCTGCTAATAAAGATTGTAGCCTGGCAGGCAAAAACATCAAGGGTGCCTAATATTAGACAGCTAAAACTGGATTTAAACTGAGTAGTCTGCTTATGTCCCTCAAGCAAAAGCAACAGTATTTAGTGTGGGTTCCCTTGAGACAGGTATGAGAATATTGATGTTCAATATCATTATTAATAATTTGGGGTGGAAATCCGATAACAAAAGCAACATTTATTGACAAGGTACAGTTGTCTCTAGAGTGTGGAAAACCAAGCAGAGTAAGGAAGAGATTTCAAAAGTATTAATTGCATCTATGTGCAAACTGCAAATAAATGTTACATTCCCTTCCTTCTGCCTACTTTCCTAGTTCTTTTGCCTAATCCAATGCACTTCAAGATCATCCTAAATCAGAGCTTCCTGTTTGGGAGCCCTAATGAGGTCATAGAATCATAGAACAGTTTGGCTTGGAAAGGACCTTTAAAGGTCATCTCCTCCAACTCCCTTGCCATGAGCAGGGACATCTACCACTAGCTCAGGTAGCTCAGAGCCCTGTCCAACCTGGCCTTGAATGATTCCAGGGAGGGAGCATTTACCACCTCTCTGGGTAGCCTGTTGCAGTGTTTCACCACCCTCAGTGTAAAAAATTTCTTCCTTATATCCAGTCTAAATCTAGCCTCCTTTATTTTAAAACCTATCCTATATTTTAAACCCTCCTTTATTTTAAAACCTATTCTAACCTTGTCATCGCAACAGGCCCTGCTAAAAAGCCTGTCCCCATCTTTCTCGTAGGCCCGCTTTAAGTACTGCAAGGCTGCTATAAGGTCTCCCCCGAGCCTTCTCTTCTCCAGGCTGAACAATTCCAGCTTTCTCAGCCTTTCTTCAAAGGAGAGGTGTTCCAGCCCTCTGATCATTTTCGTGGCCCTCCTCTGGACCTGCTCCAACAGGTCCTTGTCTTTCCTGTGCTGAGGGCTCCAGAGGTGGACGCAGGACTCCAGATGGGGTCTCACCAGAATGGACTAGCCAAAACTTTAGGACTCATAGCAGGGCAAAAGAAATGTAAAGCTGCCTGCAGAAAGAGCTGGGAGTTTTACCTCTATGTGGTGGGTTAACATGACAATGGATTAGACCTGAAGATGGGAAATACTGTAAGCTCTCCTGTGACTGGGAAGCCAGGAAGTAAAAACTGCATTGGTAGTATAAAACAGGGTGGTATAACAGCTTTTGCCAATGGCAGAAAACTCCTTCTCACACCCAGGACATGTCTCAGAGCTGACAGCATGTGTGTCAGGTCAGGTATCTCACAGTTCTGTATGTTTCCTTTTTCTTTATTATGGTGTTGCCCAGTGCTTTGAAAAATTCCAGCTATCTATTTATTGAAGAAAACTAAAGTACCTATATAGTAAAGGTTAATAAAATGATAAAGGCCATAGAGAGGCAAAATTGCTTCCCACAGAAGGGAGTGTCAGTTGTTGCAGATGTAGAGATTGTAGCAAACCATAGTAGTCGTTCTTTAACTTATGCATAGCTCGTAAGTAACCTCTACAACACCTTGCTTATTGTGGATGTTCGGGGTTTATGAAAAACAAATAGATAATTTCCTAAAAGAAGGAATCTATGTGAACTCTTATTATGCCAACAATCACGATGCTTTTGGCTCAAAATATCACTGAGCTGCAAATTGGAAAGTATTCATAGGAAATAGCAATGCCTGCTTGTTTTCTTCATTCCCAAACTCTTTCCTAGACATCTTCTACTGACCAATGGTGGAGATGGAGTACAGGGCCAGACAGATCTTTGGCTGGGTTTTGTATGGCTACTCTTTGACATCCGTATTGCATCTCCTAGGCTTAGACTCATTATGCTGTTGGCCAGAGGGTTAGGAGACTTTGGCTGCGTCTACATCAGCGTGAAATTCCACACAGTAGTGGACGATCAGCAGATTGAAGATGAGGCCCCTACACCTGTGGTAAACACTACTAATTTTTCCTTTTTACTAGATTTAAGCTTGTCTTCTGGACTGAATGTCCCCATCATGCATATGATCATGATGTACTTAATTCAGTATTAGGGAATAGGTAGTGGTTTGTGTGATCCTGAAGCAGAGCTTTCAGTTTGAGTTCATGTAGTAGGAACCTAACTTGTACTTACTTAGTCCATCCAGTGTGCTGAGCCAATGCACAGTAAGCCGGGACAACATTGGATTTGTACACTGGTACTCTGAATCAAAATATGAATATAGCTTAGTTCAGCTTTGTCTTGACATTTCTGCAGACAGATTTTTCTTTCCATTTGTACAGCAGTGATGTTGGTAATGGCTGCTGTTTATCAGTGAGTCTCTTCTGATATGTGGGGCTGGTTTGATGCCCCAGCCAAACAAGTCCAGTAATTAGTTAATTAATATTATTAGGCTGCAAGTTGAATAGGCATCCATGCAGAAATAAGGGAATTAGCTGTGCTGGATATTATTATAGACCCGGTTTGTTTCCAACATGCTGAATTCCATCCTTTTGGTTGGTTACACAGAAGAAATACCAATATGACAAAATCCCTGACTGAAAAGTCAAGAACAAATTCAACAGCATGATGATGTGAACTTTTTCTGCTTCTATTTGTGAATTACATCTCTGTCACATAACAGAGACAGGAGTCTGATAACAGTGAGGCAGCCGCCACAGAACAGATCTGCTGAAGCTTGTTTACATTTAGATGGAACAGTGCTGCTGTCCCGAGGCAGGCAGTGTGAGGCAGTGACAGAGGCAGGACCTTCAGGAAGGCACTGGAGTGTAGGAAAAAAGTATGTGATCATGAGTGCTGGGTAGGTAAGGATCAGAGCAAATTCCCTTTGACTTCTGTGCAGGTGGAGGAGGTTGAGATATCCTTCTGGTGTTGCAAAGCAGACTGGTTTGGGAATAGGACTGATAATCAGTGGTTGTGGCACTGGGAGGAAGAATGTGCATGTTGCTGCCTGGAGGGTAAGAGCTGGTCAGTTGTGTCTTGCCTTTGCCAGCAGCTCCTGGTGAGCTTTGGCAGGCATCGAGACCAGTACAAAACTAGTCTATGGGACCTAATCACACTGCAAGTGTTGGCGTCATGCTTATCTGGCTAAAAGGATTGAAGGTTCAAAAAAGTCGCTTGTGACTTCTGTTCTTTGGTCTTTCCCAGATCTCTGTCCTTTTGAACTAAGGTTCTGAGGAGGTTGAAGTATCGAAATAATCAGGTGCAGAGATACTGAGTTTTTTTAAACCTGGAGAGCTCTGCCTGGTATAATTCACTGGATATAATGGGAATACTCTGAGAGTAAAGTATTTTTTATTCCTTCTACACAAAATTGCATAGCAGAAGCAGATGGTTAATAATTTTTATCTTCATCAAACAAAAATAAAGTCATGGTATTTGTTGGCCCTCCATCAACGAGAGAATAGACACCATGGGATTCAAGCCAGAACTAAAGTATTTTCAATTTGAAAAAACAGTGTAACCTATGAGATTAAATGTCAGCCATTAAGATATAGACAAAAATTCCATATTCATAAGGGTTTTTCCTTTTTTTTATTTTTTTAATAAAGAAGCCGTAGTTCATTCTGACTTTTGAGAGAATCACAGCTGATTTGAGAGAGGTATATTTAAGGATTTGTGTGACACGTCATTACTCCTTGAAATCTTTGGCAGTATATTCTCATCTATTGTTTGTCATCTTAGATTTTTGGGGTAAAAAAATGTGAATTCTGACTTTTTGTGGCTGTTTTCAACCTTTTTTAAGTAATACAGAAGCGTGCTAGATTTAACAGAAGACTAACCGTGTGAGATGATAAATCTCACAAAACTCAAAACACTTCGTACAAAACACTTCACTGTCAAAATGAAAACCTTCAACACTCGATGAAGTCAGTGAGAGCTGAGAGTTTCCCCTGAAGATATGTCTAGTAGATGTTAGGCTAGAGCTTTCTCTGCAAAACGCATCCTATTCTGAGTCTGTGCTACAGCCTTTTTTACTGCTTAGTCAAAGACCCATATCTGACCTTAAGTTTCATTAAGCTGAGTATGTAGATCTTAACCCATGATTTACAGTAGATTTTTGTTCAGTTTAAGGGGAATAGAATATTCTCCAGTTGTAGGGCCTTCAGTTTGATGGTGTGAGTAAGAGTCTTCAGGTGCAAAACATTTATTTGTATGTAGTAAATCCTCCCATCTTTCATTCAACTGCACAGACAGAATTTGCAGCAACGTCCAGGATGTAGTCCTAGAATAACTTTGTAGGGGTTTTGTTTAAATGCAAACATGACACATATTCCTGGCTTAGTCTAAATAATACCTTGTTCCTAAAAGCTTTTCCACATTAGACTATTACATGCTAATGATTATAGCTGTACTTTACACACAAATACTGTCATAATTTTGTGGTGAAAGAATAAGTCATGCATACATAAACTTGAGCTAATTCTAGCTTTTGAAAAACAATCATTTACAAGCATATTACCTCATTTGATGAAAAAATTAGTCCTCTTTTGCAGTAACACTCCTTTCAATGAGGTAAGATAACACCCATGCAGTGTATTGGACAAACCCATAAATAAATACTGGGGGTTTGCTGTGCGCTTTTGTACAGATTGCGACCATATGGTAGTCTCTTCTTTTTACAATGCATTATAATCAGCTGAATATTTCAAGCATAATAGCACTGCGTGTCTGTGTAATGGAGCAAAAAGAAATACTTTTGTTTAAATGGATAATTTTGCCTTGTTACTGAAATTCACCTTGCAGTTAGTGCAGTCACATGTTTTAGGAAAGTATTTGTGGATGTTCAAGCATGACAGAAACTTTACAACTTTTGGAGTAGGTAGTGTTCTGCTAGGAACGAAATTCCCTTTCATCAACATTTAAATTATAAAAGAAAGGAAAATGTAACAGAAAGGCAGTAGTCCTTGGTAGAGTTGAAAATGCCGTTTTGTGAAAGAACGATTTTTAAGTACTTTAAGCTAGCAAATTCTGTGTTTCTTTGTTAAAAATGGCACATTTAATTTGAGCATAAGGAAAATTTTGAGCTGAATACCAAGCAAAACTTGAGAAATTATTGTTGGAACAGGTCTATTAGGAAAAGGGGAGGCAAATGCTTCTTAAAAGTTATTAGAAATGTCTTTATGCCCCACTCTTTATTTTGTTTGTCAAAAGAGTGATTGGATTGGACATGCTGTTATATGTTTTACTGAAGAGATGAAGTTAAGAAATATAGGAATTCATTTGGCTGAACCAGAGATTTTGAAATGGCTCTGAAGTCTATTAAAATGTTCACACATTCATGTTTCCAAACAATTAGTGGACATCACATGTCCCATCCCAATGTAGCTTGCCAAGAGGCATGACAACTGGCATAAAATGAGAATTCCTTTTAAGTAAATGGGGAAAAAGTGCTGATGCTCTTCTTCCTCTGCATTGTAGAACATGGGACACAATGGTTTGCTTAGAGTAGAAGAAAGGGCTTTGTCTGAGTGTTCTGGTTTCGACTGCAGCTGGCAACAAAAGCGCCACGCGGCCGCCCCTCCCCCCGTCGAGGTGCGGAGGAGAATGGAAAGAAACAGGTAGAAACTGGTGGGTCAGCATAAGGGCAGTTTAACAGAACAGCAAAAAAAGGGAACAGCAACAACAATGATACAGAAAAGGGGAATACACAAAACAAACCCGCAGAACAGAACCGCTCTCTCGGACCGAATCACCGCTGTGCCCTCCCGAGCCGCGAGAGAGTTCCCGCCACGCCCGAGGTCCCCACCACCGGAACCCAGCATGACAGCACATGGTATGGAATACCCTGCTCTGTTTGCCCAGGTGGGGTCAGCCCGCCCAACTGTGCCCCTTCCTGGAGTCCAGTGAAAATTAACCCTGTCCTGGCCAAACCCAGGACACTGAGAAAAGTTGTAGTAAAGGAGGCAGGAATGAAGCTGCCCCAGATATTCGCTTTTAGTGATCTAGGAAAGAAGGAGTAAAATGATAATGTGGGGAAAAGTAAGGAAAGAATGAAAAGAGGAGAAAGAAATGGAGTATGTAAAAAATGCACAGGGAGAGTAGTAAAGATACACAAATATGAAAAGAAGACGTTAACCCCAAGATGTCACTTCTGGCTTATGAAAACCGTGTTGCTGGGAGCTGAAAGAGTATGTGCAGGAATATGTGTCACTAGGTGCTATATATTTGCCTTTCTATGTTGGAGAACCATGGCCATGTGATGAGCCCTCCAGATACTCTGGGCCTGACACTTGATAGCCGGTAATGGAGCAGGCATCAAGGTAACAATGAGGCCTGCATTAACCGTGATTAGCAAGAAAAACAAGACTTTGAGGAGCAGTTTGGTGCACGTGACTGATAGCGTTGCACGAATCAGAGACTGAGAAGTACGCGTGAACAGCGCATTGACAGTGCGTACGTCCAGTCACGTTAGAGATATCGTGTGACAAGGAACTATATAAACACGGGTTTGTAGCGCAATAAACTGGCTTTGTCTGATCATATTGGTCGTATGACGAGTCCTTAAGACCGACGCGACATTTCTATGCTTTTCTTGCAGCTTTGGTCCTAGCTGTTGCTGAGATAGAGCAAGGGAATAGATGACTTCGCGCGATGACCCAGGAAGGGAATTCTTGTATTCTTGTTATATTTTGTAAGAGTAGTGATGAGACAGAAGCCTGAAAACAACCGAACAAAAGGCAGCCTTATGATGAGCAAAATGCATCCTTACAGTTCAATTTCATATTTTCTGCCTGAAGATATGATTTGGAATCTGGGCAATAAATAGGAATGCCAGAATCTGAGTTTAACTCTGGTCTAGCCTCAGGCTAAATTATATCATCTTCCTACATGAATGATAAATACAGAACAGAAGTACAGACCAGTCTCACCCCAGATACCAATAGGATGCTTATGTCAGTGGTCATGTGAAGTGTATGTTGGATGCTGTGTAAAACATACTAATGTGCTTCCTTTAGTCTCAGCTGAACTCCTGATAAAACTGTGATGTGCTGGGCAGAAGTCTTCTGTGAGTGCACTGTTAAGGTCTGCCTGCCACCAAAGTGAAAGCAAGATACCATTGCGTCAAGTGAATTTCAGCTGCCTCTATGTGTACTGCCAATTGTACCTTCATGAAACAGAGTTTTTTCCTGGACTTCATTAAAAATATTTCTGGTGTTCATTTATCTTTGCTGTCAGAGTGGATCAAATATCATTAAAGGTAAGGAATGAAAAAGATAAATTTCCTTAGAAGGAGATGTGTCTATTCTTCCACTGTCTTTCATGCATATCTTTATGTGCAGGCATAAGTTCTTGCATCTGCAAGAAATACGTTATTTAATGCATACAACATTTATATGTACAGGTTACCTATGCTTTAAATAAATAAAATTACTAATAAATGTTATATACATATATACGCACATGTGCAAGTACATATATGTATTTATCTATAGAAGTTGGTAAGTGTTTCTAACCTGTGTCGCTACCAGGTTACTTCTCTGGGTAGTGCTGTACTTGGGGAGGTGTTTTGGTTTCGGCTGCCACCGGCAACAAAAGCGCCACGCGGCCGCCCCTCCCCCTGCTGGCGTGCGGAGGAGAATGAAAAGAAAGAGGCAGAAACTGGTGGGTTGGGATAAGGGCAGTTTAACAGAACAGCAAACAGAGGGAAACAGGAACAACAACGATACAGATAAGGAG
>Ga0065711_1012264_pt1 | contig 12572 bp, 7 predicted proteins | sample Hoacrofraction12_FD_59098 | JGI IMG/M metagenome (GOLD analysis project Ga0065711, IMG submission 59098) | Hoatzin crop microbial communities from Cojedes, Venezuela - Epithelial fraction 12 v2 (version 2) | ecosystem: Host-associated > Birds > Digestive system > Esophagus > Crop | place...
CCCCCCCAAGACACAGGTAGAAGAAAATTAAAACACCTCTGAGGATAGACGAAATACAGGGCAGCAAGAGTCAGAGAACTATGAAAACACCAGTTTTATAACGAAATGCTCTGGGACAACGTGGTAACAGAGAGATTTAACAAACGTGTTAACAAAAACCACAAGATAAATATTAAAAAAAAAAAATTTATTAACAAGCTTCCCCGTTTACCATTATGTTAAACCTTCAGGTACAAAGTAGTATGTTATTCCAGATCATGGAGAAATTTTACCTGTGATCAGAAACACAGACCTAAGTCATGATTTATTTATGTTCCTGATTCATTCTTAAAAATCAAGAGGGATTATTTACAACAAAAGACAGTCATTTACAAACATCTTACCTGTCCACCACCTCTCCTTTCCTTTCTCTCGCAATCATATCCAGCAGAGTTTGCCGTAGGTGATCCCTAATACAGCCATAGCGTACAACTTGATCTCGAAAAATAATCAAGCCCAAATTGTAGACATTCTCCACATTATTTTGTTGCACATACACACGGTCCTACAATGAATGCATACACAGCAATAAAACAGTAAATTCAGTACACCCATGCTATTCAACATTGCAAGAGACTGGTCATATTCGCATGGTACAGAAATAACCAAATTGATCTTCTTTTTTCTTCATAAGTAGAAATAATGAATACCCTCAAAATTCAAAATCAGTCCAAATTTTCCAAATTTTCATTTACACAGGAATTCTACTTTGCTTAAGAGTATAAGCACAGCACTTATAACTAAAAACCATAACAAATCTGCAGCCTTGTAATGTTTTAGTTTGGGGGCAGGGGAATCCCCAAATACTGACAAAATTCATGGTGCAGTCTGAAAGGGGTTTTACTTATCTAGTCAAACCCCTCCAGAAAAATTAATTCATTTTTCTTCGTCTCCCATGCATCTTCCTATCACTCCCTTTACGCAGACAGGTCCCCCTCAATATTCAGTGAAATTTCCTGAAATAGCATTATTAGATGAACAGAAGAAAAAAGTAAAGCCAAAATTAGAATAGTTACAATCAAAACGTTTATGGTACTGCAGAATTGTACATAAGGACCACTGTTGAACTCCCATAAAAAAAAAAAAAAATCACTTTCATTCGACTCAATCAAGTATCTTGAAATCTTGTTATGTTTCATTAAGATCGTACACATACACTCATTCCCAAAAAAAGAAAGGAAGAAGGAGAGAGGAAAGAATATTTTTAATGTTCCAGTCTGGGTTTAAATTCTATCTCCCTACATAACCTCAGCCTACAGGAAGGATCAAGCTCCTGAGCTATCCGCTAGCCCTGTACCACCTACATTTACATCTGGAGGCTGCTCCTCAGAACAGCATTCCAAGCCCACGACACAAACACCAACACCCAGAGCTGAGACACTGCTGAGCAGATAACCTGAGTTTCTTACTGTTACCTGCAGATACGCTCCAATAAATTTTCTCCCCTTTTCTACTCCCCTCTCCCAACTTATCAACTGTCTAGAAAAGGAAGACTGTTAATACAGCTACCAGCAGACAGAAAATGAACGTATTCACTTAATATCCAGTAGTGTCATACCAGATAAGACCATTTAAAACAACATTAAGAATATAAAAATTGTGAGTCTTTACAAACTGTTTCCGAGACAAACAATGATTATTTTATTAATTTCTGTCAGGGCATAATCCACTCCTCTAATTCAATAGTTTGGGTAATTACTAAAAATTCTGCTTTAGTACCATTTAAGCCTCAGGTGGTATTATTAGAATAAGTTACGAGTTTTGTACCCACTCACAAATCTCACTGTGATAAGGTTTCCTGAGAATTAACACAGCTATAACAAAATTAAACAAAAAAATCAAATTCTATAAAGGATGAAGATCCATGTTTGAAATTGAGTATGAAGGTTGGCTTTTCCACTGGTTCCATCAATTATCTTAAGTGCTTTATCACACTCAGAATTGACATGTAAAGTTTCTCAAACACCTAGAAAACAGAACCATTTAAACAAAAATCATTCTTGAGACTATGGAAAAAAGATTACAAAATTATAAGCTTATATAAATTCTGCAATTAGAAGACATCAGAAGGAATGATGCCCGACTAGTATTTTAGCAGCTGAATCTACATGGCAAAATTATTCATATACTACTTATATGCCAGATTGCCACTTGATGACCAGAGGAAAGTGAAACATTGGGTTCCACAATTCATGAATGATTTCCCACTGACTCCCTTCAGACAGGCAGCATTTAATTTACATGAAAAAACAAGACGTGAACAGGTCAGCTACGCCTACTCTGTGGCTCCTGAGGCAAGCTCAGTCCTGCCTCAAACCAAAAAATTTACTAATTGGTCTCATGAAGTCAGTTTAGAGACACATGGTGGTCTAGATCTTTGGAATACATTACTCTAATTTTTCTGTTATTTAGAAAAGGGTTATTAATTCACTCCTTTATCTACACACTTGCATCGAGAACAGAAGTAAATGTGATTCTGAAGTAAGAGAAGCTTAAAATACACTTTCAGAGTGATAAAAAAAACTTGAAAAGTAGTGTTTAACATACTCTGACTTGAGGAGAAAAATATACATATATTATTTCTGAAGAATATTCAGGCCTCTGAAGCACAAGCAGCAGTGTATCAAAATGGATTAAAGCCATGGTCATGACTCATCTGCAATAGCTTGTTGTGGCAGTGCTAAACACCGCCATCATGAAATGAAATAGTAACTGCACTAGAAACTCTTCTCCATGTAACAGCAATGCCTCTGTAGTAAGCCAGACCACTCTACAATACCCAAATTAGAGCAGCAGCATTAATGTTTCTGATACTGCTGCCTTGCTTACCCTTGGTAACAGCCCGCTTTCGCTGTTTGCTGGCAGCTCTCCCAACCTAAACCACTACACTTCGAGACAGGAAGCCCCATGTGGGAACAGGTTTTACTGACAAGGCTACATGCTACTGAACAGCAATCACTTCCCACAGGGAGATGCAGCAGGTGCTTAAAAGGTAAGAGTAACTCTCAGGAGACAAGGGTGGAGTTTCAGACAGCAATTATTCATAAACTACAATGCTGCTTACACTGCAGAATCATTCTGATCTCAACTAAAGCAAGTTACCTACCGTAAAGTATCACCAGCCACATTCTGCCTCCTCTCTGCATGGATGCACTACCTGGAGAATGTAGCCTTCAGACATTGTTGTGGGTCTATGTATATATATAGATACATACAGCAAGTGTCTTTCATTCTAGTTCTGCAGATAAAAACAACACTTCTCCCTACCACCTTGTGCGTAAGCCATGAACAATGGCAGTCATATGCCCCAAAGTCAAAACTCACATAGCTGATCTGTCAGCGCTGGCCTAAATCAAGACACCGGCTTTGTGCACCTCACAGATGAGAAAGGAATGCTCTGCCCTCTGCAAAATACACAGGTGTATTTGCAAGAGTAATAGTTCATTTCTGACAGTGTTTAACTGGCACTACCCACATGCTTATAATGCAGCCAAGGGTGTGACTGCTGCACTTGCATACCTGAAATTGCTTTAAATTTAGCAAGTACAAGTAGTGAAGAAGGGACACCACAAAATGCAGTTTAGCCCAGTTTCCATAAGACGTTCCAAGAATAGTCATGCTCATGTAACTTGAAGAGAGGACCGAACAACCGCACCTCTGCTGCTACGGTTACATACAGCAGCTAAATAAAAACTACTGTAGGTGCGCTTACCTACACTGCAGCCATAGGAAACAATTTGAGACATGCCCAAACGCAGTACATCACTACTCGAACATGTCTTAGTACATGACTTGACATAGTGAAGACACTACTTGGGACACGACTTCAGTGCTTCAGTACCTCACTGCTTGCTGCAGACAGTGCCATGAGTTTACAGAGTATGACATCCATTCTGACACTGATTACTGTAGCCTAAACATCTAAAACAAACGGAGGAGAGCTAGCGCACATGTGCCACAAAATACAGTGGAACTACACAAACTCCAAATTCACTTGTGGAAATTGGAATATCTGAAGAAAGTTAGATCTGCTTATATCGTGCAATTCCAGTTGCAAAACCTCACACCGGAACTACATTACCAAGCAGACTTTTACCAGGCAGCAATCATGACACCAGAGACAAGGTAATACACTTTTTAAAAAATGCAACTATTAGGCAAGCTTTATAGAGCGTCTTGTGTAAGAGGTCCTGCACGTAAAATGAAATCCTGCCATAAACCTCAAGCAGCAAGTATTCTAGCCATTAAGTATCATAACAATGCACAAACCCCACTGGACAAAAGACAAAATATATACCTTTCTAAAAAATATCTATTTGAATTCATTGTTATTTTGCCACTTCTAAAATAATACAGAGGAAAGAGATTAAGCTGGGTTGGAGTTTGTTTTGACTTAGATCATATGGGAGCTATTGGGTGAAAACAAGCTGAAAAACAAACATCGCATTAAAAGAGATACGGTTTAGTTTCAGATGTACAATCACTAGGCTGAAGCAAGAATTTAAGAGAGTAAGTTCAGAATTCAAGCAGATGTTAAATGTTTTACTTTTACTGACATCAGACTGTGGCTTGTTGGGTACCAATAGGTACATTTCCTGAAACTGATGGGTAAGTAATTGGGATGGCCTACAAAATAAGAGGAAAAGGATTGAGTTATCCTTTATTTATAAACATATTATAATTGCATATACTACTTCTGGTGGAACACAAGCATATCAATTAACACTGGTGACTGATTTTTTACAGTGTTTTTTTTTAATGTGAATTGTATTAGCTGTGCTCGAATAAAAAGGTACAAACAACTTCTGACGTAAGCCTATCCTCATAAAATTACATTTCATTCAGACTCAACGTCATAAAAGAACAAATCATTCCTTATTTTATAAAGTTCTTGAAGATTGTTTCTTTGAAGAGCAGTCAGGTCTCATCTTTGACAGATGTTCCTCCACTTTATAATATCGCAGTAGTAGCAGCTTTTTCAGATTTTTTGAATGAAAACATACTTACGACTAGAAGTTTCCTTCTCTTAGTCACTTTCCAACGAGCAGAATTATGTCTGACTGTCCTGGGTTCGGCCAGGACAGGGTTAATTTTCACCGACTCCAGGAAGGGACACAGTCAGGGCGGGCTGACCCCAGCTGGCCATACAGAGCTGGGTATTCCATACCATGTGCCGCCATGCTGGGTGCCGGTGGGGGGGAGCTGGGCGGCAGGAACTCACTCGCGGGTTGGGAGCTCGCAGCAGCAGCGGTCGTGGAGAGGGGCTGTGTTGTGTGGTCTGTTTTGTTTTGTGTATTCCCCTTATCTGTATCGTTGTTGTTGCTGTTCCCTCTGTTTGCTGTTCTGTTAAACTGCCCTTATCCCGACCCGCCACCGGTTTCTGCCTGTTTCTTCCCATTCTCCTCCGCACCCCGGCGGGGGGAGGGGCGGCCGCGTGGCGCTTTTGTTGCTGGCGGCAGCCGAANCNNAACACTGACTCGGCAACACACCCCAGGGAGAAAGGGGAAACTGCAAATCTTTTAGACTGGACCCATTTTAAACCATCGCTTATGCTTAAATTTGTAATCAAACCCTGTATTTTCTAATGAAAGGAGTCTAGCCATTGTGTCAGCTCCTTGCATTATATAATTCTATCTAATAAAGATTAAATTTATAATCATGAACGCATGTGACATTATAGATGTTTAACAGACACCAGTGCTCCCAAAGTTTGATAAATTTATAAAAGCATTTTGAAAGAAAAATTTATTATATTTTTACTATTATACTATAAAAATATTTTATTGTCAATGTATCTTTTCTGCTTCCTTGGGTCTCTTTTTGGTGCAAGGAAAAAAGTCTGTGGGAAGCAAATACTTAGTCAAGGGGAGGCCTCAACTGTAGATCTACTTGAAATAATTAGGAACTGTCAAACAGCATAAGAAAGACTACGTATTCCAGAGATATTCTTTATTATTCTGTTCTGAATCTAAAATACAACCAAATGAAGTCCAATTCACACTTGTGGGAATGCTGCAGGTCTCCATCTTCTGAAGTTTTGGTGGAAAAAGAGAAGGCAGGCTGTCTGTTCTAACGGCATTTGCAAGCTTCAAACAAAAGTCAAGGCATTACTCTCCTGAGCACAAAAAATACTTAAGAAACAGCTGTCATCTCCCCCCAAAAGTGCTAACTGAAGCATGTAACCCCTCCTCAAAGAGGTGACTTCTTGGTCCTCAGTATGCTGGTCAATACACCAAAACAGGAGCAGCTGATAAACCAGCTTTCTCTGACACTGAGGGATCAGAGATTTACTGAATTTAAGAGCAGCAGATAACACTGCATTATCCACTCTGACCATCTGTATACCTCAGAGCACCCAGAACCTCCTGTACTGATGGCTAAACCACAACAGCTACTCCCCTTGAAAGCTCCAGACTGCATCTCTTAACATTTCTGAAAATCCACTGCCAGCTTTGATAGATTACTCTAATTGTTAACTGTTCTTGAATTTGCCCAGACACAGCTAGCAGCAATTGATTGGTCTTTGTCCTTCACAAACAGAACAGAGATTCCATAGGGAAGATCATACATCTTCAAAATAATCTCTCAGTCTTCCTTATGGCAAGATGAGATACACTGATCATTAAGGGTCACTGAAGGCATTTTATACAGCCCACTATCTTTTCATATGTGGTCTTTTCCCAACTTTAAAAAAAAAACAACCAAACAAAAACACAAAAAAATCTCCCCACACAAAAGGCGGTAAACCTACTTCAAGAAATAATAAAAAATTAAATCATGCGGCTACAATAATTACTACAAATTCCTTAATTTCTAGTAGCTTAGTAACCAAGCAGGATTTCTTCATAGTTAATACAAACTGGTTCAATTTCACAGCATGAGATCTTTAACAGCTACAATACAAGATCTTAACTCCAATTGTTCAGCAGATAGAGTACAATCTTAGTGAATCATCTTTTTTGACAAAAAAACCCCCAAGCAAACAAAACCCCAAACCCAGAAGAGCTACCATTATGCAGTGTTAGACAGTGAAGGACAGATAAAGTACTGCATAAAGTACTATCTTTAGTATGTTATTTTGAAAAAAAAAAAAAAAAGATTTTACATAAAAAACTAGAATTTCTCAAGACATATTTCTTTTCCTTCTGAAGTTAAAACCTTTGCCAAGAAGCTATATAAAAATGCACTCGCTTGCAACCTCAGAGCATGCCCACCATTCTGGGAATTTAAACATATACCAACTACCTAAAGCATAACATAATCCAGACACAAAAATGTAAGGCCCTCTCTCTTCAAAAAAGGCCTTTTCCGTTAGCTTTCAGGCAAGGAATGCTTAATGCTTTTTTTGATTTGTTTTTGTTTTTTTTTAAGTTACAACCATGCAACCAAAGATCATACTCTCATTTATTCACACTGCTTAATCTTATATTCAAGCTCGATATGCACCGCAAACGATTAATCAGAGTTTAGCATTCAAGGACACAGACTGTACCTAAGCAAAGCTATCCCTTTCAAACCCTCATGTTCAAAGAGCAACTACATTGGAAGTTTGAGCAGGCTTTACACCATGCGGCTTTCCACAGTAAAAACTAACACTATGTGAACTAAAACATACAATGACCATCTATAACCTGCCAGGATGAGTCTGACTAGCTTATTTTTTAAAATTACAGAATTCAACCATTTCATCAGATGCATTTTTCAAGTGATATCGAGTAAATGTGTGAAAAAGCAGATTACCCACCATATACATCAGAATGTCTCTAATCATCACCATTGCTGTTTGATGATCATTCCATGCTTGGTTTAGTGTTTGTAGAAAGTTGTTATTCAAGGAGTTTAACACATCTTCTCGCACCTGAAGCGAAAAAGAATAAATTGTCATAAACCCAAGTCAGTTTTTCTTGCATCATTTAAATCTTTACAAGCTTTGCTTCAAAAATAAAATTCTTGCTCTTCTATGAACTTTAAAGTTACAAACAAGTTCTTGCTTTTCCTGGGTGCTGACCACCCCTACCTTGTATTTCACTTCTGTGGGAAAACGACTTCCCACAAGTAAGAAAAATCAGGCTAAAAACAAGAGCAACAACATAAACACGGATATTCAATTTCAAAGGAATACCTGAAATCTCAAATGCTAAAAATATTTTTTACAACTCCTCAAATGTTTCATTTCCTATGCTATAGGGTTTCAATTAATGTTAACTTTATTACCAAGCAATTTCAGAATAGCGGGTAGTACCGGTAAATGTTACAAACAGAACAAGTGCAGGTGGAAAACTGGCCATGATGACATTTAGAAAGACATGTTGAGATAGCAGAAAGTTACAGCAAGCAGAGTTCTGAAAGGAAACAATCACTTGCTAAAGACCAGACTCTTATTCTAATAATCCATAATCGACAACAACAAGACTGCAGGAAACAAAAGAAAGTCACCATTGTTTTTACTGTATTTGCTGGTTGATTTGTTTGTCTTATCAACTTCAGGCTTCATTTCTTTTGGACACTACTGCTCCCTACTAACAAAAAAGACCATCCAGTTTCATACTTTGATTTTCACGCAGTAGGCATGTACTACACTGCTCCAGCTTTAAACTCGTGTAAAAGAGAAACCTGAGGGAACATTAAAAAATTACTCCAGAGTTAACAAAACATGTGAATTGACTTCAGACATAACATGAAGAACACAGTGCCCTCTGTTGTAACCGAACAGAATGTATTTTTACATTTATGGATTTGCATTTATACCTGTGTGATAGTGTAAGCTTCAGTACAGTGAATTCACCAGGAAAACAAAACACACAGGACAAACAGCCACAAGCTGCACCAACATCAGTTGCAACCACCCGATAGACTTCATTCTGTCATTTAAGTTTTATGAAGTGATTAGGCAAAACCAAAACAAAAAATTCAGTTTGCCACACTACTATACATACTCCATGAACTTAGATGAGCAAAGCAAAAACATACCATGGCATATCATGCAAAAAACAATGGTCTCTTCTCGAGAAGCTGTGGAAACCTATCCCCATAATATTCACCTTGAGTTTGAATCTAGGTGATGTAGGTAAGCTTGTTGGTCGTTCAAAGCTTTCCGAAATCTTCAAACACCTACTCCCCAGACCTGAGCAAGCCCTCCCCACCTTGCTTTTGGAAAACACAACATGCAGTTGTAAGTCACAGCCAGCACTGCTTAACTGCCTCACTCTATCTGTCAGAGACCGTCATTTACCCATTGGTACCCAAGCCGTGTGCCCTGCTGTCAATCAGTCTATGTAGCTTTTAGTTGAAATGTAAATATGCATTAAAAACTTCATGGCCATACTTACAAAGAGTATGCAGAATCTCCCACAACAAGAGAAAGAAACACAACGTGGTTGCTTTCACTTCTTTAGTCAATATGGAAAAACAACAGGATTTGGTAGATCATCCACCCTAACGAAACTCACCAAGGCAAAACTAAAAGCCTGATTAGTTTACAACCACGGATCATCAGGGTAGGGATTGATCAAGTTTACCCAAGTGAACGCGCCCATCACAGAATTCTCCAAGGATCAAATTTTTTTTTTTTTTTTTTTTTAAATAACACAGAGCCAGTGTGCCTTTATAATTACACACTTCCCTCACAATAACCCTACTAGACTAGCCAGTGCCACATCACATACCAACTGTTAGCAAAGGGGGGTGCTTGCCACCAGGCAGCAATGACAACTTGCTTCCAAGCAGACACGGAATGTTCCGCTCTGTACCACCTCTGCTCCACACAGTATGCCACGTGGCTTTCTGGAAATGTGTTTTAAATCCAGCAATGGGTGCTGTACAACAAAACTACTCTTAAGAGTCTCTCTGTGAAGCTTCTCAGTGACACTCTCCCAGGTTTATTTTAAGTTGCAGACAGGTTTGGGAAACCGTTCTTTCAGTTACTACAGAAGCCAACCAAATTACTGTTTACAACAGCTGTCTAGTTAATCAGCATTGAACACATTCCTTCTATGGGCCATGAATACAATGATATTACAGGAAAATTACTACAGTGCACAAAACATCTTAGCCATGCAGAGGCGCAGCATTAAACTGCTTCAGTGGCATAAATGGCTTGTAGTCAAAAAACCTGGATATCCACACTCTTCGACAGAGAAGGAAGCCCTTCAGAGACACAGCTGCTGCTCTTCCACAGCCTTCAGAACATTTAAAACTTCAAGACTTATCAGCAGAACATTACTTTCAATTAGCTGAGCTTGTAAGTGGTTTCTATAACAATATTTGCCGTAAATTGGCAGACATATCCAACTTCAGTAGGACTGTCCATATACAGTCTCACAGGTTCATAATCTACAGAAGGTCGTCTTCTATTTTCAAGGATGAAATGTTGTTATTAACTTCAGGCTCGACTGTATTTTACACTGGATATAGCTCCTACAGAAATAAAGCACCCTCCCCCACCAATCTCTTAAGAAGAGTTTGTTGGCATAAGCTTTAAATAACCCTCTATTAAGTGTACACAAAGCAGACTTATGGCCTAGTATTTTCTCTCTTACGGTGCCTGGCCTGACGCAGCAGCACGAACAGCTCGCTTATGTGATTTCCACTACCGTAAGGACAGCCAGAACCTTCTGAGGGGAGCAGCAGTACAGAACAGCACTTTCTGAATGAAGGCCTCAAGGTCTCAGAACTCTTATTACAGAGCTTCTTCATCTACAAAAGTCCTAGTAGTACAAAAAACTATTCCAAAATCTTTGAGTTACAACTAAGCTAACAGATTAACTATGACTTTACGAGAAGTGTCTGTTCACCCCTGCAGCTGCTATTGTTTTTGCTGAAAGAAAAAAGAAAACACTGAAGAATATTGATTCTAAATTCTATTTATTTTCTGGCAATTCCTTTACATCCTTTTGCCCTCCCTATAATTGCAGATTCCACAAGATCATCTTAAAACATCATTAAGGAAAGATAAAGGTAGATAACGCTTCATACATTGTCAGTCAGGCTTATAGTACACTCTAACGCTCACTAATAATCTGTCTCCTACATCAGTCCTTATGTCATTCCTCCCTACTTCATAAATGTTACAGAAATAGTCTTAAATTCCCTGTAGGACATTCCTATCTTCTTTCTCCCCTTCTCTCAGTGATGCCACAATAGCAAGTTTTAAAGCTTGCCAAGGATCCTCAACATACCTTTGTAAATCCTAAAGTAGACATTCTTCCTCCACCCCGTACTGTCCGCACCATCACCCCATACATTCCTTCTGCACTTCACAACAGTGCCGCAACGGCTGGCTCTGTGTCCCCCTTACCAAAGGCTTTCTGGCATTCCTGCCTTTATTATTATTCTGAGCTAGCATGCACCGTCGCTACCAAACTCCACCCGCCGTATCAGCAAAGACCACCGTACCTTAAGGCATTCTGGCATGCCAGCAACAGACAGTAACAGAAATGTTTGATAAGATGAAGAAATCTTACAGGATACAAGAATATCCCAAGCATCTCTTTCTTTTCACCAATGCTCTAACGTCTCCCCAAATCAGCACATTTCAGCCCATTTAAGTTCAGGGCAGCCCTTTACATCTCTGACTCTGATGTAAAATGAAAAACCAACAAAATTGTGTTGAGCTTGGCCAACAAATCAACCAATTCCTTTGTCACATACAATTTACAGAATATATATATAATATGTTGCATGTCATGGGTTTAGATTTCACTTGACTGTGTAACGTTCATAAAAATGAAGGGGACTTTAAAAATATTATCCTGTAAACTTTTTTTTTATTCTAACAGAAGTGATGTTGCTCATCATCAAATGGTCTGGAGAGCTGTAAACTAAGCTTTGTGTGTTTGTTTTTTAAAAATGCTTTTACAACATGTGCAAAGAATTAACAAACTAGGCTTGAGAAGTGTGAAGGAAGAGCGAGCATCCACATCAAGCTACAAGATCATCGAAGGAGGAGAAAAGGAAAAATCAGTGATGTACCAGATACACAAGAATGAAATGCCTGAATTAAGATGAGAGGTTTCAGCACTTTTTCTTCATCAGTTTTTTAAAATTCAATACTACACGTACAATACTTTAACGATTATGTCAATACACAGGCAAGTATACGTTTTAGAATGTCCTTACCCTGAAGTACAAACAATGTAGTTCAAGACAGCCGACTCCTGTCAATGATGCAGAGTAAGTTACCTGGCTTACTACTGCCTTCATCAAGCAGCCAGAGTCTGGTGACTGTAGCTACAAGCCAATAGGGTCTGCAAGTTCAAAACCAAGCTTACTTTATCGCAACTTACTTGTATCTTCTTTTGATCATGTTTGCACCTATCATTTTATTTACAATTAAACAGACCGTGAAGACAGTACACAGTATTCTGTTTTCTTGTTGAGAAGTTAATTTTCTTCTTTAAAGTGTTTAGTTTCCTTCTTTAAAAATGCTGAGTAAGCACAACTTTTATCTAGCAATCAAATACGCATAAAGCATAAACATAGCTTTTAACTGTGTCACACCAACAATTAAAAAAAAAAAAAAAAAAAAAAAAAAA
>Ga0065711_1047014_pt1 | contig 12572 bp, 8 predicted proteins | sample Hoacrofraction12_FD_59098 | JGI IMG/M metagenome (GOLD analysis project Ga0065711, IMG submission 59098) | Hoatzin crop microbial communities from Cojedes, Venezuela - Epithelial fraction 12 v2 (version 2) | ecosystem: Host-associated > Birds > Digestive system > Esophagus > Crop | place...
GCCGAAGGCTGGGCTGGGGCTTGGGTCGGCTGGCGGAGGGCTGCGAGGTGCTCCCGGCGTGTGCTGGGCTGGTCCGGCATTGTTGTGAGTGTGGAGCTTCCCCCCCCCCTCCCCCGGCTCGGGGAGTTTGTGTTTGCATTGCCAAAATGTTACTTTATCTGTCTCCGGAGATTGTTAGCGAATGGCTAGTGTTTGACATTTTGTGGAAAAAGAGATGTTTAAATGGATAATAATCCCCTGGTTGTAATTCCCATTTTTGAAGTAATTGAACAAATTCTTCATCTCTTGTTGACTGTACATATTTTTCTGGTGTTAATAGGCTGGCAAAAAAATATTGCTTGTCTAACTTATTACAAACAATATTTGCTGAGCAAATACTGCCTGCCTTGTCTGAGCTAAGTTAAGCAGAGCAGGAAATTTAATATTTTCAGAGGGGCATTGACAAACTAAGACTTTGGCTTTTGATTTTTGTTTTGTGTACGAGGAGCAGTGAGTTGTCGAGAGGAAGCACCTAACGAGTCGCTTGACGGGCGTAATAACTTGAATTCCCAGTAAACATGAGCAATCCTGGTGCCTTTGCCCACAGTCTGTGACACACCGCGATAAAAACGTGGGCAAAGTTTTGGGTGCTCTCCCTGCTTCAGATTTGCTGTCACTGGTGTATCTGGTAACTCACGTTACAGCGACCAGGGGTTCTGGGTGAGTAATCTCAGAGTTCCCTGGGATCTCTGGCATCCTTGGCTCAGACTTCGAGATTCCCATTTTGTTGGTGGGCTTCCCTGCTCCCCAGCCCACCCCTCCTGCCGCGCAGGCCTCTGGGCTCTGGTGGCATCGGGAGGTCCCAGAACCAGCTTCTCCAGGTCCCCGAGATGGTCCCTGTGCTCCCACAGAGGGGTCGGCGATGGCCTTGGCCGTCTGCCCTGGTGTCGGGGCGAGCAGACCTTTGCTTGGGGAGTCCGGGACGTTTAGTCCAGCAGCCCCTGAGCAGCGCTAGGTGTGCAGGCACCGGCGTGGGGAGATGGTTTCTGTTGGCTTGGCGATGGCTGTTCCTCGGCCTTCCGTGGCATCGTTTGTGGGGTGTTGTCCAAACAGGAAAGCCAACTACTTTGTCTACACAGAACTGATAATGAGCGAGTGAGCAGCTTTCACGTGCCTCTAAAACAAATGCTGTAGACCTGTCTGTATCTTCTTTTTCTTTTTTTTTTTTTTCTTGGGCATGCTCTTAGTTAAATGTGCGTCAGCAGATAGGTCCAATTAAACCCCAGAGTCTCTACTGAGCTGTCAGTGAAGAAAGTAAAATTTGTCTTCCTGCAGAAATTTTCTACCATGATGAGCACATTATCAGGAAATAGAATTCAAATGATAGTGCAGTCCCTCCAGGGCTGACGGGGAGAACTCCGGGCTTTTCAAATGGGATAAGCCTGGTTATCAAATCAGCCAAACCGTAACCTTGATAACGGGGCACATGAGAGTAGAAGGTGACCTTAAACTTCTGCCACCCCAAAGTACATCTGTCTGTGGAAGCGCTTCTGGTTTTTCTTTAAAAAAAAAAAAAAAATTACGTACAAGTCTTTACAAAACTGTCCCCTTTCAAACTCTTCCAAAACACTTCAGTACCACCTGAAATGAATTGATTTCTACTGTATTTACCGGCACACAAGAGGACACGTGCGTCTCGGCATCTTGGATGGTACTTGGCGCCTTGGAGGGAACGGTGCGAGCAGAATTCAACTGGTTCTTTTGGGGCCTGAACTAGGAGGTGTGTTGTATTCGAGGTTCTCGGAGAGCCCTGATGATCATGTGCCTTTTGTAAATCCCAGTAACACTAAAAAAGAGAAAAGACTCTGCGTTGTGTGGATTTTTCCACGCAGCGCTGCCCCTGACCGTGGGGGATGCCCGGCAGATTTGATGCAGCAGCAAGGGAAGGGGATGATGAAGGCAAAACTGCTATGAAGCACCATATGGCCATGTGAATGACTGAATCAGCAAGGTCCTTTTGCATGGTGTGGAGCTGTGCTCTGGTGAACTGGGCTGCAACAGGTGGTTTTCTGGAGGAAATTTGCTTTTCAGTGTACATTTGTTTTTTAAGAGTTCTTAAAATCTGATGTGATGATATATTGAAAATAAGAATTGTAACCTTTCATGTTCGTGAGGGAGGAGAAAGAATAGAAGTAAGTATGCAGCCTAGAAACAATACTGAACTTAAGAGAAGTCTTATTAAATTTTGAATCCTAAAAAGAGCTTTTGTTGCATATGTGGTAGTTTGTTGGGATCCTTGCTTGTGTTCTTCTTCGCGGTTTGTTTGTCACTTGACGTTGCAGCGAGCTGGGGTTACGTTTAGTAGGCTAGCTAAGCTTTGGGCTTCGCCCTGGGAATGAAACTTCTCAGTGGTTAGGCACAACTTCGTGGCAGAAACATTTGGGAGAGGTAAGGTGGTTTTTTGTTTTCTCTTTGTATCTCAAAATATTGTGAATTCCCCTTCCCCGCTGAAGAAAATTCTCGCCACTGGTGTTCCTGTAAATAAAGGCTGCTATATATGTGTGCGTTTTCTTCCTTAGTGTTGACCCGGGGTTTGAACAGTTAAGGTTGATGCTGAGGCATGGCTCTGTGAAGTCTCCTTTAGCTCTTTGGTGTGATTTTTAAGCAGTATGGATTTTGATTTAACTCATGTGGCAATGTTTCCTTTGGCAGTTGTTGTCTGAAAACATTGCATCTTGTTTCAGTGATACTTACTTGTGACTGGAGGATCCCCTATCCTACCAACTTTCACATAAAGACTGATTTGATTATATGTATTTTTTTAAATCGAGAGGGGAAAAAAAGCCCGCAGACTAACCAGTGACAGACGACTCCTGTGTGTAAGAAGTGAAAACTTCCCCTTTCCCTTCCTTCCCCTGAATATTCTTGTAGAAATCTGGCTCCAGCTCAGGTTAAGTGCAGCTGACGTGTGTGTAGAGGTGTGTTGGGGCTTTTTTTTCTGATACTCAGCCACCAAACACAACTTTGGAATTGACAACCTGGAAGCTTGGTGTGCCCTGACCTCCTGGCTTGAGGTGGTCAGCGAGACGGGTGGCTGCTGGAAAACCATCAGCTGCTGGTGCTGCCCGGGGACGGCTCCCGTGCCGGGGTCAGGAGAGCTGGCGGGCTGAGAAACGGGGGATTTCTCGCCACCTTCTGAAATGAATGGTATGGATGTGAGCATGTGTGTATATTCATTACGTTCAGATGAAGCTGCTAATTATTCTTGAAGGTGATTGGTGAATCAGAGCGAGAGAATCTAAATGAGTGAGTCGGTAGTTGAGGGCTCTCTCTGATCATAGCTGTTCCTTTCAAGTATGAAAAACAGCGCTAAAAGGGAACTTCATCAGAATGTTAATGAATCCGATCTTTGAGAGCAATTGTTCTCCCAAAGTAGTTGTAAAGACAAGGGGTTGTGTTTTCTTTTTGGCTGTTGTTTATCATTTTTACAGATTCCAGCAAAGCTTTGGAGCGCTGCATGGAAATTTTAACTTTCCTGGTGCGTGCGCGTATGGGTTTTTTAGGAATATTTAACCTACTCATAGAATTTTTGCCGAGAATCTGCTCGCAAATGTGTGTGGAGCGACGTGTTGTGCAGAAGTAGATCCCTGAGCTGAAACGGGACAGACCTTGACTTCGTGCACATCGTCTTGAAGCCGCGATGCTGCCCTTACAAGCCGCACTGGGGCCCAGCTGCGTCTGGCTGCAGACCCTAAGGAGATTAACGCTTTGCCCACTCTTACTTTCGTTTGCATCCAGAGGTCTGGCGGTGCTAAATCGCAGTCGCTTCTCTGCTGTTTGCACTTGAGCGTGGCAGAGTTTAGAGGGCCTAATGGTGATAGTAGAATTCTGGACAGAATCCATAAGTTCTTCAGCTGTTATCTTGATAAGGCTGTTTTCACATGTGTGTTGTACACTGTGCTGTTACTGTTGCTCTGATCTCTCATGATAAGAAAACCAGGGTATTTAACTGCAGCTTCCTGCTCCAGAGGTTTTGGGCTAGTTCCACAGCCCTAGCTATATAACTTCTCGTTTATTGTCATCTCTCTGTATATGTACTTTGCAGCTTAGTTTTTACTGTAGTTAGTCTTGTGTTTTAAAACAAGTTTCTAGATTTTAAAGTGTTTTTCTGTTCTACTTGATTGTCCGGTGATGTATTAAGTCAGTGTTTCTGATGGCCGGTTATTTCTGTAAAAAAGTGCTTTTAACCTCAGGAATGATAATGATTTTCTGGATGGTGCTCTAAGGGCTCTAAATGCCTTTTGGTTTTCCCAAAGGCTTGTTAGTCTCCATTGATTTCTTCTCCTAACTGTTGATTTTTTGTATCTTGTCTGAAGCAGGTACTTAAGGTATTTTTGTTGTTGTTGTGGAAAGAGAGGTGGTTAACGCGGAGGTGAAACAGGGGGGCGAGCCCTGGAAAGCCTCAAGTACCTGCTGGGTCAGGCCAGGGATGGAGGGGAGCTGGCTTCCCTGCACACCACGGTCGGGTGGCCGGTGGTGGGGAGGAGGGATCCAGCTCCTGCGCTGGGGCTGGAGTTCTTCACCTCGTTAGTGAAACCTGCCGGGATCAACGGGCGCATTGTGCGCACGAGCAGCAGAGACCGTGTGCCTGGCGCGTACAGGCCGCGGCACCACCGGGCGTCCAGCGTGGCTGCGCTGGCGTGGGAGAAGGGAAACAGCATGCTTGCATCAGGCTCGGCCGTGAAAATCCCAGCCAAGCTCAGGGGTCACCCTCCTCCCTACCTGAGGTCCCATTTGTAGCTCAAACTGCACTTGACCCTGTCTGTTTGGGTGTTTTGAAAGACCTCTTCATATCTTAGCAGTTTTCTGAACTATTTTTCTGCAGCATGACTGCTCAGCCTTGCTTCAGGGGTCTGAAACCTGGGGTGAAACGCGAGATGGAGCTTGTCGAAACATCAGGGGAACCAACCACCTCAGAGAAATTAAGAAGATAATTATAATTAATTAGAACATTTTTGATATATAGAATCATAGAATGATAAGGGTTGGAAGGGACCTTAAAGATCATCTGGTTCATATCATATTTAAGAAATATAAGGTACTCTGTATTGCATAGATAAGGTTTTTTGATAAAAGGGATGTAATATAATTAGTGTTCCACTTCATCCAAATAATAGATTATATAGGATCCAAATTCATGTTTGTTTGCAGTAGTGCATCTGACTTCTTGTCTAGTGAGTACTGAAAACTTTACTCTCCTCCCAGTGCGCTAACGAGATGTACTTTTTATCATTTATCTCAATTATTTCCCAGAACGAGACTGGCTAGCACAAGGTTGCTTTCTGGGAAGGCAGCAGGGAACCAGGGGGCTGGGTGGGATGGGATCAGCCTGGCGTATTTCGCTTTGTTGCTCTGACAGATTCGCGCTTGCTCTGCGGAAGGGCCGATGTGTCGCACCCGTCCCTCTTTAAAAATTCATGTAGGTACTACTGAGATACAGTACGTGGGCTGGAGACAGTTACACTGATACAGGGGTTTTTGGGGGGGGCTTTTTTTGGTTCTCTCTTGATATCCTTCTGCTCTCCTGCTTTCTGTTTCTCGGTGCGAGGTGTTGAGTTCTCCGGGCAGAGCCACTGCAGGCTGCTCCCCCTGCCTCAGGCTGAGCTGGACCTGGTGGGCTTTGCAGGCGGATGGATCCTAAACCTCTGTGTGCCTTGGCTGGGCCAAGTGCTACCGAAATGTGCTTACCACGTCAGCTTCTCTGGCGACTGGTCTTTGGCCTGGCGATACCGGTCATGGGGACCATCCCGGCGTTTGTCTGCGGTGCTGCAGCCAGTACTTGAGAGCAAACAGTATCAGCAAAACTGAAACACTGTGTCCTGCTTGATGCAATTTTATTTTTAAATAAAGATTTGAAATACCAAGATGCACGTCCTCCGTAGTGTATCAGCTGTATGTGAACATCCAGCTGTAAGTGAGAACAATTTCCAATTCACTGCACTTTAATGCCTCCAGTTTATCACGGTAAAGGTATAAAAGAGTTTTATGTGGGTGAAGTGGCTCTTGCTGTTTAAATATCTTCTGGCTCTGCTGTGTTCAGCACAACGGGGGCTGAGACCGCTCCAGCCCTGTTCCTCACATAGAGAAGAGTTGGAGCCCTGTTCCATCTCCTTGAAAAGTGGTCTCTTTTCTAAAACTAATGATCTATTAAGAGTACTGCTCAGATGCCGAAAGGAGAATCCGTCCTTATGTTATTAAACCAAAGTGTTTAAAATGGAGGAGAGGGTTAAACAGCTCCCGAGCCGCCTAGGCAAAACCCGACCTGCGTTTAGTTGTCGGTCCAGTTCCTCTGGTGCAAGGAATTGTGCAAGCTGGGCAGGTACAAACTGCACCGGCTGCAGGGCTCTCCCAGCCTGTGCCCAGCCAGGCCAGCCGATGTGCCGAGCCCTGATGACAGGTGAAGAGCCGCAAGTCAGCTTTTGTAGCATAATTGTTTTGCACTGAGTGACTGGATCCGAAGTTCAGAAATACCTGGTGAAAAGGAGCGCAGGGGCAGCTCTGATCGTAGCGCTTGCACGATCCAGGATGAATGCAGAGCGTTTCCTTTGTAGCTCTGTCTTGCTTCAAGCAAAAAGGGACTAAACTTGAACAAAAGTTGCATCTGCAAGGTCAGTGGTTGGCATGGGTAAGGGGATTGAAGGGATCAAAATGATTTCCCTGCGCTGCTGGCTGCAAAACATGGGCTTATGGCGCCATTCCTGTCTCGCTCTTTGTGCTCAGAGCAAAGCTTTTTTAATCGTGTGCTGGCTATCTATAGTTGTGCCACACAAACATGGCAATTTGAAGTCAAATGCTCTATTTTGGGGACTGTCGGCAGGGCAAGGGAGCTGCACTTGGGCTCCTCTCCTCTGTCCAAAGCCTGCCTTGCTCTCTTCTGAGCTGGTTGTGATAGAGAGGCATTCAGAAGAAAAATATGTACGTATAGTGCACTTGTGCCTGTAGTCTAAATGTAAAGTTTATAGTGTTTGCGGTTGGGTATCATCACATTATCTTCCTCTCCAACAGATGTTCTTTCTAGCTTCATAAAAATATGACTGTAATTGTTTTGGTGGGGTTTTTTTTTCCCAATTTTAAATATAGATTTATTTACTCTGATGCTAGCGTATCCCTGATCTAGCCTGTACTTAGTGAGGAGGTGCTTAGGTTAGGAGGAAGGGTGCAGCCCGAGTTGGGAAACAAGTGATAATTTAGGGCTTCAGTCTATTCAGCGGGCTGTGGCGAGCTGATGGACACCGACGTCATTTCTTCAACCCCTCCTGTGGGTTAGTGAGGCTGCAGTTTCTTTCCTGGTATCTCTAGAGGACCTAAAACCCCAAAGAATTTTGAGGGAAGAAATGTCTTGAACCCTACACTGACATCAAGTGCATCAGCTAATAAATTTATTATTGCTGCTGGGTTTTTTTTTGGTTTTTGGTGGCTCATAAATGTCCTCTTGCACTGCTGTCAAAGAGGAGGTGCAGCTTCTGTTGCACTTAGCCTGAGCACATACTTGCACTCAGGGGAGCGAGACTCAAGATAATATGTAGCTAAGAGATGTTTATGGAATCAGTCAAACTTGATATAAAATAATTATGGTGTTTTGACAGCTTGTTAATAACTTGCAACCATTGGAAGAAATGGAATTATGGCGTTCTTCGTCCCTGATGGAACCTTGGCATTTCTTTCAGATTGTAAAATTAAAGAAAAAATGTGAAAGCCATTAAAATAGTTGGATGTGGTGCCTGGGAAAAATGATGGGCTGCTTAATTGAAAATATGCTTCATTCCAGTTGAAGTTCATTGCTGTTCAGTTCTGCTGACTTCCCTGTATCCGTAATGGAGAGGGAAGAGGGCTGATTCCCCCAAAATCCGTCTGGGAGGGGGTTTTGGGTGTCACTCAGTTCTTCGTCTTATCTGTGAATGAAGTGGAAGGAAATCCTAGCGAGCATTAGACATGAGAGAAAAGTCTTGTCACCTGTAATGACTAAAATCCCCTGAAGTGTTGCCAGCGTGTACTTTAGGAATCATATAATTATATGATTATTGAAAGAGACATAAAAGACCTCATGGCAAAAACCTTAGAAAGGGGGAGGGAGGGAATCCGTATGCAAATGAAGATACACAGAATTTGCTGTCTCTTTTTTTTTTTCTTAGTTATTTTTCAGTCCAAAGCTCAGTGATTGCTTTTATGGGGATTACTTAATAAAACTGGGGCATGCAAAGGAGGAGGAATTGTTTATGCCGCGTCACAGGACTGGCTGGCAGTCCTACGGAGTTGGAGTAAAAATGGATTTTTAAAAGTAAAACTGCAAAGTGTGTTTTCTGCTAACAAAATAGCTATTTGTTGTAATGTTATCCTACAATAAAAGTGTTTTGTGGTCTGGCGGTTAGCAGAGGGGTCCGGAAGTCGAGATAACGGGGTTTTCTTTCTGACTCCGCCACAAGTTTCCTCTCTCAGCTCCAGTCAAGTCCTTTCGTCGCTGCCTGTGTCACTTCGGCTGCCGGTGCCATTGCTTGGGTACCCGATGGGATTCTGGATTTGCCACTTGGGAAACTCATGTCACCCCTCTGACTCGAGGGAACCGTCTCTCCACCCTGGTACGTGTGACTTGAAGTGCACGCTGTGTTTGTGCCGGAGGCGATGGGAGAGCTGTGGATGACAGAGCTGCCCGTGCCATCGGTGCGTAGGAGCCACGGCAGTATTCCCTGTTCTGCTGTGGGGATTTGCTTGGCCATGGTCGGATGCTCCCAGGGACGGGTTTTGCGTGGGTGCAAGTGCAGCACGCTGCGGCACGGCTCGTGGCCACATGCTGGGTGTTACAGTGGGGAGCAGGTACGTGCGTTGGTGTCTGCTGGCCTCGTTTGTCACTTGGGTAGCTTGCAGCCGAAGTGGCAATCTCCCCGTGTGACCCGCCAGCGGAAGGGGTCCCCTCTGCCCCACCCCGGGGCCTGTGTGGTGTGTAAGCGTGTGTCACGCAGGGTGTGCGGACCGGAGCGGTGCCCCACTGAGCTGGCTATTAGTAGTGTAATTAGTGTGAGATTTTCCTGAGCTTTAGTTCTCTATCTTCTTTTAGAGTTAAAATACAGACCTTGACTTAGGGCTTCTTAAGTTCTTCTAGGCTTCATCAGTCCTTACTGATGCTCGGGATTTATAATCTTGCTTCTCATAGGAGCACTCGTTCATGCATTTACTAGGAAACTCTCCTGATGCAGAACAGACCCATATCTCAAGAGAGGTTTTGTTGCAAGATAGGCAAAAACCTCCTTCCTTTTTTCTCAGGCTTAACTAAAGCACTTGGTGTGTTTAAAAAAAGAAGGTGAAAAAAAAACCCCAAAGCTGTACCACTATTAGTGTCGAGTTGCTGAATATTTTGCATGATATCTCCAGGAAAAAAGAGTACCATTTACTCTGATATTCTAGTTTGAAGCTAAATAGTACCAAGTTGTGCTATGAGTTTGCTAATGTGATTTTTAGCTGAAAATGACAATGGTTTTCCAACCAGATGGATTCTATAACTCGCCTGCTATCAGCTCATCCATCAAACGCCCCAGATGTCTGTACGTTCAGTATAATGTGCACATGGTGATGTTGTTGATTACATCAAACAAACTGATAACCTTATTCAAGCCCTATTAATGCTCTCCGGGCAGCCTCCCGGCGTGTGTTGGGTGGTGAGGGGCGTGGGTGGGGGTGTTCTGCTGGCAGGCTGGCCCTGCAGGTACTGGGTGGGAGTTGGGAGTTGAGCTTTCCCAGATCCTTTCCATTGCTATGGAGATGGCTGCGTCTGCGGGGTCGACGTAATTTGTGTAGAGAGAACCATTTTGAGACGAGTTCAATACAGGCACTGATGTTTCCGATGCTGTTTGTATGGGAAAGAGGGTTAATGAAACAGAAATGAGAGCCTCTGGGCTGCACATGGTCTGCAACTTGATTTCACACAGCTCATGACTCTTCTTCCACATCACTGGATGGCACTAAGTCGCATAGGGTATGTGACTTAGAAATTAAAATTTTGTCTGCATCTAGGCAAAAGTGCTTGCAGGGCTTGATCAGAAAAACGTTCCCGTGCTCATTACGAAGTCATCTGTGCGAGTTTTAGGCTTTTTGCAGGAAAAGATTATGTCTTAGCAGCTGTTGAATAGCAGGCTGTCTGGAGCTGCACAGTGACATCAAACCCCATTGCCTCAGTTAACAAATGAACTTGTGTTTTGGCAGGGGTGGGAATGCCATTTTCAAAACAGAAGTTATGAACTGCTCTGACGGGGGCCCACGTAAACTAGTGTGAACTCCCAGGTGACAGCTAAACAACTATATGTAGCTGGTTTTCTTGGTAGGCTCCCAAGAATTATATGTGAAGTTGGCCTTTTTTTAAGAAAGCGTTTACACGAGCTGTTTCCAGACAGAGCATCTTTGGTTTCTTAGCTTCAGCCGTGTTGTGTCCTGAGAAATACATTAATGGGTTGTGAAGTCTCTGAGCGTATTGCCTGGTTTTCCTCCACCCAGGAGGAGCTCAGGGTTGTCGTCGCTGGGCTTATGAAGTCCCTGGTCTCTAGGCATGTATTGCTCTTGTGCTGCAGCTTCAAGGCGAGCCATGCTACTGGATTTTAAGGTCTTAAAATTATTTCTCTTGATTATTCAAATCTTGTTGCGTTGCTCGGATGAAGGAGGCGTGTGTGGCTTTCCAGGGGACGGGGTCCAAGCCTCCCAGCTGGACCCAAGTGAGGTCTTTGCTGGTTTGCTGATCAGTGCTTCCTCGTCAAAATATATCAGTGGATTTTCTTTACCACTGCCAAAATAAATGCTGCAGACAACCCAGGGCCAGGAATGTCATCATCGTCGGGTTACTGAGTTTCTGCCTGAAGGTCAGTTAGCTGTGCCTGTTACTAAATAGCTGTTTGTGGTCTGCACTCATACACCGTGTCTGCTTGGCATAAAGGTATGTGGCTCAAACAGGGGCGTGTTTTAAGATACTTCTCTGTAACTTTGTTTGTAAGGTTGGTACAACCTGTAAGGATATTAATTTGACCTCGAAAAGGACAGGATGTAAATTGCTGGTGTTTATATCTGTGTTAAATACAATGTGCCATTCATGTAAAATCAGATTATTTGGTTTACTTAATGGCTCATGTGTATTGCCAGAGAGATCGGTCTTTTCTTTTTAACACTTACATGGCAGTTGGCAGATTTTACTTCCACCGCTGACTGTGGTCGCTTGGAGAGGTTTGTGCGCTGCACCAGCAGGACCGAAAGACAACCCGGTTCTGCACGGCAGCGGTGGGAAGCAAGCACGTAACATTGAGTTACAATAAAACGGGCAAACCCGAACGTCTGTGTCGAGCTTCAGCCCAACTTGGGTCCGGTTTCAGGAGATGCCAGATCTGGGTTGAATGGAAGCAGTCAGCAAAAACTCTCCGGAGGCTACTGGTGGGCTGTGCTGGCCTGGGAGCCAGCAAGGTCCGGCTGTCCCCACTGGCTGTGTCCCCTCGGGCGGGTGGCATCTGCTTCCCCGCTGTGCCCGTCCTCTGCAGTGCTGGCAGCGGGGCTGGTGCTGAGGATGGTCCTGTGAAGCAGGGTGGGATGTGGTAATGCGGAGCACCCTTCAGCGTTAGGGCTAGTAGATGGGCAGCTGCTGGTGGTGCATTTCCCCCAAGTAAATAGAGCTTGCCTTCATTTGGGGTGTTTCTTGGTTTGATTTTTATGTAATTCTGGTTTTCTGCTAATTACCGGTAGGTGAATTTTCACTTTTTGAGTGTGCTTACCTGGGCAAAAAGGAGCGAGTACTGAGGAGGGGGAATGGATTTTTGTCTCAAGCGATAGATGAATTCTTTTTGTTCTTTTACATCTCTCTCCTTTTGTGCATGTGTGCGTGTTAAAATTCCCATTCCCTGTTTATAAATGTTTAGCAGATGAAGTCACTGGTGTTTTTCCTAGTATTACCTTTGCGAGGTTCAGAACGTAAGCAAAATGTGCTTCTTCACTCAGTCTCTGCTGAATACTGTAGGAGTAATGAGCCTGTGCCTGAAGCGTAAACCCAGACACAAAAAGCATGCCAATAAGCAGACAGACTTGGGGGAAAAAACAAAGTGTAGCTTATTTCACCAGTTTTACTGAAGCATCCTTGTACCAATTTTGGATGGGAAGGAGTTAATCGTGGCGTAAGACTGGCAGGGAGCAGACTGTGAGTGTGGAGGTCTACGTCCCCTGGTGGAGGGGCTCTGGGGAGGGTGGCAGCTCGTGGCAGTGTAGCGTGACCCGTGTGCTGCTGGAAGGGAAATACCATGGGGGAAAATGAATCAGCTGGCTTTGTGTCTTCATGGCAATCAAACCTTTGTGGAAAGAAGAAGTGCTGGTGTCTTGCAGTGTGTTCCTGGTGCTGGCGAAAGGAACAGAAACAGGCTGGAGGTGTTCCCGAGGGGTAAATCAACAGCCCGTTCTTGTGCTTCCCAGGCAGCTGCCAAACGAGAAGCATTCAGATGTCTTTTTCTGGGGGCTGCAGGTACCGTTCAAGAAGGTCAGAATTTGGGTTGCAGCTGATAAGGTAAAACCTTTGCAGT
>Ga0065711_1047015_pt1 | contig 12572 bp, 7 predicted proteins | sample Hoacrofraction12_FD_59098 | JGI IMG/M metagenome (GOLD analysis project Ga0065711, IMG submission 59098) | Hoatzin crop microbial communities from Cojedes, Venezuela - Epithelial fraction 12 v2 (version 2) | ecosystem: Host-associated > Birds > Digestive system > Esophagus > Crop | place...
GGCTCCGTCACCCTCAGAGGGAAGAAGTTCTTCCTCATGTTCAGACGGAACTTCCTGTGCCTCAGTTTGTGCCCATTGCCCCTTGTCCTGCCACTGGGCACCACTGAGAAGAGCCTGGCCCCATCCTCCTGACACCCACCCTTGAGATATTTATAAGCATTTATGAGGTCCCCTCTCAGCCTTCTCCAGGCCGAACAAGCCCAGCTCCCTCAGCCTTTCCTCATAGCAGAGATGCTCCAGTCCCCTCATCATCCTCACAGCCCTATGTAAATATCAGAAACAGGATAAGACACTAACAAAAGAAAGTACAGTCACCATTTAAGTGACTATGGTGAATTTTTGCCACAGGTTCACTTGCAATGACAGCAAATCAGGCAGGCCTGTGAACATTACTTGACTGTGAAATAAACATGAGTCATCAAGACATCACATCTCTTTCCAAAACAAGTAGAGAAACATTGACATAAACCACAAGCTATTGCTAGATCTTGCCCAGGATACAGTACATAACTCCAGTCACTAAAGAAAGATGAACTGGAGTACACACAGAGAAGAACTACAAAATGAACAAGATAGAGGAATACCTGTCTCGTGAGGGAGGATTTAAAAGTTGTCTTGCTCAGCTTTACACAATTATCCCAATAAAAAAGAACCACAAAACTTTAGAAGTTTCGCGGTTTTTTTTCTCCAGGAGAGAGCAAGATAGCTTTGAATTTTTAAACAGAGCTTGAAAAAAATACAAGAATTAAAATAAAAATTGTATGCAATAAAGCTTGAGAAAACAACTGCGTAAGATGGGCCACTGCAGTGATGGGGAACTGGAAAGCTTCCAAATGCCGTTTTCTGTTGTGCCTATATCAGTCACTAAAACACGTCAGAATTCATTTTCTGAGCCTGAGAACAAGCGGCACAGCACAAGCTGTGTTCATACAGCTAGATTCTCCTCCTTTTCCCGAAACACGGCACCCTTGTCTATTCTGGCTATTGAGAACAGCCCCTCCTCTGTTCCATATTATCCCACCTCTTCCTCGGTGTTGTCGAGGTCAGCGCTGGTTAGCGCAGGCCACAACCCCGCCATGGTGCACGCTAACATTTAGGACTGTGGTCAAATGCAGGGCAGTGCTTAAACTGCTGCTGACCTTATTTAGTCTATTGGCCACAGGGAAACTCCCAGCAACCGCCCAGTGTGGGTCAGCGGTGGTTACAGCGGTGAGCATCAACACACAAGGCAGTCACTGACCTCAGCTAAATATCAGCATCAGGTGGCAAGCGGAACTGTGCAGGAATGCAGGCAGCTACAGGAAATTAGCTGATGAAAATATGACCAAATGAACAAATCCAGTTTAACCGTGTCTCTCTCCAGTTGGAACGGGGAGCTGGGGACAGAGGCTTGAAATCCCTGCTTTGAAAGGTGTGAAGGTAGGAGAACCAACGAAACAACAGAGAGAACAGGATCCTACCACAGACAGGTCAGCAGCCTCTGCTTCCACTGTCGCTCTACAGACATCACTAAACAACTTCAAGGACAGAAGAAAAAATATTATCTGGAGATAATATCAAGTGACATCTTTAGAAATGTGGAAACCTTCAACTTGAAGTCTCGTACAACATGACGTGACAGTATCAAGGGGAAAAAAACCAGATACGTCAAAGAAAGGAGGGTACTTGGAAAGGCAGGAAGGTCAAATGCTATGTAGGGTGTGCAATGAGACTATTTAACTGCACTACTGAAGGATGGGGCTTACCTGGACAGGTACCAGCTCTCTAGAACAATATTTGAAAGCAAACAAGACAAGCAAACAATGTTACACAGCTCAGAAAATGTAAACTTCAAAGAGTCTTATACACAAGATCTGAAGAAAGCTTTTCTCTTTGCATTGAGAAAGTCTCGGTTTCAATACTGTCTCCAGCTTTAAGGCAATGCAGTATTTCAAAATACATGTAGACATCGTAGGAGTTTCCAGAAAACATTCCACATGAGAAACTAAATTATTGGGGTTGTTTACCCTAGAGAGAAGACCGAAGGAAACTTGACAGCAACTTTCAAACTTGTTAAAAGCTGCTGCAAAGAGAAACAGAATAAATGATTCCTTATGTCCCCTGTGGGTAAAACAAGAAATAATTGGCTTAAAGTGAGGCAAGGAAGATTTAGTATGGATATATAAAAAATAAAACTTACTAGCAGCAAGGAAAGTTTAGCACTGCAATAAATATCCACTGTGTCAGCTGAATCCCCAGTATTAGAGATGAAGAATTGTGACGACAGTTCAGGCAGACATCGCGGTTTAGGCTTTGCAGCACTGTGATTACAAAAACTCTGCACTTGCAGGCCTGTTCTCGGTCGTACCAAGAGCTAGTCTGACTAGCTCTGCGTCACCTCTTCGCCATCCTAAGACTTGAAGTCAGATGGTGAACATTCAAAACTGAAAAATTAGTTTACTGCTCTCAGTTTACATAGTCATTGCATGTTGGGAAGTGAAAGAGACACTTTAAAAACTTCACCTGTCCTTGCCAGTGTATCAGTTTCAAAGAATGGTTTTATATTGCTTAAAAATGTCGGTACTTTTACTTTTTTTTCATGTCTGCCCCTCTATTTTATCTGCTTCCTCATAGGACAGAAATTAAACTAACATACTGAACATTTAAATTACATTTGATTTAAATGCTGTTTATTTTAAAGTTTACTATTTGATTAGAACATAATTACACATTACTCACATAACATTTATATATTATTATTTGATTATATAATTCAGTATTTTTTACAAAATAGTGTTTTCACTGAAAGTAGACCTTTTTCCATTGTGGTATATACAAAGTTTTCATGCTTCATCCGGTGAGGGCTGTGACTTTGCAAAGATTGCTACCCCCTACACAATAACACAAGGGAGCAGGCTTTGAGAGACTAAAAACCTACACACTCAATGTCACAAATCGATTTTGTCAGGCAGCCAAAGCGCTACAGCATTTTTATACTTAACTATCAGGTTATCAACGCTTGAGAAAGTGCCTGATGAGGGACGCGCTTTCTCACTCTTACAGTCTACGGCACAAAGCTAGGAACAAATTCTCAGCGGCAGGCGCAAGGACTCCTCCATTGCCCAGCACACCACACACGCAGCCTGCCGCAAGTGAAGACACAGCTGTGAAGTCTGAGAATCAAAGTGAATGTGCGCGGCCAACAAGAAAAGGAGATGCTATATCAGGCTTTAGGGTTGTTAGAAATATAGAAATTGAAATATTTTTATTAAACTGTAGCACTTCACAATATTCTCATTCCAGGATAGTGACCTTTTGTAAGTTCAGAGAATAATCTCTTTCAGTCCAATCTAGACATCGAGAAAAGCAAGCACGACCTTTTAAACTACCTTCTTCTCATTAGTGTGAAATAAAAACAAGCAAGGTTATAAGAAAAAATGGGGAAAGACTAAAAAGTGGGGTGAGTTATCTTCACTCGAAAGTTGGACAGAGAAATATAGGTTAGGTATAATTTCTTCATAATTTAGCTGAAGCACAAAATACTGAAAAGCAATCAGGAAAATAGTTTCAACGAGCAAAACGAAACTCAAACCAGGTTTACTGAAATGGTATGCTATTTCCAGTCCCTTCTTAAAAAAAGCTGCTAAGATTCTATTTTATTTTTAAGTGAGGTTACCAGCTTGAGAAGTGATGATGATGGTAATAATAATAACACCACCAACAGCAACAGCAATAATAATAGTATAAAAACCCATCCTGAAGGCTTTCAGTCTCACGCAGTACTTACATGGACTCCAATAACTGCATGTAGTGTTCATCCCCACGTCCTCCTTCCACTTCATGGTCCAACTTCAAAATTATTTCATTTTCAAACTAATAGAGAAAAAAAAAATCAAAATATTGAACAGATATCCAGAGGTCCAACACATTTCAGTATGGCATCAAAAGAATATCTTTATTCTATCACACATTCCCAGGGGTTAAATGCGTGAATATATTCCAGTTGAATAATGCACATCTGCCTATCTCCAGATACCTGTTCCTTAGCACAAACTGATAAAATAACCTGAGGAAACAGGCTTACAGTGTTTGTATTACGGCTTTTCATAGAACATCTCTGATTTGAAATACAGGATTTCAGAGTAAGTAGAATCACTTTCACCCAGATAAAATATGAACAATCCTACAATATACAATACCTTATTTAATTGCTATTCTTTAGGTCTATCTAGACCCTAATTAGGAAACAGTGACATACAGACAGAGACAGCAAACAAGCTATTTTTGTAGTTAAAAAGAATTCTTTCCTCTCTACTGCATCATGTCTTGAATTTTACTTCACAGTTTTGACACTGCTTCACCTGGAGCCATCGTCAGCCTCATTTCTCTACTTGTAAGGTTAAAAAGTACAAGGTCAGAAAGAATCTATGCAGCCTCTGAGTACACAAAGAGAGAAAGCCTGTTAATATCTCTCCACTGGTCACACCTTGTTAGCTATCACTAATCAGCAAGCTCTTCAAACTCCAACGCTTCTAGGTTTCCTTTTATCCCAGACTTCACCTACAGAAAAGCACTAAACCTCAGTCTGCACACTCACCCTTGAAACTTCAACCTAACTACTGGGCTCAGTCATTCCTGTAATAAATTTTCTGAAGCTGAGTATGTGAAGATGTTATCTGTATTATTCACTTGCCGTTCCCGTTACACCCTGTAACAATCTCTTCTATACTCTTCAGGTAGTCTTACATAATTAAGCAAGGGAAAAATATCTAACAATATTCAGAAAAAAACTATTTTCAAAGTTCATCACACAGGTAAAGCAAAAGTTATCTGGGAAAGTAATGCTACCCTGCGAAACTGTTGTTACAAATATGCACGCCGATTGTCAATGACAACAACTTCACATCTTTAAAGTGTAATAAACTATAGCAACATCTCTGGAGAATTTCTAGGTAATACACCATTAATCTAACCATAGCAACATACCATTACCTCTTCAGCAAATGGAGGTACATGCTGCATTACATTTTAACCCAGCACCTTGCAGGATCATACCTTGAATATATGAAGCCTCTTCAAAATGTTATTGTGTTACTGCAGTATAAATACACAATTGTAATTTGTTGTTTCAAAGCCTTTGCACTACATTACGCACAGGAAACTGCTTTGCCATTTTGCACGGGTTAATCCAACCTAATATGTTTAGATCAGAATTTGTAATTAGCTTGCAATGCCTTTGCCATATATTATGCAGACTGTGTTCAGGTCCAGGAAATCAAAGCCTGGAAACCATACTACATGCATATGGTTTGTTCAGGGCTTTTTTCTTTCCCCTTTTCCAAGCACCTTAAAGCATTAAGATTTGCATGTTCGTACAATGTCCTTAAATAGTTGATAGCTATGTGTCATACTCGTAACAGAAATACAAAAGATAAGTTGTTATTTTTGTCCTCAACATAAAATGAAAAATATCAGTGGAAAATTAAAAAAAAAAAGTATCTTAAGTCATTTGGAAGCCAAGCCCAAGGCTACATATAACAAAATAGTTCTTCCCCTTACAACACGTTTTGGCTTGGCCTGGATAAATGCCAGGTGCCCACCAAAACCGCTCTCTCACTCCCCCTCCTCACCTGGACAGGGGAGAGGAGATATGATGAAAGGTTCGAGGGCTGAGACAGGGACAGGAAGAGATCACTCACCAACTACCGTCATGGGCAAAACAGATTGAACTTGGGGAGAAAAGGGAGTTTAATTCATCACCAATCAAATCAGAGCAGGATAGTGAGAAATAAATCCAGATCTTAAAACACCTTCCCCCCACCCCTCGCTTCTTCCCGGGCTCAGCTTCACTCCCGTTTCTCTCCCTCCTCCCCCCGAGCAGCACAGGGGGACGGGGAATGGGGGTTACGGTCAGTTCATCACATGTTGGCTCTGCCAGTCCTTTCTCCTCAGGGAGAGGACTCCTTACATTCTGTCCCTGCTCCAGCATGAAGGTCCCTCTCATGGGAGACAGTTCTCCACAAAATTCCCCAACGTGAGTCCTTCCCACGGGCTGCAGCTCTTCACAAACTGCCCCAGCATGGGTCCTTCCCACAGGGTGCCGTCCTTCAGGAACAGGCTGCTCCAGTGTGGGTCCCCCAGGGGGTCATAAGCCCTGCCAGGAAACCTGCTCCGGCGTGGGCTCCTCTCCCCACGGGTCCACAGGTCCTGGCAGGGCTCCTTACGGGGTCACAGCCTCCTTCAGGGATCCACCTGCTGCACCATGGACCTCCACGGACTGAAGGGGAACAACCTGCCTCACCATGGTCTTTCATCACAAGCTGCAAGGGAAGAGTTTCTGCTCCGGCGTCTCAAGCACCTCCTCCCCCCTCCTTCTTCACTGACCTTGGTGTCTGCAGAGCTGTTTCTTTCACATCATCTCACTCCTCTCTCTTGACTGCCCTTTTATCACATCTTTTTTTCCCCTTCTTAAACATGTTATCACAGAGGCGCTACCCTACCGCTGTCGCTGACTGGTTCGGCCTTGGCCAGCGGCGGGTCTGTCTTACAGCCGGCTGGCACTGGCTTTATCAGACATGGGGGAAGCTTCTCACAGAAGCCACCCCTATAGCCCCCCCGCTACTAAAACCTTGCCACACAAACCCATAACAGAACACAAAACAGGTCATGCCTATCTTCAGACTTGTGTTTTGAAAGGGACAGTTCCTGCAGTTGTAGAGAACTTGCCATTCTAATTGAAAAGCACATTACTACGTGCACTTCTTCAAGTAGGTCACGATTAAAACTCTCCACCCAGAAATATTACTCAGTGTTTTTCAAGAATGAAGCCCATGTGTTCCCTGTTTTTCTCCAGAATATTTGGTAACCTTCATTTTAGTCCTGTGATTCAGCTAAACAGGATCAGCAAGTGTCAAAGATCCAAGCCATCCCAGAATATAAGCCAATCAAATGATTTTCCCCCTAAAATCGAGCAGTGCAATCATGTTAAAACAGTTTCTTGAAGAAACAGATTTATAAGCTACATAATATACAAAAATCTCTATTTAAACATCCTCAGATCTAGCCCTGAGAGCAACCTAAAAAAAACCAAAACAAAACAAATTCTATTCAAATTTAGAGTTTTTAAGATAACTGACAGATGTTACATGGTCGCTACCCATCCACTGTAGAACTTCTCTGGTTTCCCCTTGTCGGAGCAATGGCTACAAATCCACAGTGAGCCAGAAGAACTCGTAGGATTACTCAACCAGTATTCATCAAAGACAGCAGGAAGCCGCGCATCCAACCCCAGATCCACTGGGCCATCCCGATGCAGCAGACTGCTCTGCAGACTGAAGAGGGCTGTTGCTTCTGTGAAGGAGCTTTGAAACGCTGCCTCAAGGGGCCTAACTTCTACACTCCTCACACAAAAAGCAAAGAACTAGGTGCAGAAAATTAGGCACTACAGACGCACACCTCTTTTCTCTAGAAGGGGCAGGGAGGAAGAAGCAATTTCAACTACTTCATATTTCTCAGACTCAGTCAAAACAACAGAACCACAGCTGTAAATGTGTGAAACCCAAATTGCTCATATGATTACAATGCTTCGAACAGAAACATTTAAACACTGCACAGGGGGCTGATGTGACAAGCTGTGTACACAATATTCAATGGCATAGACAGGCAACTTCTCCAGCTCAGCGCCAGGCATAGCATATTTTAGCATGACTGAGTAGGAAAGTCATGTTCATGAAAACATGAATAGCACTGTGTTAAATGGACACAGAATGGTTAAAATCGTCTGCTGTCTGGATGAAGGGGGAAATTGAGAAAACACGTTGCTATTCATTACCAGTAAGATGCCTACATATGAAAGGTCATTGCTGAATGTGAATGTGCAAACCTGCACAGTATATGTATGAGAAACATTAATAGCAGCACAGGGCTAGCTCCTGCAGAACCGAGCAGCACACAGTCAGCCAGTATTTCAACAGAAGCTGGCAGCAAATGTTTCATCTCTCTGGCGTACTGAATAGGCTCTACACTGCTCCACAAATTACTTAATGACTTCAGATCTCTGTATTAAAGAGACACTTCCCATAATGTTCTCAGAGACAACCATAAATTGTCCAGTAGAAACAGCAATCCCATTTTCTATTTTGAGAAGGACTACTACATTAGTAATATTTCATAATCATTTTTTGTAAGAGTTTCAAGTAAGAGGGAATCCTATTTTTTCTTTAGAGGCCACAAAGTATTTTGGTTCGTTAGGAATACCAATACTCTGTGATCAAGAACAATACTGCTTCCTGTTGCTTGCAGGTTTTGATGCTCTAATGTAGTTCTTTCTCTGTAATTAGAATACAAATTAAAGACTGCCAGTGGAACTGCACATACTATACCAATAGTAGAGAATAAAGACCTGTCACTGAAATATACAGAAACCGGGGCGGGGAGGGAAAGTTCTGGCTGGTCCAGGCTGAAAAAGAAGTTTAAAGGGCTCAGAGTTAACTTCTATGTGTAAGTAGTATGTGTACTAGTGCATAGTAACTTGAGTAACAGCAGTTTCAGGACAGGGCAATATTAAACAAAAACACCCAATCCAGTCATTTTCTAGAGCCGAAGCCTGTGGATTTACTGCAGTAAGACAGAAATCTGTGAATATAGTGCAAGTCAAGCACCAGTTAAAAGTCACCCACCTCTTAAATCCTTCCCAGTACTTATTCAGCAGCTAGAGAATTGATTACTTCTCTACGAGGCAATAATTTCACAGATGCTGGATCTGAACAAAAAAAGGTCTTCCTAAGCATCTTTCTTGCAGTTTCTCAACAAGCTGCAAAAAAGCCAGTTGCTTGAACCAAAATAAATAAAAAGCTGGCAGAAATACAGAATTAAGTTTTAACGTGTCTGTGCCAAAATTAAGCCCTGGAAAGTGTATTTCTGCTCTGACTTCAACAGTGTGCCCAACTGCCATTGGCACCAATTTGGCTTTAAACCCACCTGCTTAGCTACCTCGCAGATCCAGGAAATCTCCGTATCTCTGAACACACTTCTATACCAAAGCACACACCACCTCCATTTTTCCTACGTGGATCTGTCTGAAACACCAAGCCATGTAAACTTGGTTTCTGCTAACACCATGATCTCCCATCCTTCTGAAATCCTTACGCATAACAGAATTTCAAGAACTGAGAGTAAGAAATACGGGTATCAATTATCAGTTGTAAATCACACACGCCAGAGGAGCCTGCTGCGAACACCTATACTCACTCTTTTAGTAACCTTTTACAGCTCTTATCTCAGAAAGATCCGAGACTCCAATAGGTTCACTAAGAATAAACATCTATCCTCTAACGCTAGGAAAGCAAATACAGAAAGCTTCCCCAGACGGCTTCAGCAATTGGTGGAGCCCATGAGAGATACTAAATTGAAAATACCAAACACAAACAGAACGACTTATTTGAATGAAAAATAAAAACACAGATGAATTAATCTTTCCTAAGCTAAGTTAAATCCATAATGTATTCTGGGGATTTTTTTGTTGTTGTCATTTGGTTTGGGGTTTTTTTGGTTTTTAATAAGTCTTTTCTAGCTTTTGACCTCAGATTATCAGTTAGAACACACAGTACTAGTTGTTTGACGATGTGTCTTTCTTTGGGAAGTCTTAATAAAATGTACAATCTGATCTTTCAAGCAAAGATGGGTTATCACCTTTCGGAGGATGGGATTCTAGGACAACTGGTTTCCCTTTATATTTGAAGGAGAAGGGAATATATTTGCAGGAATAATTCTATCCACAGACGCTGAGCATAAGTTGGATAAATTGTTTTTCCAAGATCCTTAGCTCTCTGAGCTAACGACAGACAGACCCTCGATGGCTAAAATTAGTAGGTATTAATGGTTCCCTCCCCACACCTTCACTTAAGAGTCAAAATGACAAGCTTGTATAACATTTCTTCTGGGTGAACAGGACTCACATGCAAAGTAAAAGGAAGGATTGTGAAAAAAATGCCTTACTATGACATACACCTACCTTTATATTCCATTCCATTAAATATATATACATATAGTATATCATTCTTGAGATAACCAGAGGTGGAATTTTGTTTTCTCTGGGATTAGCTGAACTCCTAGAAATAGCTAAATAAAAAAAATTCCTGCTTGATAAATTTAAATAACTTTATATCTTTACCACATATACGTTGTACACATAAAGCAGGACACAGCCTCTTGCGTCAGCACCAGCGTAACATGGACGTCCGCCCAGAACGGAGCACTGCCACCGCCACGCAGATGTCAGCACAGTACCACACCAACTTAATGAAATCACTCTTCTTGGTAAAGTTCATTAAATCATGTGGCAGGTACCTGCCAAGCTCTAGTTCCAGTGCCCATACAGACTCAACTAGTAAAGACATCTCTGTGGTTTTGTTCCCCCTTTCTCATGAGAGAGGATTGGATTAGAAATTAATTATTTATTTTTAAAGTTCAGCAAAACTATGGTTTCATTGAATGTCAGTTGAGGCTCCTGAGTTCCTAAAGGAGTCATGAAATAACATTATATTTCTCAAAATTTTATACTAAATCTTTAACAAAATATCCTTTATAATACTAAATGCCGATTTGTATATGAAAATTGCCCACTAGCAAAAGTTAGAGTATATGTGTTTAAGAAATAATTTTCCATTCATGTTATTTCTTTGTCTTTCCTAATTAAGATAGTAGCAATTTTAATAAAACTTAATGTGCCTTTCCTTTAAAATATATTTAAAAAAAAAACTTACCAGAACCGCCAAACCTACAGGTGCAAGTTTATGAAATTAAGATAAACTACCTCATCCATAGGAAAGGAGAGAATAAAAACCACAATTCTGGATCAGTAACTGATCGCTATTTCTAAAACAGAATGTTAGAATCCAATGAGATTCATCTGCTCAGTTATGAGAGTTTGAGTGCCATCTGATAAAAATTATCTCCTGTTTTTAAGCTGTAATAAAATGAATGTCCTTGTTCCTCAGCACTGAAAAAATATCACCTGAAACTTTTTTATACTAGCATACAAAGTGATTTAAGGGGTCACCTAAGTGTCTGGCATCTTCCAGGCTCCTAAGCTGTTTCTCCTGTTAATCGGTCAGTGTGACTGATGAGTTTTCAGGATTTTCGGTCTGCATAGACCTGTGCATTTCTCCCAAGAGATGAAGTATAAGCCAAGAGAAGGAAAACATTTTTAAGAAGGCAAATATAGGACTATTAGGACATGGAGGGAACAGATGCACAGACACAAAGCAGTTTTTACTCTTGGCCTTAAATCAAAAGCTTTGCACTGTGGAATACAGACCAAAATGGAAATTCCATCTGCTCGTGTGTTCCACACTTAGTTGACACAGAAATGCCCCACATGATTTAAGGCATTAAGCATAAGTGGGTACCGAGTGACATATTTATATTTGCTTTCCTATGAATGTCTAAAATAATTGCTTTTTGTTTGCCACTTACCCTTACACAGATTGTTCTAAATTAATTATTTGTGTAGCTACAAATCCTCAACTTCCAATTTAAAATTTACTGTGAAAGGCAGTGTGCCAACACAGAATAAGTAAAGTCCATGCCCAAAGAGCTTGCAGAGAATGGAGTAGGCAGGTAGGAAAGAAGCTGACAGATACTCACTGCCCAGGTAGACACAGCAAGCGGTGGCACAAGATTTAGATTACATTCCCAAATGTCCTATTCCACCTTCCTTATTCTATTCCATCAATCAAAAACATTTAATGTTTGTGATTTAAAAATCCTTTTCCTTTTCAATATTGCTGCAGAAGTCATTCTAGGAATGTCAGTTCTTCACAGTGGTTATTTTTCTCACAATAAATATTTCAACAAGTTAGAGTTTCCTGAGAAATCTGAGAACTTATAATTAACTATTCCCTGCTACTTCCATCACACATTCTGTACTAAAAATTGGAAGTTCTGGCTTATCAATATCTACGTCACAAGGAAGGAGCATCACGAAAATTTCAGATTAGAAAGGACCCCTAGAGGTCAGTTAATTCTACCTCCTACTTAACCGAGGGCTGACTTCAATGTCATGTCTTGCTGTTCAGAACGCTTTTCAGTTAAATTTTGAAAATTTTGACAAAGATCCTGCAACCTGTCTGGGCCCCTATTCCAGTGCCTTATTGCTGTCATTGTGACGGAAGTTTTACTTAAGCCCAACTAAATCACTCTGGAGAGCCTCCACTCACTTGTACATGAGCTTAATGTCTTCATATTTTGTTCTTAATATTTTGGATTTTACTTTCTGTAAGCAGAAAAGCCAACACAACAAATATATACCAGAAATAAACCAACCACAAGATACTTTAATTAATTTTTAGACAGAGTATTTTTAATTACCTTTTTGAATTCTCCTGTCCTTTGATATTCACACAGCATCATGTCAAAGAAAATTGGGATTGTGGCCTTTCGTAGTTCAACTTCTGGTATAAGAGTCATTTCCAAGATGGGTCCAACCATCCCCGGAATAAAGCAGATTTTATTCTGACCTGAAACAGAAACACAATTTGGGTACTTGAAAGGAGAGATTTTTTTTTTTTTTTTTTTTTTTTTTTTTTTTTTTT
>Ga0065711_1010456_pt1 | contig 12571 bp, 10 predicted proteins | sample Hoacrofraction12_FD_59098 | JGI IMG/M metagenome (GOLD analysis project Ga0065711, IMG submission 59098) | Hoatzin crop microbial communities from Cojedes, Venezuela - Epithelial fraction 12 v2 (version 2) | ecosystem: Host-associated > Birds > Digestive system > Esophagus > Crop | place...
TTTAAGCTTCCAGTAACAGAGCAAGGCATTCCTTTTAAAAAAAAAAAAAAAAAAAAAAAAAAAAAAAAAAAGAAAAAAAGGAAAAAAAAAAAGAAAAAAAAAAGGAAAAAAAAAAAAAGGAAGAAAGAGAGAAGGTGTTGCCCTACCAAAAAGAAATGGCAAGAGCTTGAGTCTCAGGTGCTCGTTCTCTTGGAAGGGCCGAGCTGGGAAGTGCACCAGGAGGGCGGCTGGACATCTGCACAGCAAGTCATGGAAAGCACCTCTGAATGCCAGAGTGCTTTCCAGCTCAGTCTTGAAACCCATGTTCCCTTGATCCGTTTAATGAAATTAGATTATAAACCATAAGGGGTTTACCCAGAGGTTTGATATAGGACTAATATTTTTTTAATAGTAATTAACATTTGATTTACAGTGTTCCAGGGAACATTTCCCAAGTACCTTGAAATAAAAAGTGCACAACTGACTTTAATTGGGGCCTTGTTACAGTCACGCAGACATGATGACTTGCATCAGAGCAAAATCTGACAGGACAGCATGTGATCAAAGGTAACGCATATAGGATCACCGATGGCCTTGGAGTAAAAGCCAGGCTGTAAAAATCACTCATGGGGCTCCACGGCCACCAAAGGTAGCAAGAATAGTTCAAGAGGCTTATAAACAACCACAGGCACAGGGCCCAGCAGCAGCCAGACGCTCGCTCCCAGGGAGTCGTGGTGTCTGTGACACCCCAGGCTTGCGTGTATCTTTTTTTTTTTAAATGTTAAAAGGTAAAAAAAAAAAATATATAAAGGTTACAGACGTAAAACATTTCTGTGACGTGGATAGGGGAGCATTAGAGCATGCTGGAGGCTTCCTTGAATACCCTTGGACTGATGTCAGTGACAGCGGCAGCGTGCACCGACGGGAGCGTGCCATGGCCAGGGCGTTGGGCAGCACCCAGCACAGGGTACTGCTCCACAGCAGCCACGGCTGCAAGCTCATGACCTGCTCCGAGCTGCCGACTCACCGGAGCTTCACCTCCCAGGCGTGTGTGCCTGGGGCAGAGCCACTCTTATGCTGCCATCTTCCCTTCGGGGTGACACTGATCACGTCTAGTTGGCCACCCATTTCTACAAACATTCGGGCCCTCTCCGCTCCCCAGACTCAGCTGAAACCAGCCAACATGTTCAAAGGTTACACGATAAGAACTCTCCAGAAAGACAAAGCATAATTACACAAAGCTTGTTTCGTTTGGAAAGATGGGCAGGCTCCCAGATGGGAGTGAATAACTTCCCTGGGGACTTAACCTTACTCAGTCTCTCCTGGAGCAGACTTGTCCATAGTCATCCTACATGGAGGGTTTGTTTCAGCAGCAGCAGAACATCCTACACACCAATAAGCCACTGCTCCTAGAGGAAGCTTGTACAGGAGCAAGGGAGGGGACAGCAAGGAAGACCACCCGGCTGCTCCCACCGCTCAGGGCCTGGAGCTCACAGGCAGAGCTGCTCAGGCTTGGTAAAGCCCAGAGGTCCCAGTGGAGACAGTGAGATGGCTGCAGGGCTGAGCATCATGGAGACAGAGAGCTGTGTCATGAGAACCCAAGTGCCTGGGAGCACAGTTCAGCCCCACGCCACACACGGGGCCACTGGCCGTGGGAGCGCAGGAGCAGCACAGTGACCCCCACACCGGTGCCGCTATCCCACACCGGCGGGGCCATTCCACACTGCAGGGCGGGTCAGCGATCCGCTCTGCTGAGGGAACGCAGCTTCCCTGAGATACAGTCCCACCTGCAAAGAGATGTTTTTCCAAAAGAGCTACATTGCTCGGGGATCGGACCTTCCCTCGAGCCTTACAGTGAGCTACCCAAGGTATCTGGTCATTTACCCTCACACCAAATACATTTGTGAATTAAAAAAATTGAATAAAATGCCAGAGATGAAAGGAATTTAAGCCACTTGGATGGCTTTGGAAAGAGTGTCAAGTGAAAGAACATCCTGCAACGTTTCATTTTATTGCAAATGCCATGACAAATCTTGTCACCTTAACAGACCAGCATCTAAGGCCCTGAACTAGAATAGCCACAAGCCCCCAGGCAACACAGGGATTCTGTGTTTCACTACTGCTTTTTTTTTTTTAATAGTCTCATCAATCCCCATATGTGAGGGCAAAAAGATTCCACCTTAACCATCTCCAAAAGTGCAGAGGCATCTGGACTAACACTCCGAACAGTCCTGGACTCCAACATTGAAAAAGGTTCTATTACAGTACTTGTAATATTTATCTGGAAAAGAAGAATATTTTGGAGCTATTTTTCTTTACCTGCTGCCTGAAGCACGTACATTTAAATGGCATTTCACTGCCATGGTCAAATCACTTCACACGCAGGAGGAGCACAGCAGCACGAACTCAGTGCATCCCCAGCAGGACATGGAGACACGAGGTCCTCCCTGCTCCTTCCCAGCACAGTCGGGGTGACAAGGTGGCCTTCAGAGGGGACAGTGTCTCACTGGTGACCACCAGGTGGCAATCTCGACACAGAAACGCACCACCCCCCCCAAGGGGACCTCCAGGGACTGACAGGTTGCCCCTCTGCAGGTGACCACCCTGGGTGGTCAGTGTCACCGTCAAACTCTTGGCCAGGGCATCTCACTGCTCCAGCCACTTGCTGTCACGGTGAAGACCAGAATATGCTGTGAACTGTGCCTGGAAACCCGGCACTGAACTTCCCAAGGAAAAAGGAAAGCTGAGGAAGGTGTGTGACCAGCCTGGGGGAGTTCAGCTGCAGGACGGAGAGCACCTGGAAACACCAAAGGTGTCCGGGGGAAATGACTGCCAACTACAGAGGGACTTTTCCTTGTCATACTTCCAGCAGACTTCGACGGTGCAGTGATGACCTGCAGGCTCTTTAGTCCAGACACCTTCAAAACCATGGTGGTGCTGCCAAAGGGGTATCATGAAGTCTGTGGGCCGAACTCAGGCGTGCACAAGAAAGCTTAAAAATCTAAGCATGCCATGAGCTGCAGATCAACTGCTCATTTCTCCTTCAGCTGGGCCATGACTACTCACACGGCTTATAAACAAGCTTATAGGCTAGCCCAAATGCAAACAGGAACTTCTGGGGCCTTCAAGAGTTTTCCTTGTCTTTCAGTGTTTAAATGAGCACATATTTATAGTTAAAATAAGTCACCGAGGTTTTATGCTCCCATCTCCACAAGGCACTTACTGAAGTGCAACCAAGTCCCAGAGGAAGCAGCTATGTGCGAAGACAATCATGGACATTTTCTTTCCTGACAACACCCTTTACATCTTGGAAAACTAAGAGCCAGATGAGAATATACAATGTTGTCAGAAGCACAGATTAAAGACACAAACATTAGCCAGTGAAAAAACGCATTAGCCCATCCTCCCAATTTCCCCCACTTCTGCTAAAAAGGGGGGGTTGTGCATGACAAGAAGCCAAGAGCACAATCACCCTCCAGTCTTTTCTCTATTGGAGTCAAAGACGACAAAGAAAAACTCTGCCAATAAGAAACTTAGTCATAGCGCAGTTCACAGCACAGCCAGCCCCTAGTTGAGTGGGGCTCAAAGGGAGGCCACTTCAGTTCACGCACTGCAGTTTAGCTGGGAAATACTGAGTGACTTAAGGGATCATGTGGCTCTCAAGGAGTACACGTGAAACTTGCTGTTACTGGGCACACAAAGCACCCACAACTGATAACAAACTTCAACCTCAGGGAAACAGGGACTTCAGTTTAGTTTACCCTTTAGTTCTAGGGCTGACAGATCTGTGAAAACATACTTACTCTTAAGAAAAAAAAAAAAAAAAAGTTTTACATAAGTTTTAAACTTTACCAGGAGTCTGAGCCAAGCACTCCAAAACCCATGGTGCTGACACTACTGTACGTCAGTTGTGCTACCCCATCAGACCAGCTTTGCAAGGGGAAGAGAAAGGTTGGGCTTTATGCCCAACTCCCACTACGGCACATGCTCCAGATTACATCCAGATCTCCCCCATCTGCAAAATTTGACCACAGCATTACAGGTCAGAGTTACCTACTCTGTATGACCAACTAAACCAGAATTACTCAGTTTTTGCCAAGATAACTGAATAGATGTATCAATGTCCACGATTTCTTACTGAGATCCACTCAACAGGAAACAATGTGGCCACTCCAAGGAGGCGCTTCGCACGCTGCAGCTATTCCCAAGAAAGGATGAAAATGCTGAAAACTATAAGGTCTTCCTCAAGGAAAGGCAAAATGAACTTGCCATCTGGATCCAGCCCAGCATAGGTCATTTGAGTAGCCCTGGCTTAAAATCTTCTCCTTCACGGTGGTGCCCGCAGTTTGAACTCTGGACAGCAATGGCTTCACAGTGTGTCCTGAAAAGCACTGAGTGCAACACCCTTCTCATCTGCTTCAGGAGTGAATGAATCTTCTCTTGATTTCTAGTATCCCTCCCTGAAGCAATGCAAATTTAAAACCACAAAAATCTGTGACTTTCTTCTACTTCTTACCAGTAAAGGCTTAAAAAACAAAGACGAGCCTCACAGCTACTGATCTTCTTCCTTTGGCAGAAATGAAATGCCTACATACTTTGTACTCTTCTTGTGCAAAGGAAGGAAAGGCTGAAAGACTGACAGCACCCTACGGTGCTTGTGCTGGTCAGGCTAAGTACCTGTGTATGCTCCCTCTAGACTGCAAGCTCTTCTGAGCAAAGACCGTAGGCTCATTGACGCTGTGATGTGCCAGCACACCGAAGCAAGCACCAAAAGAAACTAACATTCTGTAGCCATGAGACAAACGAGCGATGAGCTATCCTTACCCTCATCACCGTTTATCCACCAAATACCAGAGGGATACAAGACCCTTTTGTTAACAGATTCCTGTGCCTATCGCATGTATCAAATCAAGGGGAACCAAGAACTCCAACCAGAAATCTCAGCCACCTCTACTTCCAATGGCAGCCACATACCCTGTTGCAAAGTTGCTGTCTTCTTTCCAGTCCACTATGCGACAGATGAAGAGCATATTTGAATAGTCCTCAGGCCTGGTCACAAAGTCTGGAGGGCAATCAGTCAAGGACACGTAGGCCCTGGGCACTCTGTGGTCCACAGGTGAGAACATGGCACACCTCCTGAAGAGTTCACTGTTCTTGTCTGCCAGAAGCTTGATGAAGCCTGTAGCTGCTCGGGAATGCTTCTTTTCCAAAATACAGACCACCTGGAAGAGGCAAAGGTTTCTATAGTTAATACCTGCAGAGAAACTTATTTTCTTTAACAGAATAGGGATACACAGAAGCTTAGCAGAATATCTGGAAAAATGACAAGACGTATATCACGTTTTCCCTGTGTGTGTATACGTGCGTGTGCATTTTTTAACCAAGTACCTATTTACGATGTATTTTCCTTGCCATCTTGCTCATGGCTACAGAAGAGCTAAGTGCCTTCCAAGTGCTAGCTCTCTACAGCAATTTTCTTGATTACAGAACAAAACCAGACAAGAAGCAGATGCTTCCAAATGCAGGGAATTAGCCACCACATACAAGCAACTCCTGTAAAATCTTTCATTTGTATCCTCAGCCTGTGATTTCAACATTCAGCGCGGAACAAGCCAGTCCAAAAACAGTGCCGCTGGCGGATCCAACACTAACCACAGGAAAGGATGTGCTGTGGGGAATTTGGCAGTTCTCTCCTCCTCTTTGTGCTTTCTGAAGTTAGGGGTTATTTTACCTTTATACAAGATGGCTTTGAAAAGAATAATAAATTACAATATCACTAAATAATTGTTCCAGAGAGGTGTTCATCCAGGCTATATTTTTGTAGACCATAATAAATCATTGGATAACAGAAATATTATAGTCGATTTCCTAAGCTTATACAGAAGAATCCTTCCAGAAGGTTTCAGGAGCTGCACCTCTGTGCGATTTTGAGCACTGCAATTGCCACGCTGGATGAGACCAGAGGGCAGCCCAGCCCAGAAGAGGGACCAGACCAGAAGCTGCAAGGGAAAGCAGAAGACGTGGAAGAGACCCGACCCAGCCTGACCCAATAGTCCTTTTCAGGTCTCTTAACATTCAGAGATTGGCTCAAATCTTGAACCAACAGCACTAGCAGTCTTTCCAATGTCTGTAAGAATTAATTCTGACAACTTTGGATATCCTGACACTCACATTAGTATTCAATCTTTTTCCTGAATCTTGCTAAGTAATTTTGCATAACAAACAAAGGGAATTTAAACTAGGATAATTGGTAAAAATAACAAGACACTTGATTTTTATCAGATCAGACAATTATTCTCTTTGAAATGGGGAATGACATTCAAAGATCAACAGATGGAGACTACTGGGAGGCCAGGGCCAGTCTCCTTCAGCCTTTGGGAGCACACACGTACTCGCCTGTCACTCTCCACGGAGTTACCTTGGCTGTCCTCTGGAGAAACTTATCCGGCAGGAGCCTGGGATCGTTCACCTTGGGTCCATCATCTTGCTTTGTCCTCTGCACACCACCAATCCCAGCAGCCTTCGCTGCAACAAACACACACAACAGTTACTGTAGCACACAACAAATTCATGTCGGGCCTTTGCTGTAAACTACAACACAAGGTGCATGTAAGTGGACTTATTTGAAAGGAAAAAGATCTCTGAAGTATCAGAACAGCCAAGCATGAAGCATTTACTATTTCTCCAGACTACCACAGGGAGCAGATGTATGTTTCACTTACCATGCAGGTCTGCTAAAAACAACAGAAATCAAAATAAATCCCAACTTTACAAGTAGAACTATACCAGCCATAATAAACAAAATGGTGGAAAACACATTCTGTTCATTTAATACTAAGAACTACATTCATTTCCTGGCATTTCTTAGTTGAAGTCATTAACATTATATAAGTAGTCCTTTAAATACATACATCATTTGATATTTAATTTCCTTTAAAAATGTTATGCAAGGCATAAAATGCACGTTAATCTTTGAAACTGAAACCGTATCTACTAAGCTGACTCTCTTCAGTTGTGGACCAGGGTTATGAAAAAGTCTTATGAATCACTAAATACGACAACCAGCTCCCTCCTCCTGAAATCTCTTGACCAGATATCAATTAATATTTAAATCAACTGTCAACTAATTTCTAGTTTGTGATTTTCAGATATTCAAGTACCTCAGTTTGGAAGTATCTGCTATAGATGGCTGGCACACCGAATGCGTTTAGTGTTTACAAACATCCCAAGTGACCTTTGCCATGGAGAAGGCTGGGACCATTCCTCCCCAAGCTGCATCCCTACTGGGAGCCTGTGGTTACTGCTCTGACAGTTTTTTGGATGGAAACATCCACTTGCTCTTGTCTGGAAGGCTGGTGGGAGATGGCTGCCTTTATCCACTGGTATGGCAGTTGTATCCATCTCATGCACGTGTGCTAAAATTAGGCCCTGAGGGTTCAAAAGAAATTTTGCTTTCTGAAAGAGACCGTGACACCAACCGCAAGTTTCAAGGGACGTAGCTGTCACCATTTGCCTTAGAAGACATGAGATAAAGCAACTTTTCACTGCAGACCATGCTGCAGCAGGCTGATGGCACGCACACACGCCAGAAAGCCCCACGTAGAGCGGCGGTGACACGCAGACCCTGGCCCCCAGACGACACCCCTCTACCCCGCAGGGACCCTCGATGGCGGCTGCTGGTGGCAAGATGAATGGACAGGGCCGGGCTGCGGGAGGGGGGCAGCAGCTGCCAGCAGTGCCGGGGCGCTGGGGACTGGCGCTGGGGGGGCCGGGGCGGCAGCGGGGAGCAGCCGCTTGCCCCGAGGGGAACGGCTGGGCACCATCGACACCAGGGCACCGTCACAGATGGTCGTGCCGCCACGGACGGCCTGGGTTGCCTTCGGGCAGCATTACCCCAGCAGTCGTTTGACAATGACAGCTACCGCTCTAATGACAAACTCTGGTTCTCATATGCTGCTAATTATCCCCAGCTTCACCTTCTGATACAAAGCTCTTCAGACTTCGCCTCTTCCCAGAGATCATATTTTTCGGAAGAATCTAAGTGACTTTAATTTTATTTTATCTTTACTGACTTGCTAGCAAGGCTGAGAGGAGAATGGACAGATATTCAGTGGTTTAAATACCAATCTACTTTCCTAAAAAAAGCAGCAGTAGTAGCAGCTGCACATCCAAAAGCAGCAGCAGTAGCAAACCCACTTCTCTTCTACTGAAATAAACTCAGATTTGCCACCATCAGGGTTACTAAGGGATAAAACCACCCAGAGTTGCATGGTGACAAACAAGTTGTGGAAAAAAGTTGCTCAGATAATTATGAACAGTTTAAAAAGTGGAGATACCCAAGTCACACACCACATTTGCTTACCTCCTCCAATACCTCTGCCAGCATACAAGGCAATCAGTTAGTAAGGAATAAAAGCAAGGAGCTGTTTTGCTTTCTTAAAAGTTTTTAAGCCATAAGTTAATAGTCATAGTTTGTGGTGTGCCAACCATAAAGACAGCTCGGACAAAGAGCAGAATGACATGGGACAAAGAAACACTGGCAGGGGCCGAGGCCAAGGGGAGGTTGGTAGCCTTCCAAGGGCCATGCCTTCAGGCACACCTGCCACAAGCCCAGGGCTTTACTGGAGTGAACTCTCCTACACTGAATGGCATGTACTGGTTGGAAGAGAAACCAGATCGAAACATGCTGGGTAAAAAAGCAAGAGCAGCATTCGCTGCTCTTCCAGCACAGCAGAACAACAAGAGTGACTCAAGGTCCAGCAGGCAAGAATGAGAGAAGCACCAGGAGCCACACGAGGAACATGTCCTTGTTGGCACTGCCTTCATTCCACCTATCCTTCCAACACCTATTTCTCCAAAAAGTCGTGCTTTTTTTTTTTCATGGAAGCAGTTTTCCCTATCAAAAAAGGAGCCAGCAGTGAAGTCCTCCGCACGTATCACATACACGCATGCAAAAGCACAGAAGCACCCAGAGGGAGCTGTCACAGGGAGCGCAGCAAATGCCTAGGATGAACAACATGCAGGGCTGGGCCATTACCCCCCATCTTGATGAAGCTGAGCCCCATGTGAACCCAGTACAGATACCAGAAAGCATCTAAATTCTCACTGTGGCATATGGTAGAACTTGCCTTTTTCCTTCACAAATGAAGCCTGGCTGGACAGTATCTCCTTCTTCAGGGGTCTCTCCAGTTTCAGCATCCCTCCCCAAAAATCCTGGGATTATTAGAGACTCCAGTAGACAGAGCTACAACTATACCCTCAACAGAAAGAAAGAAGGAAGCAAATCCCAGCCATCTGCTTATTCTTATCCATCTTCAACTTCAGTATCTAAAAGGTCATCACATACATTTGCTAATGGAGAATGCTCCTGAAACAAGGGACAGGGAAGAAGACAGACAAGGAACTCTGTACTCCTGGGGCCAAGAGATGTGGACTTCTCTATAGCCTGTAGCTGCTCCTTCTGAAGTCAAAATTCTGTTGGTACCAGGACTACATCTAATGCTCAGAGGTCCACAATAGCCAAGCACCAACAAAGAGGGTTCCCTGTGACAAACCCAGCTCAGAAAGGACAGCTACCCAGATCCAGCATCCACCTGGCTCAGCTGTCAAACTACTGCGCAGAAACCTCAGTCTCAACAGCAACAATCTGCCATAAGAGTCTGGCACGTGAGTCCCCTAAATACACTTCTGCTAGTCCCTCTCCTTCATCGCACATCCCCCTTCCCCCCAGTGAAGCTGGAACTCGGTGGGTGGGCAGAGACGGGAGGCATCAGGGCCCCATGGAGACTGGTGAGCTGGAAGATCTGAGCCTGGAGATACAACAGGGCAGAGCCACAGAGGCAATACTTAAGGAGAGTTAACTTGGGAGAGGAGCAGGATTTTTAGCAGGGGAGGTGGGAAGAAACTCTTTGCATTAAGCCAAACTAAAAATGAATTATTCTGACCCCTTTACTGCAGTGGTTATCCAATGACCATTCAATATTTCCACCCTGGGCAAAGACATGTTTTCTGAGAAAGATTTACTATGTTAGCTTGGGCAGTATTTCATAAGCTTATCTTACAGTGAAAACACACTTCAGCAGCTAGGATCCAGTGAAACTGCATTATAATCTCACTGTTTTCCTTTCAGCGATTATCTGACAAACCAAAACTGTAACAGTCTTACTTAAAAAAAATTAGGCACTGGATACAAAAAAGCAACTCAAATTATTTATGTTATTACCAACAAAGTAGATCCAGGACACTTGGAATTTGCCTCCCTCTGTAAGAGATCAGTTTAGGCAGCTTCAATGCACACTTAGATTTGCCTGACAGGCATTCCTAGGTCAAACATTAGTTTTTTAAAGCCCCTCAATTTCCTTTTACAATGAAATTAGCGTGAACATTAAAAGGGGGTCAAAGCAGACCAAAAGTCATCAGACTAAAATTCTGATTACTTGTGACAGATCCAAAATTATTTTCACTAGGTTTGTATTGGTCACTGTGGAAATATGCAATTCTGTCCAAAAAGAATACAATTAAAGATGCAATATCCACTTGCAAACGAAAATATATCGCAGTTTCAGATCTCAAAAACAACTCACTGGAAAAAAAATTCTCCCTCCGTGGATGGAAAGAAACAAGTTCGTAAAAAAAAAAAAAAAAAAAGTTCAATGTTTGCTACTTCAGCTAGAAAAAAAAAAAATCTGCTTGAGAAGCGAGTTGGCTTACTCTACATGCGTATACCTAAGAATCCCATCAGAAGGCATTATTGATATGAATATATTGATATTAATATATTGAAATGAATTTTCAAAAAGAAAATACTGCTTTTCAGCTTGGTGCTCTGATACCAGCACATCTGTAAACCTTTCAACAGCAAAGTCTACTAGTTACTTATGTAGTAACAACACTTTGGTACTCTGATGTCTGCTTCAATAAACAGTTTTCAGCATGTTATGTTTTAGTACCAAATACATAAGGGAAGCGGTATAAAACAAACCAGTTTATTATAAATATCTCAAGGACTGTGTGTCACACTCCAGAAGGACGTGTTTTCGGAAGTTCTGTCTGTCTCAACACAAGAGGCACACGGAAATGCAAACTCCCTTCAACCAGAAAGCGACACATTCAAACACACGCGCCGATTCGCCCTGGGTTACGCTATTCTGCTACGATCCTCAGTTTTAGGGACAACGAGAAGGAAACATGCTGCTGTTTGGAAGACAGTAGAAGGGCCCTTCACATTCTGTCACCAATGTTTATTGGCACAGAACAAGATTTTCCTCCAGAACACAACCCTGATGGTAGGAACAAGTGGTTCGCATTACACTTGGTCCTCCCTTTCACCAAGTAAACCAAAATGTAATTTTTCATGGATCAAAACAAAGGGATCTGGTTTCTTAGACACATCTGTCCCTAGCTGGATGATTTCACTTCCTACAAAGTTTTTCAGGTACCTACAAAGGGTAGGAGCTCTGAAGCTTCTCCTGACCTTGGCAGATTCCTCCCTCATTGAGTCCACAGTACAGAGGTCCAAGCGAGCGCTCTCAGAAGTCTCACCTTGCAGACCAAAGAGCCTCTCCTCCCTACCCAAAAGGGAGGGAGGAAGCAAAGTGCCATTTCACTTGGTACCAGGTACTATGCAAAACTAAAATTTATTTTAAACAGGCTATAAGAAGGCTCACTTGGGAAAATATTGTGCAAGAAGCAGTGTTTTGCAAGTATTTATATCTTCACGCACAGAGCTTCCCACCTGTGACTGAGGGAAGACAGGTAGTTCACCGTGATGAGACTGTTAAGCCAACAGCTTTGGAATTTAACACTTGCAGCCTGTCCAAAATCAGCGTAACAGCTCCCGTGTGCAATGCAAGAGGGCTCTGCAGGTAAGAAGCAAAGCTGCTCCAAACCATGAAGCGCTCCCGAGTTGTCTCATCACAGAGCTGTGCATCAAATGAACGGGACTCACTTCCTTACAGACGTATATTTTGAACACTCATTTAAACAGACTCACCCTGCCACAGCTGTTTATGTCTAAACACCTGAACTCACACACCTGCGTGCCCAACGGCACACTGAAGACGTGGACCAGGAGACTCAGATCATTAGTAAGAAGATTTTTGAAGATGCACGGGTGGGAGGAGACCCTCAGAGAGGGAGAGGAAAGGCATAATAACGGACGTGTACAGCAGAGAGACGAGCGTCTGCAATAACACAGAGCAAAGGCAACATGAAGAGGTGAGTATAGCTGGCTTCCTCACACACACAACACAGCCAAGCATATAACTATTTACTTATATTTAGCCACCTCCAGGAGGAAGGATGGAGGGGATGGCAGAATGATGAGGCAGGAGTGTCACTTTTCCTTAGAACCTTCCAAGCCTGATCTGCAACAAAGATTCAACACCATCTGGGGAAGCTGCCTTCTAGCCAAACAGATCAAATCATAGCTGTCTCAGTAACCACGTATTATTACTACAACCACAGCACAGGTAATCGGGACAGAATCACAGAATAGTAGGGGTTGGAAGGGACCTCTGTGGGTCATCTAGTCCAACCCCCCTGCCGAAGCAGGGTCACCTACAGCAGGCTGCACAGGACCTTGTCCAGACGG
>Ga0065711_1047017_pt1 | contig 12571 bp, 7 predicted proteins | sample Hoacrofraction12_FD_59098 | JGI IMG/M metagenome (GOLD analysis project Ga0065711, IMG submission 59098) | Hoatzin crop microbial communities from Cojedes, Venezuela - Epithelial fraction 12 v2 (version 2) | ecosystem: Host-associated > Birds > Digestive system > Esophagus > Crop | place...
TGTGGAGTCTCCTTCTCTGGAGATATTCAAGACCTGCCTGGACAAGGTCCTGTGCAGCTTGCTGTAGGTGACCCTGCTTTGGCAGGAGGGTTGGACTAGATGACCCACAGAGGTCCCTTCCAACCCCTACCATTCTGTGATTCTGTGAAAAAGTAACTTTCAAGCCATATGAGACCATTTTACAGTGCACTTATAACAAGTAATTCCCCCCTCGGGCGAATTAATTTGTGAATAAATCACAATATTTCTTTCACAAGGTTATCTTCTCTTAATTTCAGACCAGAAAGTATAAACTGGAAGAATGTTATTTTGTTATGCCAAAGATAGTCACACTTATAGAAAATTCAAACCTTGGATCTGATGTGGTTCTGTTTTGTTTTTTCTGTGGTTTATTAGACTCTTTATGGCCACTATCTGCTAGAAGTGAGAGTACTTGTATTACCTTATACCTCTCCTCATGTAAGAAATTAGAAGTTAGTATTAAATTACTTCTCAGTTGTCATTCTCATGAACTAAAACATCAAACTCTTTTTTATATTTTATTACTATATTTCTTCTGTTCCTTGAATCTATCTTGTGACTCTGTGCTGAATCACCTCCAAAGATTCCACATACTTTCCGGAATATGATAAAATGGAATAGAAAAAGAAAATCCAATTCCCGTTTTTTTAATCTCCGAAAAATGCAGTACCAGCCACCACACTGCATCACAGTAGTTGTATGTTTTTATAGAAAACAGGTTCATGATAAACTAGCCATGTGCCTCCTCATTTTGCTGTAGATTTTACTTCATGCACACAGCAGGAGTGTAACCAATATACTGCTGATGGAAGGGAGCTGTTACCAAGTGCTCAGTATCAAGGTGTACCAAGAATTCATTATTTACTTTCTCCTTTGTGTTACTCTAGACTAAATGCTGGAGGTATTTACTCTTTTCAAAAAAACAATGTATTGTAACAGCTTATGATCTTCTTAAACTGTTACCGAAAAGAGTTTTCCATCGCTGAAAGCAAGCTAATCAGAGTTCATCTCCAGATATGAAAAAATGTCCCAGAAATTGTTTAGTGAGTTTGAAGACCTTTAAGGCACATGGAAAATAAGGAGATGATTGATGACAACCAACATGACTTCACTATGAGTATATACCACCTGACAACTTTGGTGTCCTGCTTCAGCGGGGTTACTGTGTTGGTGGATAAGGGGAGAGCAATTGATGTCATCTACCTGGACCTAAGCAAAGCATTTGACACAGTCCCATATGGCATCCTTATCTCTAAATCGGAGGGGCATGGATTTGATGGATGGACCACTCAGTGAATAAGGACTTGGCTGGATGGTAGCACTCAAAGAGTTACAGTCAACGGCTTGATGTCCAAGTGGAGACCAGTGACGAGTGATGTTCCTCAGGGGTCAGTATCAGGACCAGTACTCTCTTTAACAACTTTGTTGGCAACTTGGACAGTGGGACTGAATGCACTCTCATCAGGTTTGCCGACAACACCAAGCTGTGTGGTGTAGTCGACACACTGAAGGGAAGGGATGCCATCCAGAGGGACCTTGACAGGCTTGAGAGGTGGGCCAGTGTGACACTTATGCAATTCAACAAGGCCAAGTGAAAGGTTCTGCAGACAAGTAGGGGGCAATTCCAAGTACAAACACAGGCTGGGTAAAGAATGAGTTGAGAACAGCCCTGAGAAAAAGGACTTGAGGATGCTTATTGACCCGAAGCTCAACATAACCCAGCAATGTGTGATTGCAGACCAGAAGGCCAGCCTTATCCCAGGCTGCATGCAAAGCAGTGTGGCCAGCAGATCAATGGAGGGGATTCTGCCCCTCTACTCTGCTCTAGTGAGACCCCACCTGGAATCCTGTGTCCAGCTCTGGGGTCTACAGTACAAGAAAGATGTGGACCTCTTGGAGTGGGTCCAGAGGAGGGCCACAAAAATGATCAGAGGGCTGGAACACCTCTACTATGAGGAAAGGTTGAGAGAGTTGGAGCTGTTCAGCCTGGAGAAGTGAAGGCTCTGAGGAGACCTTATTTCAGCCTTTCAGTACCTGAAGGGGGCCTACAGGAAAGCTGGAGAGGGACTTTTTGCAAGAACATGAAGTGGTAAGACAAGGGGTAATGGCTTCAAGCTGAAAGAGGGTAGATTTAGCTTAGATATAAGGAAGCATTTTTTTACTACGAGGGTGGTGAGGCACCAGAACAGGTTGCCCAGAGAAGCTGTGGATGCCCCATCCCTGGAGGTGTCCAAGGTCAGGCTGGGTGGGGCTTTGAGCAACCTGGTCTAGTGGAAGGTGTCCCTGCCCATGGCAAGAGGGTTGGAACTAGATGTTTGTTAAGGTCCCTTCCAACCCAAATCATGCTATGATTCAATGATTCTAAAGCAATGCAAATCTCACCTATATACATAAATGTTTTCAACAGTGACTTGTTCTGATTGACAGCCATTGTCAAAATCAGCAGCATAATCATTGCTTAACTTTTCAGGAGGCAGACTTGGAGAGCACCTAGGTAGAAAGAAAAACAAAGGCCTGTTTGTAACAGGTTTATATACAGCTAGCTATGCCTGTGATTTACTCAGCCACCGACGTGTTCGTTTTGAGTTAGGCAGATGAACTGGGATGAGAAAACTAGAGGCTTTCCCCTGTATTTCAGTCAGATTGAAGCAAAGTTAAACCTTCCTCAAATGCAAAATAGTTCGTGAACTCTTTTGTTCAGTTTACATTACCACTTCCTAAATAGACTACTACTGAAATATTATGAGCACAGCCAACAGCAGGCTAACTCTCATCAGAATCAAAAGTTCTGCCCAAATGTTTTTGATCTCCACATTCAAGTTGGAAACCTTGAGAAAAACTTTACTCATAGAGTTCTACGTCTCTACAGCCAAGCAGAAAAAAAAGCAGACAAGACAGAAAGAATCGAACAGCTCAACAGTATCTTTAAAAACTTGTGGTTTGAGGTTCACTGTGTGAAGATCTGAGGTCCTCTCACTACTAGTGGACAGCACACCTCACATCAGTAGTTTTTGACATAAATTCAAAGTCAAAGTGTTATCTTTTATGCACACACACATGCAGATGGTTCTTTGTGGCTTGCACAACAAGTGCAATTTTGCTGCACAGGAGACCTACAGCCCAGGTTCATGATGCAAGCCATGTGGAGTCCTATTGACATGTCCACCTAACCTGAGATTTTTGCGCAAGCAGCTTGTGTTCTGCATCTACAGAGCAAGCCCGCCTTAAAGGGTTAGGTGCCTATGCGTCCCGGTATGCTGAGGTGACCTTGTCTTTTAGATAGAACAGCACTAATTTCACAATTAAGATACAAAGAAGATAACAAATATCCCTTCCTAGAGGGCCATATTCTACTATCACACTTACATTTCTGTCCATGAATAATATAAAAGCTTCATCCAGGGAAGCTGCAAAGACTGCAGAGGAATTCAAAAGCTCGCACAGCATCACGAAAAACACACCCCAGGAAGAGTAGTGGGGACAAAAAGTCATACAGAAAATATAACATTCCAGAAGTAATACGATGAGTATATAAAAGACATTACATGAAGAGACTTCTCACAATAGCAGGAGAATAATATTCTAGTGGCTCCCTTTAGTCCCTATTTAAATTAATTTTACCTTAATTTAGGCAAGTAAGAGGGAGAAGTGCAACTACAACATTCATTGGGTGGCCTCTTTCTGAGTTTTAAGAGCTCCAGTTTTTCTGCCTGAGGTGCATGCAGGCTAGTAGCTAGATAACTGTGCTTTTTGTGCTCCATTTCTCAGAGATCTATGAAGCAGAGCCACTGCTTTAGACTTTGATAAATGTGCTGAAACAAACTTCTCTTTCTCTCTGTTTGGGGCATGGTAGCAGGGACTGTGGGTTTGTGTATGCATGTTGGGGGGAATCTTTTTGTGGGGCTTTTTTTTTTTTCCCCAGTAAAAAGAAATAGATTTCAAGTACGTTATTTTATAGTGCAGTATTTATTCTATCACAAATAGTTCCTGCTTGTAAGAGAGAACTGGCAGGCAAAGTCTAAGTCTTAAAGCCACCATGGGGAGTCTCTCTGTATATCTTTCTGATGTGGCAGAAGCAGAAGGAAATATCCTCTCTGATTTAGTGTTTGACAGACTAGTGTCTCTGTCAGTAGCTGAAGGAACTAAATGCCTATTTGGAAAATGCAGGATGATTTTAAGGTTCTCTTTACCAATAAGTCGAAAACTACTTCTGAGAAATTTAGCAGTTACCAAAAAAAATGAGAGTGAGACAGCAGTCCGCAATATAATTCAACAATTTCAAAAAACAATACAGCAACAATCATGAAGATTAATTTTGAGAATATAACAATAACCCACTCTTTTTTGTACACCAACAAACTAGCAGCCATGAGCTAAGTCTCTTTCTGTGTAATCTGAAGAATAAGGAAACCCTCCAGCTCTGACATGATATCATGTGGAAGCATCCTTTGCTCAGATTCAGTAGGCAGTGTGGCCAAGTGAGGAATCAAGTGAAATTTTTAATGTGCTTCTTTCACATGTTAATTTCTGGAAAGGCTGGGTTTACCTCACAACACAAAATTAAATGGTTGGGGCAGGTTTGACTGTGGATTGAGTTCTGGACCATGCAACGGATGTGCAACATCAAGAAAAGTATTTAAGCACATGATCAAGGGTAGCTCAGGTTTCAGCATTTACACATCTCGGTTTCAAACTTCTGGATTTTTATCACCCACAGAATATTTTTATGACTGATCCTTGGATAATGTGCTCTGAAACTTATTATTAGTAAGAATTACTTTGGTGATGTAATGACTTCAGGGCTTGTTTCTGCTCCTACTTCATCCCTGTGGAGGAGAATCAGACCTTTCATTTACACTTTTCAACAATAGCTTTTCTATACTTTGCTGTGCTTTTCTGATTTTTTATTGTACTTGAACAACCTTTGGTGTTGCTGAGTCTGCTGAAGAGAGACTACTGATAGGCGTTTGGGCTGCTGTACTTCGCTGCCTACAAACCCAAACCATCCTCTGTAACTTAATATCTTAAATATTTTTCCTTAAATCGTTCTGTCTCATCTACCACCAAGAACCTCCTTAGTGGTTAAAATATCAAGAGCAGAAAAATCATTAGTCATTTCTAAAATGGGCTGCAGAATGCAAAATTCAATTTATGACATTCAGTCTATTTGTAAAGGGTTTATATTTTATTTTCTGTCTTTTTACCCCTGCAAATTTTGGATGCTCCCTGCCTCTATACTGAGTGAATCTTTTTCCTCTTTCATCCACACTGCTAGCATCTCTGTTTTGACCATTCGTCATTTCATATGTCCAACAAACTGTTGCTGATCTACCATTGGGGAAAACTCAGGAATTTGTTCTCAATTTTTCATGGAAAAATTAAGCTGATTATGCATATATACATTTAATTCAAGAAGAAAGTACTATGCCCCATTTATAATGAATAATCTTTTAATTTTTCACACTAGCAATCAGCTTCTATAGCTAAGGGCTAGCTTATTCCTTTGGCGTTGGCTAGTGAGGATCGTTGGAACATAAATATATGCAGTAAGCCAATAATTCTGCCTGCCTTTCTGCTGCTCTTGAGGGTTTCTCAGTGCTGGCAAACAGACGGGTAATGGGAATTAGAATGAGGGGAAAAAAACAGCAATAAAAATATAAATCACACAAGGAAGGAAATCCATTTGGTCCTTGGCATGAAAGACACCGCTCAGCTAATCCATGCTGAGTGCAATCCAATACTCCTTTATATAATCCTGTTCTTGTGGAAGAAAATTAATGTTTAATGCAATAACAGCTGACACAAATCACTTTTGTTGCCCAGAAGCAGATTAAAGAATAGTTAAAATCATACAAATCTAATTCCTTTTCTGTTGTTGTTGTTTTATTTTATCCAGTGACATCTTTATTCTTTAATCCACTGCATCAGTTTTTGATTATTAAACATATATTCCCAATATAAGAAAGACTCTGTGATGGAGAGAAGGGGAAAGAAAATAGTGACAGCCAAGAAATTATTAGTTCTCAAATGGTACATGTTAAATCTCTTTCAAAAATCCATAATTTTTTCATAAGTTCATATGAGTCCTTGCCTTTAATCAATCTGTGTCAAGGGGACTTTAAAATAAGCATAAAGGCAGCAGAATATTATCAGTCACAATTGGAGCTGTACAGGTCACTCCCATTAGCTATCACTCTTGGGTACATATGCATTTGTTGTTTTGCAGTGCATTTGAGATTTGCTAACAATAAAACAAACCGAGAATTTTTGCAGAGAGACAAAGTATGAGAGAGACAGTGGTGATCCTGATCTTCCATTTTATTACTCCAGCCTTCAGTCTCAACGTGCTTTTCATCAGCTAATTGAACTGAAAAAACAAAACCAAAACAAAATATGATGGAAACTGATCTTGGATATTTTACACTCTGTACAAGAAATTCTTTCATGACAGAAAAGGTTACAATTTATCTGAAATTTTGATCAGACTTATAACTGTGTTGAAATAGGATCAGGTTTTTTCATTTTCTTTACCTTTGTCTCCAACCCCAACATATCCTCTCTTACAAATTCATTCGGGAAACATCCCTGCCTACACTTCATATTGGTGATACAACGTAAGGGATTCTCTAGAACAGGTTTCCAAGCAAGCTATTTGCCTGGAAATGCCACTTTGACAGGAGCAACAGATAGGAAACAAATCACAAAAATCTACAAAATCTGACACCCTAGGAGGACTCTAGGAGAAGAAAATAATATTAATAGGGTTTCGTTGCACCTCAGTGACACCCAGCTAACTCCTTGATGGAAGTTAATTCGTATGATCTCCACATCTGCTTTCACCTGTAGTAAGAGATAAGTGCATGTCCCGTTGCACCAGCAAGGCCAAATTAAATAGGCAACTTAAGAACCATCTCCTTCCCAAATTCGAACACACACACCTCTTTGAAACTGGGGTTTCTCTCACTGCTTTATTATACTTAAAGCAAAAATTCTCACTATTGGCACATGAAAGCAAGTCTGTAGAGAGTATATGACAAAACGTGTATATAGTTATGAGGAAATGGTCCTAATATTCAAGTTTTAGTTAGAGGCAGTATATTGAAAGAGATCAGAATATTTCCAGTAGGGAAATTACCTCTTCTGTATGTACATGAAGAACCCCACAATGGTATGTTTTATTACCCTACTGTATTGTGATCTACTCTAATTATGTGGGGTCAGTCATCAGTGGCAAAATTCAATCACGGGTCTCTGAAGTGCAGTTGGATCTGTAGGTCAAGTCCTGTTTGCCAGATCACTTGCATTGGCTTCCTGTGCATGCTGGGAAATGTATTAAAGGCAGTACAGAAGTGGGGGATGTGTGGGAGGGGGGTGGGGGGTGAATGTGTGTGCGCCCGTATGCATTTCCTAATCCCTTTGCAGCCTGGCAGGCTTAAACTGCAAATGTCAACACCATGAAAGCAGTAGTTGAATCCAACAGGTGCAGTAATAAACCATGACATTTCTAGCAGGTTTAATTGTACTGGCTGTGCTGGGATACCTGTCAGTACAGACATAGTTTCACTTGATGTCAGCAACAAGACCACAGACCTAGTTTTTACTCTGCGTCCACATGAACTAGGGTGTAAAGTTCCCACCTCCAATACACTTTATGATGTTTCAGGTGGCGAAACCTCTGACCTGTATCATTCCCATCTTTGCTGGTTCAGCTGCCGGGTGGTGACAACCTGCTAGACTCTGTGTCTGGTCTAACGGTGATTTACTGCATAATAGAATTAAATCATTAGCATGGTATTCCTGTCCACCCAACCCTAAAGGGCTTTTTGGTGGTTGTAGGAGCGGCTCTCTGGAGGAAATTGCAACATACAGGGATTTGTTGTGAGCCTATTGCCGCCTAGTGCCAAGACAGTTCATAAATTTAAGTGAAACACAACATGTATGCTCCAATTTTTTGCATTACAGTTCTTCCTTATGACAATTTAGTAGGTGCATTCCTGAATAAAAAGCTAGCCTGCTACTCCAAGAACAAGACACAGCTTTCATTCTACTTATAATTTTTCCTGATTTTAAAGTGTAAATATTATACTCAGGAAAACAGATGTAATTAAAAGACAGAGTATATATTTAAAGCTCCAAAGTAACATCTGCTTTACATCATAATTGTTCTATTGATGTCAAATAATCTATTTTGCATCCATACCATATTAAGAAAAGAGATACCAAAATATGCCTGATTTTTCCCAAATTAATAATGATAACAGTAATAAACCTTTATCCTATAAAATAGAATGTTTATAAAATCTCCTTTTGTTAAATAATGAAGTACTGAATGTTGCCTTCTTTAAAAAAAACCTTCTTACATTCTAGGATATAGTCATTAATATTGCTTTAATGTGGGATGACTATCAAAATGATATTAGTATTTGCCCATAATATGGCAAAAGATGATGTGCTGTATGTCAAGACAGCTTTTCCTCAACACTGCAAATATCGAAATGGTGAATTTGGAGAAATAGGGGAGTAAAACAAGGGGTTAAACCACAGATTCAGAGAGAAGAATAAAATTAACATATAAATCTATCAGAATAAATTTCTACTAACTTACATTGGATGAAATACTTTTCTAAATAGATATGACTAGCAGTAATTCCAGTGTATGCTAAGAATCCTAAATTATTTTCTTTTTGTTGCTGCAAATTTTTTTTTCTGCAGTCTTACTTGGCATGCCTCTTTCAATACATGCGCTATTTTGAAATAAAGCTTTACATATGTGTTTGCTACTGAAGCTAGAAACCAGTTCTTGATTATGAAATTAGTCAAATTCCTTTCACCTTACTGCATTTTGCAAGCCTCTTAACATACGAAAGCACCCTTTTAAGTAAGTCAGGTATCCTCACCTGGCAAAATTAATGCCTTTTTTCCTTTGTCCCAATTACTTCTGGCTTTAAACCTTCTGTCCTGCCAGATATTACAGTGGGTTCCTCTGGAACAAATGAAACACTTCCTTGCCAAAAATCATATAAATTAAAAATAAAACCCATGCTGAGGCAAGTTTAACTATCATTTCCACTGATGTCAGTGGCAAAGTTTTTGTTGAATTTGTGAAAAAAAAAAAATGAAGAATCATATTCATAGTGTGAAAATGCTCTCAGTACTGCCAATCTTTCCCTTTAGTAAGGAAAAATCCTTACAAAATCAGAAAGAGCAGAAAAATAACAGAAAGTTCCCCATGAAATTTAATAAATCAGCTCAAGCACCTACTTTATGGCAGGCTACTGGCAGAACCCTCACTCACTTTCAGTTAATCAGCTTTAAAATAGGCATAATTCTCTATCTGTGTGGTATTTGACTGCAAAGCCGCATTGACTTTAGTCACATCAGAGTTGTTTAACTGTGCTTGGCAAAGAAAAACTATGGAAATTATATGTTAAACTGCAGCAGTTGTCTTCTCCAGTCTGCAGGCAGCCTGGAACATTGTTGTAAGTGATACGAAAGGTTTCAGCTGTGAGACCCAAAAGGTATCTGTTACTTCAGACATTATGCTCCTGAATTCACCTCCTCCCTCTTTTCTATAACTAAGGCGCAAAGTCCTAAGCAAGTCCCTGGCTTCCCACTGACAAATCTAATATTGATTTCTGTGTTGCCATTTGAGACTTCTGCAGGACAATGTAAAGCTGAAAATGCAGTTATTTCACAAATATAGTGAATGTTTTGTAAAACTCACTAATAACTAATAGAGTAACAACATTAATTGATTTCAATTTATGCATTTTTTGAACAAGAGAGCACAGGCTGGTACAAGGTCACTAAGAATATGTGGCCAGAGTACTGGATCCTACTCTTAGTTCTGAGTGACTATGCAACCTTCTTCTCATCTCTTTGTGCCTCTGGTCTGCTCCTATACCTGCAGCTCATCCCACACCAGCTCAGAGCCATCCCAGATTCAGTGCTCCTGTGACAGTGAGTGTGTAGAGTCATCCACTCATCAATCTGATGAGCCACCAGAATGCAGCTCATGGAGTAGTGAATTTCCCTCTCCTGAGAATTTTAAGGGAGATGTCTCTTACATTCACACAAGTATAATTAATAGCAGCAGAAACTCTCTATAATGAAGCTAGATTTTAAGATCTAACACCAATGACATCTTAAATAGCCATTTGTGTTCTCACAGGACCTTACAGGACTCAGAAATGAAAGCTCTGAACAGCCCCTCCAATCTCAGACACAAAGTGGAGCAGGGCTTGTCACTACAGACCATGGGAGCATGACAGCACCTGCTGTTTAGGCCTACTCAAGCATGTTATAAAATTGGATGTTTCTCACAAGCAGTTTTGCCAATGAATCCCATGCCAAAAATGTATTTTAACTAAGAGGTAAAATATTAACTGGTAAGGGACACAGGGGACAATGCATAGAAAGAACATGGATTCAAGTCTGTCGTACTGCATGATTTCTACACTTGTTACATTGTGTCCTTATTTTACAGCACAAACATCTATTATACACTCACCAAATACTGTTCAGTCATTTCTTGGAGTTATCCTGAAGTCTGTATTCTTTTTAATAATTCAGCCCTTGCTGAGTAGAAAGAAGTTGGTACATTTGTGATGTAAATCTAGAACAGTAACTACTGTAGCCTTTTTTATTTTTTAATTAAGACATTACACAGTACTTTTCTCTTGGCTATTTTATCTATGCCACTAGCACCAGCTCAGGTATATTGTTACAATCAGGCAATAATGTATTATTGTTACAATCAGGCAAGTCCCTATAGTGCAGAGGGGAAAATGGAGAAAAATATTCTTTGAGTGTTTTCTTTGAAATGATAGAGACATCATCAACTGCAATATAATGAGTGGGCTCCATTAGTTTCATTAGGTGAACAAGAGAAGCATTTCAAAGGTAAAAGACTAGCTGTTGTTGATTTTTCTTCAAATCTTAGTCTTTCCCAAAATCCAGTAGGTTTTCTGATCTGCTTTTCTGAAAACTTGTGTGTTCAGTTACTATAGAGATATACAAGTGTACAATAGACACGTATCTGCATCAGTCACCCCATATTCCTCAACCACTGCCATAAATTTAAGAAACAGTCTCTGAAAGCTTGAGCATTAACGGGAACAATCTTTGTTTGGCTGCTTAACTACAGTTACACCAGCAAGTTCTCAGATGGGTGAAACTAACATGAGCAGCACTGCACACTTTGTTGATGTAATCTGTTCCAGTTGTAGATCCACTTCTCCAATGGGCCAAACACAGGTAACTGATACTGCTGATATAATAGCATCTTCTGCGCTTTTGTTGGTACAGCAGCTCTAGTAATAAATTACACCTTATTGCACCCCCGATTGACACAGCTATATTGACAGAGTTTATGGTATAGACATAGTCCTTACTTTCTGGTCCAAACAGGTAGCCCTTTGCTCTGCTGAGACTGTCAGCTTGACTCCCAAACATGTTGAAGCTGACTAGCCGGTTCCCAGCAGGACATCAAAAATAAACCAAGAGAAAACTCTGAGATGAGTAATCCAATTTGCTATCAAAACGTGGCTGATATGATCCCAGTGGGATTGGAGGCATGAACTCTACTTTTAAAATGTGTGTACAACTACTGCAATATTTGTTAGTTTTATTCACTGCATGTTTATCTTGACCCAACTTTGGTAAGCAGATTATTGTACTGTAAAAAAGTGAAAAAAAAAGATTTTTTTAAAAAGTAATTACTTTAATAAGTATTTCAGAGAGAAACAACACATACAGAGTTATGAATACATGGTCAGATTCAAACAGACTATTAACCAAATAGATTACCAAACAAGAAAGGAGGGAATCACAGAATCACAGAATCACAGAATGGTAGGGGTTGGAAGGGACCTCTGTGGGTCATCTAGTCAAACACCCCTGCCGAAGCAGGGTCACCTAGACCAGGCTGCACAGGAACTTGTCCAGGCAGGTCTTGAATAACTCCAGAGAAGGAGACTCCACAACCTCCCTGGGCAACCTGTTCCAGTGCTCCGTCACCCTCAAAGTAAAGTAGTTCTTCCTCATGTTCAGACGGAACTTCCTGTGCTTCAGTTTGTGCCCATTGCCCTTTGTCCTGTCACTGGGAACCACTGAAAAGAGTTTGGCCCCATCCTCCTGACACCCACCCTTCAGATATTTATAAGCATTTATTAGGTCCCCTCTCAGCCTTCTCTTCTTCAGGCTGAACAAGCCCAGTTCCCTCAACCTCTCCTCGCAGGGGAGATGTTCCAGTCCCCTCACCATCCTCGTAGCCCTCCGCTGGACTCCCTCCAGTAGCTCTTCATCTTTCTTGAACTGGGGAGCTCAGAACTGGACACAGTACTCCAGATGAGGCCTCACCAGGACAGTGTAGAGGGGAAGGAGGACCTCCCTTGTCTTGCTGGCCACATTCTTCTTGAGGCACCCCAGGATTCCATTGGCCTTCTTGGCAGCCAGGGCACACTGCTGGCTCATGGTTAACCTGTCATCCACCAGGACACCCAGGTCCCTCTCTGCAGAGCTGCTCTCCAGCAGGTCCACCCCAAGCCTG
>Ga0065711_1047018_pt1 | contig 12571 bp, 12 predicted proteins | sample Hoacrofraction12_FD_59098 | JGI IMG/M metagenome (GOLD analysis project Ga0065711, IMG submission 59098) | Hoatzin crop microbial communities from Cojedes, Venezuela - Epithelial fraction 12 v2 (version 2) | ecosystem: Host-associated > Birds > Digestive system > Esophagus > Crop | place...
CCCCCCCGGGGCCCGGCCGTGGCGCCGCCCCGCGGCGGAGCAGGGCAGCGCAGGGCAGGGCGGGGGCTAAAGATGGAGGGGGGGAGTCAGGGAGCCGGCGGCAGGCGGCTGTGGGGACAGCGGAGGGAAATGGCGCGGCCGTGAGGGGGTGAGAAGCGTCACCCTCGCCGTCAGCCGCTGCCACGCGTCTCTGAAGCGCTGTGGCGGAGCGGGGCTTCAGGGGGAGGTGTGGAGAGGCACGCGGGGTGGCCGGGCAGGCACCGAACTCCTGGTGCGCAGAGGTAGGAGAAAGGGGAAAAGCTTCGCTAGAACGCTTTATTCTTTTGAATGGATAATTTAATCAGTGACATTAAGTCCTCCCAATTATTTCTTGCCGTAGGTACTGCCTACTTATTCATTTTCTTCATATAAATCCATCGAGCTATTGTCACACAGCGAGTAAACGCACCCCAGAGTTTAGATGGGGCCGCGTAAAAGCAATCGAAGAGGTTAATTACGGCTGTTAATTACTTGCTTTGCAGACTCGGTTGGGCACAGCACCACCTGGTGCCCTCAACGCTGGGAAAGCCCGGGCGGTGGGGCTGGGGGGCGGGGAGGCAGCAGCAGAGGGCAGGGAAGCCCTGCCATCGCAGGACACTCGCAGAGGGACTGACAGACGGGTGTCAGTACGTCCAGGCTGGGACAGGGAGGTTTGGTGGAGGCCTCTGGACACCAGTGGGGCGACCAGGAGCAGGTTTCCTCACCTTCCAGAGTGATTTGCTTCATCAACCTTGGCTTTCTGCGCCATCAGCCGGCTCCTCGGAGGGGCTGCGAGGGGCTGCCCGGGGAAGAGCTTCCGAAAGAAGAAGGTTCAGAGTCTGGAAAGCTTTCCCTGGAGGGACCGTGAAGGAAGTTTCAACTAATTTACCATAACAAAGGAAAGGTTAAAGGTGACTGGATCATCATCTCCAAGTACTTACTTAGGAATGAGACTTCTGGGAGCAGAGGGCTGTTTAATTTGGAGGACAGAGGCATAGCAACATACAATGCCTGAAAGATGAAGACAAGCAAAACAAAAGGGGCGTCTGCCGTGTTAATGCTTAAGGTTATCTACTAATATTATCGTGGATGGTAGCATTTTCATCCTTCAATATCTTTAAATCCAGACTGAAGATCTTTCTAAAAGGCGTGCTTGGGATCAGACAGCAGTTATGGACTTGTGATTCTGTGGCCTGTGTCTTTGCAGGAGTTCATATTAAATGATTTTATCTGATCCTTTGGCCTTAAGATCTGTACGTCTCCTTCCAATAGATAACAACCTCTGCAAACCTGCTAGATCCATCTGGCAGTTTGTAGACAACCATGACGTGATACACTTTGTGTCCACCTCATCCCAAAACACGGTCCTGATCTAGAGCCCGGACGGCTGTGCCGTTGCGCACAGCAGGACAGCCCTTGAGCCCCCCTTTTCCCTCACACAGATTTCAGTGGTGCAGCATTTCCCCCACGCTAATTTTCTGTCCGGGGTGGATGAAGACTTGCTGCTGCACAATTTGATGAAAGTGTGTTTTGTGAGCTGACCTCTGCTGTTTGCTGAGGACTACCGAGGTGTATGGCATCATCCGCAGAGGCCATATTTACTTGTGCTGATCTCTGGCTGCTCAGAAACGCATCGGTTGCTGAAATAGCAGGAGCCAATACCTGCTTTTATAGACAACTTTACAGTTTGGGAGAAGGAGTCCTCTCTTGCCCCTAAGAAATGTTCAGGTTTCTGTTGGCCAGGTCCAAATTTGCCTGATGGGGTCGTGAACCTAAAGCTCTCGGCTGCCAAATCCTCCTGATTTAAGGCTGCTGCATGGTTTGAATTTCTCTCCTCAGAGTCATTGCGTTGCTCAGCTGAGCATTGTGTTAATGCTGGGCTTTGAATTTGCTATTCCTCCCTTCAATTGCTATGCTCTGTTGCCCAACCATGCAGTAGTTCCTCAGCTGATGTAAATCAGTTTAGCTCCACTGCCTTTGCTCCTCTGTCACATATCCCGGCTCACGCTGTCTCCCCGTAGCCCAGCGCCCCGAGGCAGCCACCACAGCAACCTCTCTTGCCCCCATGGGCCCTGCGTGGGAAGGTGAGGTTTGGCTGGAGATGCCAATTAAAGCCCAATCAGCGGGGGCAGAGCTTCAGTAGAGCGGTGCTCTTGTCGTCTTGGTCCTGGGGCTGGGACTGGGCTCTCGTACCTCCTACCCTTTGGAACAGGCAGGTGAAGTGTTGCTGTCTGTCAGCCCCCTCAGTGCCGGTGGTGAGGAGGGTTCGCCCCGGTGAATGTCACCATGAGCAGTACGTAAGAAGGCAGCATCCCTGTGCTAGGTCCTTGACTTCAGCAGGCTTCCTAGTGGATTCAGACTTCCAGCATGACTCAGGGTATTGCAGTGTATCCTTAAGATAACATCTTTTGCTTGCCAACATGTAGGCTGGCTGCCAAAGGTGGGGGAGGAGATCTGTTGTGAGTCGTTTGTATGTGCTCATAGTAAATAGATACATGCCAAATTGATTGCACTTGCATTTCTATTTCTCCGCTAGGAATTGAAGGAAGGGAGGAAGTAGTCCCCCGTGGTCTGCCCCAAGCCACTGCACCCCAGCGTCGGGATCCAATTTTTGCAGCGTGGTTTGAGATCCATGAGCTGTCGACCCGGATGCTCTCACCTCCACATACTGCTGGGTGAGAGAGGTGCTGGTGTCCCTGGTTATGGGTGAAGGGAACTGGGGTGCAGCAAGGCAAAGTAACGTAGCAATGCTGCTGGCCAGGGTCAGAGCGGCTCAGCCCCACCTCATGCCCTTGGTTCTTGCCTACTTGCAAAACACCAGGACAGCGTCAGTTTTTGATCTACTGCCTCGTTGCCAAACCATTAACTTTTCCAGTTTAAACGTTTAATACAATGGCCGTATTTTGAAGACTGCCAGCTGAGCTGCCTCTGCTTAGGACTATCATTTCCAACTGTTCTCTGGCAAGATGCTTTCTCAGATGATTTAAAAAAAAAATAATCAAAGTTGCAACCACATCTGCGTCTGCCTTTATCTCTGGGAGCAGGAAAAATTAGCTCGGAGGCTGTGAGGTGCTTTCTGAAATGGAAGTCTTCTCCTGCAGACGGCACAGCTCCTGGCGGTGGAAAGACCAGCCGCTAATGTGGCTCTCACTGAAATTTCTGGCACTGGTGTTCTGTGGCTGAGTGAAAAGAGCAGCCTAAAAGCCCCCTGATTTAGGCTGTTATTCTAAATCAGTTGTGGATTCTCTTTACACACACCATCCAGCTGTGCTGATACATTGGCAGGCTGACCTGGTAAGGAGGTCTATAGTGTTAGTGAGTGGTTTTACTGAAATGCTTCTCTTTTGCTATGAGTTCTTCCTAGGCTGCAATGTCAGTCCTCCACCCTTTGCTAGTAGAAGCTGGCAGAGGAGGAAGTTGGCAGAGGAGGAAGCAACACGAATTTTTGCCTCAGTGGAAGAGAACGGCAAAGGTACAGAGACATCTCCTGTGCATTGCTCCTGAATCAGCAGGCCAAATTGTCCACTGGTGTAAAGTAACCCACCTCAATGGCATACCACTGCGGTTACACCGGTTTACTGCAGCTGAGTCTCTGTTTCAGTCATCTCTAGGAAAAGTTGATTAGGTCCAGTGGGTTGCTGACTTCTTTTATGAAGAAGCTGTAAAAAGTTCTTTTCTTCTGCTAGCGCTTCTCTCTGGGGAGTTGTTGGCAGAGAGAGGCGAGTCTCTCTGCAATAATACATTTCAAAGTTATTATGCCAGCAGAAAAGAAACACAAGGATTTGAACTTGGTAATATATATTTTTTTATGACAGGCCAGAACACTAAAGGGAGCCATCCCCCCGCCATGCAGCCCCCCTGGGTCTGCAGGGCGCCTGGCTCGCTGCGCTGCGGGATGGCGGCGGCTGCAACCGGGACCCCGTTTCAGGGCCGGCCCCTGGGGAAGGTCATAAACGCAGCTTTTGGTTTTGGCGGCTCGGTCCTGTCACCGAGCCGGCTCCTGCACTGGCTGGGAGGGACGGAGATTTGGATGGAGCTTGCCCGGCCCCTGGGCCCCTGGGAATCTCCCTTCTTCTGGCTGCGACAGATAGGGTCACCTTGTCCCTACACCTCACTGCTGTAATGAACCTACTGGTCATGGTGATGCATTCAGGTAACGAACGGTGCAGCTGAGCCCAAATCTTTCTGCTGCTGTGGTAATAATAGTGCTTTCACGTAGGAAATGAGTGAATTGTCAGCCGAGACCTCCTCTTTTTGTAATGATTAACCCTCCACTAATGACTTGATATGATACTGGGCGACGTTGAGTGCTGCGATATTGATGTTTAATGTGGTCCAAAGCAAGGGCTCAGGAAGCAATAAAGATTTACTCTAGCTAATGTGCAAAGGCTGCGTTGTCCCTGGGCCCCATGCTAGCTGGGGGCTCGCCTGATGTGTTTGCCGTGGTGTGGCAGCCTTGCCTAACAGAAGCTGAATTTCTGGCTAATAATTTAATGAAGGCTTTGCTGTATTTCCAATTACTGGAAAAAGCCATGATTCTTTTTTGCTGTATGCTATAAAATCAGCCCTTCATACTCTGCGGAGCCAGGGGAGAGCACCTCATCCCTCTCTTTGAGTTCCTAATCAGTCCTGCAGCAAAGCCTGCCCACCCTGCAGCAACGTGCCGGGGCTGTACGCAGGCACTGCCGCAGGACTGGGAGCTGGCTCCCAAATGGAGGAGGGTGGCACGGCACCGGGGAAACTACCCGGCCCCAGGACACTCCTTGCCCCGCGCATGGCTGAGGGGGATGGAGCTGGCGCAGACTGGCACCACAGATAAGGTGGTGTGGGAGGAAAACTTGGAAGGACAAATTCCCGCGAGTATTGATTTCTCCGTCTGCTTGCAGAGGGATTTCATTTAGCAACACTGCCAATGACATTATGTGCAGGATCTGGTCCATGGCTGGTTCGGTGGCATTAAGAGAATTGCTCTGGCCTAATGAATAGGAATAAGAATATTTCAACCTCCTCCCTGGAAAGTAATGGTGGATCATCAAGTGTGCAGCCAAGTTCAGGTCTAGTCACTTGCCAAGTGAATGCAAATGACAGGTTGTATTATTTAATGGAGACCATGGTGTGGTGGCCAAAAATGTTGTCTCTTTTCTCTGCAGATTGGTTCCCCCCCATCTTCTAAATCAGACTTTGTCTCTGTTCCCGACTGGCTTTTTTTTTCAAGCAAAAGAGATTTTTGCTGACTCTTGTGCTGAAATCTGCCTGTAGATTGCACCAGACCCCCTCAATCAGCTGCATTTTATACCATGGTGCGGGAGGAGGCAGGAGCTGGTGTACTGGTGGTGGTCACTGCCAGCCTGCAGTGGAGCCAGAGCTCCCTGTCTTCTTCCAGCTTGGAGCCGGTGAGATGCTCCCTTGATGTCCCTGCTGCCCTACCCTGCCATGACCCAAGGGACATCGTGGAGCCCCACACTCTGGCATCGGGTGTGGCGTAGGAGCACCTGGGCTGCGATGCACTTGGGTTTGGACAAAGCACTCGGTCTTGCAGCGCACCACCACTACCTCTGCCGCTCAGCTGCCATTCGGCTGGGTGCCCGCCAGCCGCTCCACTCCAAAGCCTATCCCTTCTCCTCCTCCTCCTCCGGTGCAGCCCACGGGCTGCCGCTTCCCTGAGCCGCTGCTGTTCACCAGAGGTTTGCGGGGTGAAAGCCCCTGCGCAGGGCACACACACACAGCCCGAGTGCCGGGCTGGTACGCCGCGCTGCGGGGTCTGGGTGCTGCAAAAGCAGGGCTGCACCCCCAGCCCAGCTCAGGGTCCAGCAAACTGAGGCCAGGAACCCTGGGGACAGGGGGGGGCCCCGTCTGATCAAGGCTTTGATTTATGCTACACTTACACTGACTCATTAAACTCTTCCAGCACAGGCCGTGCCTCGCCACGGCTCACAAACCAGATCAGCATGAGACAAAATACCATCACGAACCAGCATTTTCAGATGGGCAGCGGCATTTTGCTTCATACAACAGTGATGGTTTGTAACAGTCATGGCTGAGGGTGGGTTTTTCCCCTGTTCTTTTGTGAAAAGCAGAAAGCGTGTGCAAAGTAAACGCTGATGTTTCAGCTACAAACCAGTCACCTTTCAGATGAAATGGCTGTGACTGCTCATCAGCGGTTAATCCTTGCATGGAGCTTCTTGCTTAAAAAGCTGGAAAGAGGTGGGGGTTTTGTTTATTTGTTCAGAATCAGGGTTCTTTCCTAATTAATTTTTTAGTTGACAGGGAGAACAGGTTTCTGCTTTGTTTCGCCAAGCGTTTTGATGTATGAGCAGAGATGTCGTGCAGGATATGTGTTTGCAAAAGAGGCTGATGGGAAAGATCAAAACTGATTTGTTACATTTGCAGAGAAAGAGGCTCCATATCCACAAAACAGAGCGGGGAGTGACTGAAGGCTCCAGACACCAGCATTTTGGAGCTGAAATTGTGGCTGTAAGCTGGTGACCCAAGTCCTGCTGACCTTGCAGAAGCCATGATTTTGTGCCAGGTGTCTGTCCTGTCCCGATTTCCCCTCCCCGTCCCAGTGTCTGACCTGCCCTGGACAATGTAATTCAGCACAGCTCTGCTCCCTCTTCCTGCGGGACAAGCGCAAGGGCTTCTCCTGCTCCAAGGCTGGGCAGAGCAGGGCCTGCTGGGCGGTTTGGGAATGAGCTGTGCTGGGAGAGATGCTGGGCAGGTCTCCGACCATTTGCAAACAAGCTGCAAAATCGTACTGACAATAGGCCTGCAAAGCTGCCTTTTGGCTGGAACCACGCCTGGAAAAATGTATTTCCCAAGCAGGGACTTCAGCGGTTACGAATCCCTGACTGATGTGGTTGAAGGACATGGCAAATATATGATCTGTCACTACGATCTGCCAGGCTGGACCCTGCTTATGTGCTTGTTTAACCCTGTCTGACACCATCCAGAAGCTTCTGCCTCCATGCACCGCCAGCATCAGCCCATCCTGGCGCAACCCTCCCTGTTCCCGCAGGCACAGGCAGATGGGAGCTCCCTGGAGGAGAGCTGGCTTGGCTGCTGGGAAAGCAGCAGCGGAGAGCATGGGAACGGGCGAGGAGCTGGCTGTGCCGCTCCCATGGAGAGCCTGAGAGCGACTGCTCAGCGCGAAGTCTCACCAGGGCGGTGGCACTGATGCTGCTTGGGGTGGGGGACTGTCACCTCTTTCTTGACATGTGGCTGCTTCTGAAGGCTGTCAGTCCCCCTGGCTCTTTTTCTGCTGCCTAATCCTTCGCTTGCAGCCTTTGTCCTTCGTGGCAAACCACTGCCAGGGTGAGTGGGCCATGGTGTTTGTCCGATGCTGGGATGGATGGAGGTCCTGCTTGGGCTCCACAGCCAAAACCTGTGCTTCCTGGGCATGGTGGCATGGCTTTGAGGACCCTCAAGGGCATGGGCACCACGGGGGCAGCTCCCTGTCCCACCTTGCTGCTCGCTGAGGATGTTCACCTTCACAGGCAGGCAGCAGCAGCGAGCTGCCATAGTCATTCCAGAGGTGTCCTAACTTGTCTCTGAGGGGTGTCTAAGAGCACAGCCTTTCTGGACTGACCGTCATCCACAGCAGCACCGTGGCTGGTCCTGTAGCTGGTGCCAGCTGAGCTGCTTTGGCTGAGGTGCAGAGACGTGGAGCTGGGTGCTCTTGCCTCTCCAAAGAGCCATGTCCCGGTGTTGGCATGAACCAGCGCTGTGCTTGATGAGTTCAGAGGATGTTTTTACACAATTGGGACCGGGAAGGATTGTAGAGGTTTTCTTTTTCTTCCCCTTTTTAAACAATAAATAAAGGCAAAATCCATCTCCTGCCTCTTTTAAAAACAGCTCTTTTTCTTGATGGATAGATAGATATAATGAGATTCTCAAAGTCATAAATCTGCTGTGACTTTATTACCTGCATCTGCTGGAGATGATGTGAAGAGAACTTCATACAAAGAGGACTCTTGAAAGGTTACAAAAGGAACCAGCAGTCTTCAGAAAATCTTCATCTAGAGAAAACAGCCAAGAAAACCCGCGCAGAAAAAAGCACTTGAGCTGGATGAATAGGTGTCAGGGCTGAATGCGAGCGACACTGGCAGCAGGGCACCTTGCCGTGAAAGCGAGCTGAAGCCTGTCCCCTGCGTGGGTAGCACTGGTGCAGGAGCCAGCCCGTGGCTGCCATGCACAGCCCACAGCCCCAGCACCGGGCATGCAAGGGGGTGGCTGGCACCCCTGCCCTCACACGCCCGAAGCCCCTGCGCTGGTGAGGGGGAGCCACAAGCAGTGGCAGCATTAAGACAAAAAGGAGAGCTCAAATGCACTGCTGCTTTTTTATTTGCCCTGTGGTGAACGTGCCACCATTTCAACCTCTGCCCCGGTGCAGGGAGACTGGTGAGAAACAGCCTTGGGGCTCAGACCCTGCTCCAGGCTGCTGGGTCCGCGCAGTGGGCAGCGCTGTGGGTGGGGTGATGGCACATCACAGCCTCCTACATCCCTGCACCGCCCCACCTTCCCTCTGGGCTCTCATGAGGTCACCAGTGGGTGTGTGACAGGGGAATGGGGAGGGGTGCAGGAAATGGGCACAGAAAATAACTATTTTTTAGGCTGATCAGTAGATGAGTGGGGATCTGACTGGCTCCCAGGTGAGCTGGTGGCAGCTCTGTGCTTGGTGTGGAGCCTTGGCCCAAGGACCGGCAAAATCCTGGAAAGATTCCTGTGACTCCTGAGCAGGGTGGCTGTTTCTCAGCTGGGACAGGTACGTGCTTGATGTGGCTGTGGCCAAGAAAGCAGCAGGTAAATGAGGATGTCCCAGCCCCTGCCTGGCCCCCGGGCCAGTCCCAGTCCTGTCAGGGGACTGCAATTGCCAGACATGGTGAAAATGGGCTGGAGATGGTGCTGGAAAGTGCATCCTGCTCCCTGAGCACAATGAGCTGTTGTGCAAGGTCGTGTCTGCAGTGTGATGCAATGATGTCTTCATGATGTCAGAAAGCAAGCTAGCAGTTATTTTAGTGTCAGAAAGTAGGTCTTAAACCTTCCTTTCCTCGTTGCAGGAAGGTAGAGAAAAGGAGGAGCTTTGCTTGTTGGCTTTTCTGCCTAAAGTAGCCTCTGGTCTCATTTGACACCTCACCCTTGCTGAGCCAGGGAGGCAATCCAGAAAGCAGAGCTGCCAGTGGGGAGAGAGCAGACGACATCTTTAAGCTGTGATCATTGAAGAATATTAACCGATCTCAGGCTTTGTGACTGCCAAAAAGTGATGCTTGAGCAACGTGGCGCCAGGAATCCTGAAGTCACTTTTGTAGCCTTGGAAAATGCAGCTGCTTTGGGATTTCAGCCCAAGACGGCTGTTATTATCCACTGTGCAGAATGAAGCTTCTGTTGGGAGCTTTTACAAAGGCCATCAGTCTTCCCAAACAGTGGTTGTTTTTATCACCTGGCAGTAATGATACTCTCTGGTCCCTTTAATATCTAAGTATGTTCCCAAAGTGAGACCGGGAAACTCATTTAGGTCTCGCCCCCTCCAAGGGAAACAGCTTACAATTTTCTGCCAGGTAGCCCTTACTGTTGTGAGAAGGGGCACAGCTCACCTAATAAAAACCTCTCTGACAGACACGACCTCCTGGAGGTTTATCTAAGTTGTTTGCTGTGGAGCAGAGCAACATATATCATGGCTGAAATACGCGCCAAGCAGCAATCCTACCGCACACGGTGCTTCTGCTGTAATTGATTCTCAGGCAGGACAAATACCCGGCGGAGAGTGCAAGGGGCTCTGCGTACTCTCCCAGCTAAACCGATATAATGGTGTGTGAAACGGTATTGCTGAAGCCCGTGGCTAAAATCCAGCTTGTAGGCTGGCTGACTGTAAAAAAGCATCTCCCAAAATATGCCCATCCCTGCCTGCGCTGGCTGTGGTACTCGGGCTCCAGTTCAGAAGGAAACTCATTGATAACCGGATCAAAAGCCGTGACTCTTGCCAATAATGTGTGTGCAGCATCACGTGTGCCTCGACTGCCATTTTTTGGCTGATGCTGAGATTTATTGTTCCTCTAGGTAAATGCTGAATCAACAAAGGCCTTGTCCAGTTGCTTGTTGCAGTTGGTGAAGGCAGCCGATGCCCTGGGTAGGAGGCACTGCTGCCTGGGACCCGCGTGTTCTGACCCCCCAAACCAGAGACGGAGTGAGTGACGGGACCCTCGCCACTTAGAATGGCAGCGAGCTGTGAATTTTAGGGATGGCTAAAGTTGATGGAGATGGCTCAGTGTGGCACTGTGGTTCCTCTCCCACCCTGGCTGTAAAGCTTGGGGTGGCTCTGGCTACACCCAAGTCTCCCCGCACTGGAAAGCAGCCTTAAAGTTCATTGCTCGTCCGGCACCTCCTATGCGCAGGTAGGGACAGCTGTGGTACTGCCTCCCCATCGCTCAGAGACTGGGGGACGTGGGGTGCAGAGGTGCCCGGAGAGGTGCAAAACCTCACCAGACACCCCTAAGCAGCCTCCTCAAAAATATGGGCTGGCTGGGGGAGCGGGCGTTGGGGAAAGGCTGCTGTCTCCTAACAAGCTGCACAGGGCTGCTTCGCCACGCGTGCCCCTGCACAGGATGAGGCAGCATTAGAGACTTGATCCTTGGGAGGTGCTGGGGGAAATGTCTTACGGTGCGAAACCAGAGGAGCTCAGCCTGTTTAGCTTATTAAAAAGAAGATCAAGAGGTGACTTAATTGTGCTGGGTGAAGTACCTTCACGGGGAGAGAAAGGCAGGTATTAAAGGACTGTTTAATCTAGAGGAGAAAGGCATCGCACAAGCCCGTGCCTGGAAGCTGAAGCCAGACAAATTCAAATTGGGAATCAAGCAGACCTTTTAAAAAGTGAGTGTTAATAAAGATTAAACTACCCAGGAGAGCAGTGCATTTCCTCGCCTTTGATATATTTAGACCCAGACAGGATGCATTTCTGCGCCATACACTTTAACCAAGCAGGAGCTATCTGGCTCGGTAGAGGAGTAATTGGATGCCAGACTCGGCCCTGCATCAGGGAGAGGTCAGGCGAGATGATCTAATGGTCTCTGCTGGCCATCGGTCCTCCTGCGCCCGGCGGCTGTGATTTGTGTGCCTGCGGCCGGACGGCTGACGGGGACACAGCTCTACCAAGAAAAATCAGTGAGAAAATGCAAGGAATGTGGCATTGTGTCAGCAGGGACAAGAAGATGACAAGCAAAGACTGACAGGCGTGTGGGCAGAGTCCAAATATTAGAAAGGAAAGACTTTTAGCCCGAAAATGGCTTTTTATAAAAAAAACAGATGAACTCTGTGGACATTAGCAGACACGTAAATTTTTTGTGCGTAGCCACTCCGAATTTTTGTCACTATTCTTTAAAAAATAAAACCACCTCCCAAGTTCTATTTTTACCAGGAAATCAAGGCTTCAAAAGGAAAACCTCATCTGGGGAAAGAAAAAGACAAACCATAACCCAATTTCATGCAAGAAGGGTATGGTGAAACAATACCTGAAAATCTCAGCGAGACCCAGGAATGTCTCAGGAACCACTGCTCACTTGACAATACTGAAGTACGTTGTGAACTTACTTTTCTCTATATTTTTATGAGCCCCTCCTGAGGGCTGGCAGGTGAGTATGGCTGCAGAGAGGAACTGCCTTGGGTTGCTTCTCATTGTTTTTAATGACACTCTGATTTGGCAGAGCTCATCTCCCACTCGGTGTCCAGAGTTGCTGCCCCGGCCCTGTGGGACGGTGTGCCGGGAGTGGGGTTTTGAGATGCAGCACAAAAGCGTGGAGGGGTGCTCCGAGCCTCAGACCCGCCTCGCGCTGAGCGACAGGCTCCTTCAGCGAAGGACGGGGCCTGTGGAGCGCTCTTGCTGAGGAGCTGTTGTTCAAGGTGCTTTTCATAATATTTAAAAAATGTGTTTGCTTCCTCTTGCAAATGTTCAAACATCTTTAAAGTGTCTGTGGTGCCAAGCTGCTTCTCGCCCTGTTTTAACGGAAAATAAGCTTTCTTAAGCAAAAGGACCCACAAAAAGCGCAGCAAGCCCAAAGTTAACAGCGAGCAGCACATAACTAAATTAACATCAGCAAGATTTCAGCTGCCCCTCCGAAATATTGTGTCTCATGGCAAAGGGTCCGGGAAAAGATGGGACAATGGATTGTTTTAGTGCATCTTTGCAGTGTCTCTGCAGCACAGATGAAGCTCAGGCTGGGGCCCCTTCCCCTTGCCAAGCCTGTGGTGGGGACTCCTGGCCCCCATAAGCGGACCGTCGGAGGCACAGGCTCAGCAGTGCCACAATGTGCCAGCAGTGGGTCCAGTGCCGTGGGGCGATGCAACTTGGGCTGGTGCAGCTGACCAGGTTGGGGAAGCATTGCCTGTGAAACTGGGGCATAAGCCTGAAAAAGGAGCCTGGCGGGGGGGGAAGAGCCAAGGGATGAAGCAAATTTGCTGATGACACCAAACTGGGAGGAGTGGTAGACACACCAGAAGGCTGTGCTGCCATTCAGCGTGACCTGGATAGGCTGGAAAGTTGGGCAGAGAGGAACCTGATGAGGTT
>Ga0065711_1008576_pt1 | contig 12570 bp, 9 predicted proteins | sample Hoacrofraction12_FD_59098 | JGI IMG/M metagenome (GOLD analysis project Ga0065711, IMG submission 59098) | Hoatzin crop microbial communities from Cojedes, Venezuela - Epithelial fraction 12 v2 (version 2) | ecosystem: Host-associated > Birds > Digestive system > Esophagus > Crop | place...
TTCCCTCTGAGGGTGACGGAGCACTGGAACAGGCTGCCCAGGGAGGTTGTGGAGTCTCCTTCTCTGGAGATATTCAAGACCCGCCTGGACATGGTCCTGTGCAGCCTGCTGTAGGCGACCCTGCTTCAGCAGGGGATTTGGACTAGATGATCCACAGAGGTCCCTTCCAACCCTTACCATTCTGTGATTCTGTGAAATTAAGAATACTTGGAAACAAACTTTATATATTATGTCAACCAAGGTTTTAAAGCAAGTAAAGAAAGTTCTTTGTGGAATCCTGGAAATTTGGATAATTTGTTTGAATATTATACCCTGTTTTTCCAATTGAACAGTTTTGGAGTACTGGAGAAGAGTTTTGGAGTTCCATTTCTACATAATCAACCTTTTAATTACAGCTCTGTAAGTAATCTCAAAGAAAATAGGGATACATTTAAAATCACTACCATTACATCCTTACTTTAAATAATACCCTCCAAATATCAATCTTTTAAATACAGAAAATTATGTCTGTATAATAGAAGTACTCTTTTTAATCTCTGCTTTTTAATCTCCACTTTTTAATCTCATTAAACAAATTTAAAGGCTGATTCCTCCTACTGTGTTTAATACTAGCACTCCTCCTAACTACTGATTTCACAGCAGGAATTGTCTTTGAGAGCACATTCATGTTATTACTCCAGATTGATCTACACAGTGACTTTGGACCAGAAGACTGCTATATATGGTATTTCCTAAAGGACATTGCTTGAAGTACTAAATATACCAAGGAAACAGAAAAATTTCCTTTAAATATCATATATATATCTCTCTAAATAATAAATATCTAAGTATTACCAATGTTTGGCTCTATCCCATTTTAGAGGCTGTAAGATTTTATTTCCCTAGGTTTAGGGGTTCTATTATCAAACATTATTTAGAAAAAGAAAGAAATTATTACTAGACATACAAACAACAGAAAAAAAGTTCATTTGGGAGTCCTTTCCTGCCAAGGTCAGAGTAGCAATTACCTGTGTTGGATGCTGTCACCACATCTTTAACTGGGTTTAAGCCCGTTAGATACCTTGCAGAACGGGACCTGTATTTTCTAATGTGTTCTGACAAGGTCTTTTTTTATAGTGAACCTCTGCAAGCAGATAACAAGCCACAAGGCTGTTATGGACCCTTGGTTCCAGCCATAAACACAATTTACATTCAGATCATTTTCTGCCAGTAGAGCCAACTGAGACTATTAATCAAATGAGAAAGAAAACAAGCATTTGCAGAGCTTTAAACAGATACTGTTCATCTGTTATGTAAAGCATGACAGTATCAGAGTACTGCTCAATGTTTGAAGACCAGTTGTACAATATTTACAATGAACTTTTCTTTAAAAACAACAATATGAAGTACAGAGGTTAACTAATTGGTGATCTGTCTGGGAGAGCACTAAAGGAAAATATCTCAGAGCAAAAAGCACTGCCCTTTTTCAGCCCTCCAAAGCACTACAAAAACTTGTGTGCCTGCGTATTTGCTGAAAAACAGCAATAGATGACATCAACCAAATTACGTATTCAGCAAATAACTCAGTTGGCATGGGGAAGGGGGGTGTGCTTTGTGTAGGCTTTTATAGCACAGAAGGCAGATGGTGATTACACTGACTTTTTAAAAACTGTACTGAATGTTACATTAACTGGTAATTAGAAAACTCAATTTTATTTCACTTCTACTTTCATACAGACTATCTTTTGGCATTCAAAAATATGTATGAAAAGTTCATAAAGCAACACCTCTAGGCTACAGACATGTTAATCTTTGTCTTTTCACACTATTAGGGTAAAAAGATGAGGGAAAAAAATGAACTATTTTATGTATTCTCTCCCTGAACATTTACTGTTACTTGTGTATTTCACAAACTGATCTCTGACTCAGATGTAACAAGAACAAATCACAGAAAGCTAGCCTATACCCTAAATCTTTGCATTTTTCAGTCAGACATTATTTTTCAATTTTCCTTTGTGAACAAATTATTTATTGGACCTGTTACTATTTAACCTAAGTAAATACAGCCAAGTATTCAAGAAAATTACAATAGATCATAAAGGAGATCACCAGAGTCATTTATATTTACCAACTATCAACTTCCTAACAAAGCATACCTTTCCTTCAAATGCCAAATTTAATTCCAGCTTTGAAGTTGTCTAGAAAACACAGCAATATGCTGCGTGATCTTTGATCTTTGAATACTAAATCTTCTTTAACATGGGAGTCCTCAGCTCAAGCTCAAGTCCAAGTCCTTCATTATACAGTACACATGCAGGCTGCTCCATGCCAGTGCAGCTTTGCTGATTTCAGTAAACTGCTTCCAAGCAAAGCATTTCAGAATCAAGAACTAGAGACGGGAAAATCCCAGGCGTGGGAAATACAATTGTAAAATTTTACAATTCTGTTAAATAACAAAAAATTAACAATTCATCATGCTAGGTAATACATTCCACATTTATTATCATTATTCATCCAACTACAATCATGAGAAGAGCAGAGACAACAAAATGATCATTGCACTACTCAAAGTCTTAATGGATTATTGTATTTGGTCTCCTATACACAAACAGGTAAGTGAAAAGCAAACTCATCATGAAAGCTGGCAGTGATCCATTCACCTATAACCTTCAACGAATTGCTGACGTACAAAATTGCATCACAGCACATCTGAATGGTCCAGACCTCCCATCATGTTGCTGCTCTCATCACAAAACTCAGATGTAAAATAGTTTCCACAGTTAAATTGTCATACTGTTACAACAAAGCGACACAGAGTGACAAAAAGATATCCAGTGGCTCTATAGGTCTTTAAAATACGAAAACAGAGTTTTGATTGTTTGATCACTTTCAGACGAATGGTCTAAAAGGTACAATAATTTAATGAGCCTACAATCAAAAGCTTCTAAAGGCAAAAGCAAAAGAAAACAACAGTGGTGAACACAAACATGTTTTAGAGAAAAAATGTAAGAAATCAAGGGTATCTAATTCTCAGCCTCTGCATGCAAACTGTGCATTTCCCTCCCTATGCCTGTTTGTCAGTTAATGTATCCTTTCCCTCTCTCATGTTGATGCATGATCAAATACAAATAGAAGTGCCTTTGATGTAATTTCAATTTCTAAGAATATTGATTAAGCAGAATATTGAATTTTCTCTATGTATGGTTACAGGTTTTATGTCGAACTGCAAGTGATAATAGGTTTTCTCATTGTTTTATTATACCTGCATAAAAAACAAACCAAAAAAATCTTCCTATAGTCTTCAAACAGGATCCCATTCTACAAACCTAAGCAAGACCCATTAAACTGCTATCAAATTTAAAGGGAGGCCATGCCTGTCCTCTTTCTAACACAGTTCACTGCTCATTGCTTTGATACTTTGTAATTAACTTCTCTCAGTAAAATACATGGGAGAAATTACACACCTATAAATGAGCAGCTTTTCTGACCAAGATATTTTTTTTAAAGGGGAAGAATTAAACATCAAAAATCCCCCGCAGAGTAAATTACAATGTGTTATCTAACAACATTATCTATTTTACAAGGAATCTGGTGAAGATTTCGGCAATCTACAAACCCAACATAACTACCACGCTGAATCTTCCTCAACAATTTCCCTGACCGCTAGTTAAATTAATCTTTCATAAATAATCATTAATATATGTGGTAAAACTATGTATGAAACATAGCAAAGTTTTTCTGTATATGGCATTTATCACTGTCAAGCAAATAATTGCAAGCTCTCATCATCATCATAGAAGATGCCAACAAATGACTGGGAACACAATTTTCTTCTTTACCTAAGGCATTAAGGGCCACAGCAACCTAAAAAGATACCTGCTACTGCAATAAGCATTTGATGTTACATGAGAAAAAGTGTAGAACAAATTAAGAGAGCAGATCTAAATATTTCTGAATTAGACATGTTCCTAGTGCAGACTGCATATAAAAAAAAAAAAGAGAGAGCTTGAATTCTAGTTATATGCTGTTTCTATTGGGTTCTTGGTATTTATATGACCACATCTGAATATACTATTCTGCAAGATCCTAATTTGCAGAGATTTCCTCCTGTTTTTTTCCTTACATAATAGACTGGCTTAATCCATGTGCTGCCAACATGTTATTTTTTTCCCAAGACAAGCTCAACATCTATGCAACGAGGTCAAACAGCCATCTTCCTATTTTAAATAGAATGGGAATTTTGACAATTCTACTTTTAAAGTGCAAAAACGTTCCAGCAGTGAGTTGCACTCTGTCAAAAGCCAAAGTGTGACAGATGCCTTCACAGTAATTGCCAACAGCCTCTATGTAACAGCTGAAAACACAATACATCACTTTGATCTCCTCGGCTCTCAAACTATTCACAATCAACGAATCTGCATGAAGAGTATGAAATATGCAACATTTCCAAAAACTCTCTCTGTGGAACTTAAATATGATAATGTATATTTTTGGTTTTTAATGTATTTTATAAAGCATTTCCAATCCTTTATTATGCATATAAAATGATATGTTTTAGCTTACAAAAAGTAAACATAAAAGATGCTTTACATTTTAGAGACATGTAGGTATTCATCAGATAACATAGGTGAAATAATCATTTAGAAAAGCCTGAACTGCTTTGAGGGGAGACATTATTACAGAACATGCTTAATTAAGTCCTATTGCTAATTTTGTAAAATGAACACCTTGTTGAATTAGACTACAGGGAAATAAAGCATGCATACCAGCTCCACGTGCTTTAAATGCTATGAAAGGGTTGACTTACATTTTGCAGGTAGGTCATATCCACACGTAATCTTTGCTTGTCCAGTCTCACAGCCACTCAGGTTGCGACATTCAGCAACTAAGCATGGCCCAGCAGCTCTGTGTATACAGCCATCCACTACAAAAGCAAACCCAGAAACTTTTATTTATTAAAAGCCAGTCTTTATGTTGCCTTCACACAAATATATGGTCACAAACATTTACTGTTCATTTTTACATTCACAGCACAGACCTCCTGATCTATAAGTAGACATCCAAATATATGCAAACACTTTTTTCTGCCAGAATTAGGCAATGTATTTATTTAAAAAATAGTATTTAGTGAACTTCTGCTAATTGAAAACAAAACACTTTAAAAAGGTAAAGCAGAATTAAAATTTCAATATTAGAAAAGGATCTTATTCAAGGCTCTAAGAAATTCTCATTATAAATTATGAAAACAAATTTGATTCCCAGCAAAATGCCAAACTCTGTTTTACTACATACCTCTGATATTTCTACAATTATGCAGACGATTTAATGTCACCATCCTATTAATGCCTTTTACAAAAATTCCACAAAATAATGCATGATTTGAAATATAAAAAATACCTTGTTTTGACTTTTATTTTTTACATTTTTAAATTTTGCATTATTCACGCAATGCTTCAGAGTTAATTAAATAATAATTACTAAAGGTTGTAATTGCAGCTAAGTATGCATGAAAATTAGTAGAGTGCATAGATCTTATTACCCTTGGGAGCCAGCAAAAGAATAGTAGCAGCAGCAAAGAATAAAAAAAGACTGCTGGCACAGCAATTCTGCTCTCTCAACATACAATCAGAGAAATCATTTACTATAATTATGGCAAAAAGTTTAAGAAAAAGGAAACAAAAAAAATACAGGAAATACTGTGTGCATGAACATATTAACTACAGTAAGGCCCTAGGTCAGCAGCATGATGAAGTTCAACTATGAGAAATAATCATCATATAAATATAAATTATTTTCATATATATAATCATCATAACAATATAAATTCAAAAAAGGTAAAATAAGCTGAAGTCTAAAGGCTAAACAAATACTTATGGAGACAAGAAAGGAAGATTCTGTATGTGTATCGTGCTGTATTTTATTTCAGATTTAACCAGTTCAAAATTACAGCAGTTCCCAACAGCATGTTTGAAGCAATTAAATCCCAAAAGGTTCGAAAAGCCAAGTGGAGGTGGGTTTTCAAGAGATGCACGTAATCTGTTATGCTATGGCATAATCTGCATTGCTTTCTACAGGCTAGCATAGCAAGATTAGCAATACAAGGCTTGGGGACTCTGCCTACCGGCCATTCACCGCCCACCAGGATGTACGGAGACCAGGTAACTCTCTCACCCCAAGACATTTTTCAAGCTGGAATGGAAACGATGACTGGCTTTTCTGCATTAAAGGCACAGCTGGTTTTGCAAGGTGTTAAGTATTTCCCTAAAACATACATATCCCCAGGTGGAGGGGTACATAACATCTTCTCTGAATGAAAACCACCTCCTACTAAGTGTTAAAAACTTGACTGCCTTTTTTGAGGTGTTCTATGCCAGAGTTAATATTCAGATGACACAGTAAAATTGGATAAGCTGTTCCTTGTAATACTCCATACTCATCCTGGACATGGTGCCAATGATTTTTAAAACATCACTTTGAAATGCTTTCTATTAGACAGATAATTACAGAATCAGGTCATGTTGCACAATAAAATTTTCTAAAGTTTTTGTATTGAAGAGAATGTGGGTGCCAAGCCACCAGTCATAAGCTTGTTGTGCACTGCCTGTGCCAAGATGCCACGTCTTCTTACTCTACCTGAGCTGAACTTCTGGTTTTAACTTACTAAAAATCTATGCTCTACAGACTCCAAGATGCTAATGCAAGAATAATATTTTGTAACCTTGAGGGGAAAAAAGAATAGTTGAAATCTATCCTGTGCTCATAACATCCAATTTAATTATTTTAACTAAACTACTAAATGCTTTTCCAAAGCAAGCAGGATAAGTAAATCAGCATGCGTTGAAACCTCAAGTATATTTTTATAAGCACCACCAGCACAATCTTTACCAACATTAATATTTCCTGAGACATTAACATAAAAACAGCACTGATGCTTAGGACCAGCACTTTCTGCAAAATTCTTTATAGAGGAAGCAGTCTTTCACCTCAGGAGTACTGGACAAGGGCTCAAGTCCATGCAATTATTCCCTTGGCAGTGGATTAATAATTTCCACCCCCAAGTTCCTTCTTGTCCCTAAAAAAGTAGGCACCCTCTATTGAGCCCTGTCTGTACAATGATTTGTTCAGCTGCCCTCTCAACCAAATGATCTGGATAAATCAACTTCTTTTTCCCCAAACCCCCTTTAATCTAAACCCAAGCACAGCTCAGAGCACAGCCAAACAACAGAAAACACAAAAAGGAACCAGTACCTCTGGCAGGAAGTAGAAGCACAGATTTATCACTACTTCTTAATCTGCAACGTATTAACGTACCCGATATGTTAACATAGCATGTGCCAGATCAGCTGTGACAGCAAACACATAGGCAGTCCCAGCTCCCCATCAATAAACCATCTCATAACAGAAGAAGCATGCTCTAAATGCACATACAGCTATGATATAGATGGTCCATCACTAGTTTCCTAGAGATGGTTCCACACAGATCCATGTCCAGTCTTCACAATTGAACCAGTCTCCAGAAAGACGAAAACAAACAAAAAAAATCGAATTCTTAACAGAGCAAAATCAGTTGTATCATAACCAATTTTAACATATGACAAGGAAAATGGAAGGCATCTGCCAAAACCAAACAAGTAAACACGCATACTTCCCTTATAGACGTGGCATTAACACAAAATGATTGAATACTCCAGACAGGCATAGTTGAAAATGTAGACATTAGCGCTTGATATACTTCAGTCACTGATGACATAGAAGAATGGGGGAGAGGGGGCAACCAACAACAGCCCTGCCCCCCAAATCCCAAACATCAAACCACCCACAATTTTCTGAATAACCTCTTTTTTTCTACCATACTTTATTAAATACTTGAGCAGAGATGATCTCTGATCTATGTAGGCATTTTCCATTTAATATGATAACTCAGTAAATCATGCCAGAAATAGTCTATCTTTCCAACAATACATACAATCTGCAACACCAGTTTCATAATTCTTAAGGCAAAAACCCAAGTGGTGAAATGTCTTGCCAAATATGAGCACTCTGCATAATATAAAGAGAAAAATGGCCAAAGGTAGAGTAGGTTAGCAAATCTAAATGTGATACTGCAGTCTCTGCTAAAACATGCCTTAGCTGTATTAATTCAAAAAAGCATGTAATGGACATGCATAAAACATTTACATGACATATTTTGTTTTCTGGAAGCATGCACTGACTAGTAATGTAAGTGAACAGAGAAGTAAGTATTGTTAATATGGAAACTTTACGGAAATTACAGATAACAGCAACAACCTCAGGAGGGAAAAATGATGGTCAAAAATACATTGTTACTATGTAGTAAGGAGGAAGAGATTTACAGGATAATAATAGCATGCTACCAAATTACTTTATAGGAAAGTGAAGAATCTTTGATATATTGGTTTCAGATACTTCATCTGTATCATCAGTTTGATATATAGATGCTCATCTGCACTGTTCAAAACATATTTGGAAAACGTTACACTATATCCCACTGTTCTTCCCTGGAACGTCTTTGTACAACCGTCTGAAAAAGCCAGGTACTTATGGTCCAATCTGACTTGCATCTTCTGACAGTGATAAGGAATTATGTATTACCACTGTTATCTACAACCAATGAAACATGTCATTTTACTTTGAAGCTACACTCTGCTTCATAGTATGCCTTTTTTCTACAGGCTGCCTTCCTGTCCAGGTTTATGAAAATCATATATGTACTTCGGGTCATTTATATACACAAGGGGCCTACCATTTCACAGCTACGGGAAAGATGTGGGAATATCTCACAGACAACAACATCAATCATAAATGACAAGAAATCCCATCTCCACTCTGCATGATGATTAATTGGCATTTCTAAGTACTGGTTAAACTTGAAAGTACTAAAGACAGGGCTGCTAACTGTGTTTATTGATACTATGCTTCTTGATACAAGTTTCATGCTTATAAACCAAGCTATTTCTAAGGACTTTTGACAGCATTAATACTAAACGAGTCCTGCCTGGGGCCACAAGTGAGGCGGCAAACATTCACAGGATGGTCCCTCTTCTGTTCTCCATTCCCCTCCCAACAAGCAGGCTGCCTAATCCCCCCAAAATCTACCTTAAGGTAAAATAAATGCTTTGAAAAAGCACACAACACTTCTGCTTTCAGATGACTGAGGAAGACAAACTGAAGTCACCTACCCGGACTTAAGCAAAGCGTTTGGAACTATCCCGCACAACATCCTTGTCTCTAAATTGGAGAGACACGGATTTGATGGATGGACCACTCGGTGGATAAGGAATTGCCTAGATGCTTGCACTCAAAGAGTTGCAGTCAATGGCTCGATGTCCGAGTGGAGACCAGTGATGAGTAGTGTTCCTCAGGGGTCAGTATTGAGACCAGCGCTGTTTAACATCTTTGTCAGCAACACGGGCAGTGGGATTGAGTGCACCCTCAGCAAGTTTGCCGATGACACCAAGCTGTGTGGTGTGGTCGACATGCTGGAGGGAAGGGATGCCATCCAGAGGGACCTGGACAGGCTTGAGAGGTGGGCCTGTGCAAACCTCATGAAGTTCAACAAGGCCAAGTGCAAGGTCCCGCACATGGGTTGGGGCAATCCCAAACACAAATACAGGCTGGGCAGAGAATGGATTGCGAGCAGCCCTGAGGAGAAGAACTTGGGGGTGCTGGTTGGTGAGAAGCTCAACATGAGCCGGCAATGTGTGCTTGCAGCCCAGAAAGCTAATCGTGTCCTGGGCTGCATCAAAAGAAGCATGGCAAGCAGGTCGAGGGAGGTGATTCTGCCACTCTACTCCGCTCTGGTGTGACCCCACCTGGAGTCTTGCATCCAGCTCTGGAGCCCCCAGCACAGGAAGGACATGGACCTGTTGGAGTGGGTCCAGAGGAGGGCCACAAAAATGATCAGGGGGATATAACACCTATTCTATGAGAACAGGCTGAAAGAGTTGGGGCCGTTCAGCCTGGAGAAGAGAAGGCTCTGGGGAGCAGCCTTTCAGTACTTGAAGAGGCCTACAAGAAAGCTGGAGAGGGACTTTTTGCAAGGGCATGTAGCGACAAGACAAAGGGTAAGGGCTTCAAGATGAAAGAGGGTAGGTTTAGATTAGACATAAGGCAGAAATTCCTTGCTGTGAGGGTGGTGAGGCACTGGAACAGGTTGCCCAGAGAAGCTGTGGCTTCCTCCTCCCTGGAAGCATTCAAGGCCACGTTGGATAGGGCTTGGAGCAACCTGATCTAGTGGAAGGTGTCCATGGCAGGGGGGGATAGAACTAGATGATCTTTAAGGTCCCTTCCAACCCAGACCATTCTGTGATTCTATGACTGCAATGGCTTAAGCAGGTAAACTTGTCTTTTGAAATGTGATCTCATTATTCACTGCACTGTCAAGTGTGGAGAGCCTATACAAATGGGGCTTCTGTACTTATTGTTTCACCATGGCTTGGCTGGACAAGCACGTGAAAGGTGTTTCTTCATTTTGAAGACCTACATACATGAACTGTATTTTGAGGGCTGAAAAATGGCTCAAGGAGCTTGACATCTAGCTCTATAGTTCAAGTCATTCATGCTTGCATAAAGCTATTAAAAGTACTACTCCAACACTTTTTCATTAAAAATAATATTAGCAATCTCATTGCATGCATCCATAAGTTTTAGGAGTCACTAGGGACAGCATTTTGTTCTCTCAACAATTCAGCAGAAGCTGTTAATGAAGAAAAAGTCTTTTTAAAGCTACTGCAGTCAATGGTATTGGTTGCACAATGAAGTCACCTAAAAGTAATTGCTTAAAATACATGGACAAAATCAAGCATCAAAATAAAACTTGTAGGCGAAATGAGAGTGTACTAAAAATAATGCATTAAACAAAAATATGGAAATCTTTGACACCATCTTTCTACAACTGCACACTAAAGGATGCTAAAAGGTTAAATCCTTTCTTATTTAATTTATTGTAAAGCAATTGCATTCGTTCTCTAGAATTAAAGGGCTGCATAGTAAAAACTAGCTAATTTACTGATGTACAGTATGAATAAATCTATTTCTTACGGAAAATCTCTTAAAATTGCAAATGAAGCAAAAGCACAGGAAACACAGAATTAAGGGTATCATGGGATGCTGCTTAAAAAAAAAATAACCTCAGCAAAACTAGCCTTGCAGTGCAGATGGTAATAAAAAAGGGTAAGGTAATCAAACACCACAGCAAAAAAAATACAAATTCCCTCAGTAATAATAAAGCCCAAACTTCTTTTGTGACCTTCTGTGTGAGTCTGGACAAATTGAAGTTATGATGTAAACAAGATATGCAGATTTATCATGTTCTATTTCAAGAATCTACATATTCTTTTTCCATAATAATTCCTGTTCTCTGGTGCTTTTCCAGATCTTCATCGCTCATTTTCACTAGGAAATTGAAGGTATTTACATTAAGAAAGTTAACTGTACATGATTTATCTATGCACAGGTACTGTTCTTCTACATGCCAAATGCCAGGAGTGAATAAAAAAGGAGAAACGTCTTTATATCAGACATATTGCTAGGGATGCACAAGAAGCAGCTGATTTGTAATACACCTCTGGTATACATGCCCTTGGTCCTTGTGGACCTTTTGAAAATGCCCATTGGAAGGACATATGTGGAAACCAGTAAAATAAATAAACTAAAAAAAAAAAACCAAACAAAAAACCACACCCCCACCGCCGCCTCCAACCACCAAAACTCCCCAAAACAACCAAAATGCCAAGTGACAACCGAAAGCAACCTCATTCTGCAGAACTGGTAAAGTACCTCTAAGAAGTTCATTGGACTCAAGTGCCGCCAAAGTTGCAACTGCACCTCTGAGACCAATGTGAAAGGGAAATAAATCCTGCCCAGCAAGAGACAACAGCTGCTGGTCTAATGAACAAAGGTGGGGATCTTAAAAAGATTACAACACAGATGCCAGTCAACCGCCACTGCTAGAAATGGCAGTTTATATTACAGAGATGGTCTCTGCCATTGGAATTTAAACGAACTGAAGATTTTTAATCAATGCACTGGTTTACAGTCCTCCAACATAATTCATTTTCAATACTTAGCATTTATACCGTACTTTCTGGCCAAGATCTCAAGGAGTTTAAATGCATGATCTGATTTAGCCTTAAAATTCTCCATTTCAAAAACAAAAAGCATAGATGAACTACTCATTTTGAGACAGCTATTTCACTGAATTACGTTCACATTTCATCACAGACAATCTAAAATAATAGTTTCTTAAGTATTCTTATTTTCCCTCTGAAAAGGCAGGAAATTGGAAGGGTATTACACTCTTCGCACTACCCAGTTTAGGGATACAAATAAAATTCTATTAGTTAAGCTTTAACCTACCATTTAGGGTTTTGCACTACCTTGAATTTGAAGGATGTAAATGTTCAGGGAAATGACATCAGAACCTTTTCCCCCCACTTTCGCAGTCCTTTGCAAATTAGGTTCTGCTTAACACTTATTTTTAATACCACACAGGAGAGTCAATGCCCTCCTTCACCTGGACCAAGCTGCCAGCCGCCTTCAGTCCCATTTTTTTTTTTTTTTTTTTTTTAA
>Ga0065711_1047019_pt1 | contig 12570 bp, 3 predicted proteins | sample Hoacrofraction12_FD_59098 | JGI IMG/M metagenome (GOLD analysis project Ga0065711, IMG submission 59098) | Hoatzin crop microbial communities from Cojedes, Venezuela - Epithelial fraction 12 v2 (version 2) | ecosystem: Host-associated > Birds > Digestive system > Esophagus > Crop | place...
CCCCCGTTTCTATTTGTTATACTTTATTTCTACAACAAGCACAAACCACTAGAAAGGCAGACAACAAAATACGAATTTTTCTATCTTCTTTTTACTGTAAACCTCTCTTAAAAACAATAAAAAAAATTCTGGACTATATTAGATAGCCTGTTTCTTCTTATTTGTCTCTTTTCTTTCTGTTATGTTCACTGAGCTGTTTGCATTATAGTTTTGGAAGAGGAGGAAAAGAGGAAATAATGTTTTGTGGAAATAGACAGTAATTACTAGTTGGACTAAACTAGAGGCAGCAACTGATGGCATAAAATGCTTATGTTTTATGTCAAAATACTACCAAACATGGCAGAAAGTTGTGCTGGATTTAGTGGTAAGAAGCTGCATATGTCAGAAACAATAGATCTTCTAAAGAAGAAAAGAGTGTAAAATTCTAAAGAAAAATTAAATTCGATGTATGATAAAGATTTAATTTTAAGTCTCCATCAAAGGTTATCTTAGATTCTGAAAACAAATAACAAATGAAATAAAAGAACTATAGTTGACGGATACATTTAATTAGGCTTTATTTACCGTGGGCTATATAAACACTTTTGTTTCTGTAAGGGGAAGGATTTGTATCTGCAAGTTCTGCCTTGAACATTTCAAGTTAAAAACAAATGTTTTAAGAAGAGAAACTAACATGAAACAGCCCAGTGTTGGCTTTTGTGTCTTTGTAAATGTCTGTGGTGGTTTCTCCTTGTCTGAGGGAAAGAGCCATTCATTAAATTAAAAGTGAACCAGTTAAACTGGACCTTTCATTGAATAAAGTCTTCCAGTGATCCGTGCTTTATTTGGTGGATTGTCTTACAACACAAATAAACCAAGGGGTTTTTTATCTTGGGATCTAAAAATACTAGAAAGAAAGGAAATCCAGGCAAAGCAGAAAATACTAGGAAATAATTTCCTATTAAACAGACCCTCTGCCTCCATGTATCTCAGATCATGAAAGTACACAAGAGACAAGGGCTGATATTCCATTCTCTCTCGGGTTAAAAGCCAGTGACAGAGGAAATCGAATTCAAAGGTACCGTCAATGTTTGCAGTGTTCAAAATAGATAGGAAAAAAATATACACTAAAAATCCATCACGACTATTTGCTGGCACCTAACTACTGGCACCTAACTACTAAATGCAGATGATGTTGCTGTCTCTAAAAACAATTGAAACAAGATAGGATCCATTGTGCATACTTCAAAAATGCGTAGTTATTTAGGGTAGGTTCAAAATATTTTTTTTTTTTCCTGAAATAAAATACTTCAGCATTTATTTGGATATCTGTTTTGGCTGACTTAAAACATGTTCAAACTTTATGTTCTCTATTTCTTTTCAGATATTATGCATAGCTTTACAAATCCTGCTTAGGAACATTGTGTGATAATAGGCAACAAAGAAACCAGTATAGTTTGGAAGAAAAATTACTGTAAAAGAAGCAAAACAGTTAGAGAACTATTTTTTCTTATGTTTTTTCCTCTGCAATTGAAATCTTGGTGGGTTTATTTGTATTTTTGTTTTTGTGAGACATTTGCATGGAGTATTTCCAAGATTAAACTGTTTTTTATTGTTATGTATTTAATGGAAAATGAGCAAAGTAATGTACTCTGAGGTGCAGGACTGAAATTCAGAATAAAATGTAGTCTCATGCATTGAAGTTGCATGAATGCATAGCTGATTAAATTTTGGAAGGCTGATAATGTTTTGACATAATTTGTATTTTCGGACAGTGAAACTCAGATGCTATAAAGGACTTCAAAGGTGTCTGAAAAGTCTCTTGATGATCATGCTGATGAGAACCCAAAAGGCACTAATCCCCTCTACAGGTTGTATACAGGTGTGTATGTCCATGTACATTCACAATTTTCATCTTTTGTGAGCACTAAAAATAGCTTTGCCTCTTATCTCTGCTTGTCAGCACTGCCCATACATAAATACAGCACATCTCATAAAGTCTCTTTTGCGCCCACAGTGAGCCTTTAATTAATACTGCATATAATTCCATAACATTTATTATTAATAAGTATTAATATAACTTTTGAAAAAAATATAGAACCATTCTCAGGATTGTGGTTCTGACTTAGCATGTCTGGAATGAAAAAATGTATGGAGACAATAACTGCATTTCTTGTTTTCTTGGCATAAAAATCAAACAGAACTAAATTAAATTAAACAAATCAACACCAGGACATTTTAATAACCGTATCACTTTCCTATGCATGTGATTCTTTTTTGTGATATAGGCATGATTGTACTGATGGTACAAAAAAAAAGAAAATCCAATAAAGCCTACTATTGTAACTAGTGCACCTAAGTTTAAAACAAAAAATATTTATCTGCATACATTCATATGTACTTGTGATAGAAAGTATTTTCAAGTTCAACCCCAAATAGTTTCATGGACCCTCTTCTGAGGTAGTGAAAAGGGGGGCCAGCTTGGACAGAAAGTGCTATCAGACAAGTGAGTGAGAAGCTAATGGCACAGATGAGGAAGAGGGAAAATACCTGTTCTGTTTTTCTCACCTTCGCAGAAATCTGCTGAAAGTCTGTGACGTTCAGTGCTGGGAGCAATGGTGGGAGTTTGCTTGTACTAGTAGGTCTTCTCAGAATGAAAGGGGAATGGAGCTCTGCAACTTTCTGCTCACAGCCTTAGTGGGGGCCATTGCTTCCTGAGAATTCCTCCCTGAGAAGGTGCTGTAGTCACTCGGTATAGGATAGGATTATGTAAGATACCTTCTATCATTCACTACTAAAATGCAGCTGCTTCCAGGATAAAACATAATTGATATCACTGGGCTGGAAGAATATATGATGGTTCAAAGACTTGTTTCTCAATCCTTTAGCTTTTATGAGACTTGAAATACAATTCAATGCTAAAAGTTGCAATGAAGTGGGAAAAGATTATCTGTGCTAATAATCATTTTATAAAATGAGTTCATACTGGTGACTTACCTTGAAAATTCTGATCCAGTAGAAGTTGGAAGCTAACCAGGCCTAATTCAGAAGGATTTTTGTCTTACACCAAAACAAAATACATTTCTGACTGCCGTCTGAAGGCTTCACTTCTCATCTAGGCAAATAAATAAGTATTCAAAATATTTTCTCCATCCAGGACACATCAGATGGGTTTAGCTCATTCCAAAAACCTGCCTAGTCACTCTGGAGCCTAAATGGCAGCTTAGCCGTTCTGAAAATGCAGCCATTTGTGCGAAAAAGAGCAGAATGCAAGTGTGTTTAGTTTTCACAAGACAATGCTGTACACAAGGGCCATTTAGTTCTGGGTCACCAAGTGCTCCTTTTATCAAAGCTGTGATCATTTGCAACCTGTGGCTTATAACTGTAAGTGTGGGCTACCGTGTATCTGATTTGTCCAGGAATTTTGTTTGTAGATGGAAAGGAACTTTGTGCTTTGCCTGTTTGTCCAGGATTTCCTGACATTCAGCAGCCTTGCTGGAATTCTAGTTTTGCTGTGGTTGCTGAATGTTCACAGGTATCAGATATGCAGCTGCTGTGTGGTACTCGCGCGTAGGATGTGCTGTACCGTCCGGTTGATCTGAGCAGCCGTAGGAAGCCTAACATTCTCAGCACGCTAGACTGACTGCGCGTGCTCGCAATTGATTGTGGAGCACATTCAGCTTCGTTGCAGAGTCACGCTGCACGTAAGTGCATATTGATGTCTAGGAGCCCTTTCTATCCAAGAAACTTTACTGTGAACAGTTTACAGCGTTAGTAAGAGAAAATTTCCAAATGCTTTGCACACTTGAACTTCAGACAGTTTCCTCATCCTAATTAAAGCTGGTGAGTGGGAGTGCACCAATCCTCTTTTGGCATATGAGTGTGGTTTTCTGACTGATACAGATGAGAGGGGTTTGGTGTAGCTTAATGGTAGTTGTGCTTTGAAGAAATGTTTGGTTTATACACGTAAAAAGGAAAAATTGTTTTGGCTTATAAAGGCCTAAAGGGCATAATCTCTGCTATCTCATCCGTTGGCCTTACGAGCTACTACATTGAAGCATGAAACAGCCACTTGATTTCTTAAGCACCTGAAGAGGAGGAGAGGCAGGGAGCTTGAGGGTGGAGGAGAGGGGAGCAAACAAACCTTGGCCAAAGCTTTCACAACAGAAGTTTCATTGTTTTAGTTTAGAAACGGTCACATGTGTTAAAGTTGCAATTTTTTCCAGCATTTCTATTAGCACATTTAAATCGCAGTTGTTGGAAATCTTGTTACAGGGAAGAATGTACTTTTCATAAGCTCTCGGAGAACAATGAGGGAAGCAAAATAAGAAACAAAACCCTTTATCCTGATCCCCCCCCCACCCCCCGCAAAGTCACCTAAAAATGAGGGGATTAACTATTATGAATCAATGAGGCACTTTTGAAAGAGGAAGCATTGCCATCCAGATTTGAGGGAAATGAAGCGTTTATTGGAACAAAAATACTCTCTTTGTTCGAATGTTACTTCATTGAGTTGTGTATTCCCTTCTGAAGAGCATGAAAAGCAATTGAAGAAAATGTTTTATGCCACTCTTCCTTTCTTTTACCACTCGACTTTTTCTTTACGTCTTCCTGTTCTACCTGCTTTTCTGTGTGTCCATCTTTCTCATTAAATTACTAACCAATGCTTTTCTAATTAATGCCAGTTTAATGTTTAATGAAGCTGTGTCTGTGTGGGGCATTTTGATTTCTTTCTGTGATTCTGGCTTGACCACTGAGATTAGCAGCATCTGTGCAGAGCTGCAAAGTCCCTTGGGGCACTGAGCAACAGTTAGAACTCCCTTTTTTTACAGAATGAAAGTGACTGGCAAGCATCCTCTTCAGAAAGTGCCTGTAACTGTTTACCTTGCAGCTTTCTGAATCAGTTGATATTTGTTCACTTTCTTCTTAAATATTAAGGATAATGGAGTTAGGTACAATATTATTGTAATACAGCTGGAAACGCTATTTTTAAGAAAAATTGTGAAATAGTGCTGGCAAATTTTGTCTATAAATATTCCACAAGCATTTATGTAATTATACTGGTCGTTGCAAAGTACTAAAAAATGTTGCATAAGAATATATTTCAGCTTGTTTACAAACAGTTTTCAGATACTTATTTCCTTGACTTCTCACAATTCTTATGCAGCTGGTCATCTAGATCACATGATACCGTTTCTGTTCTGCTTTGGTTACGTAGCTCAGTGTCACGAGAGCCCTATCAGTAAGGCTACATGCACACTGACGGAACAGACACTTGTACAGAGGTATAGGAGCACAACACTTCATAGCATTTTCCTTACCCACAAACACAATTTTTCTAGCAGAAAATGTGTTTGTGGAGAATGGACTAAAATGGCAGTAGTTACTGCTGAAACGACTTTGTGATTGGTTCTTTTCTGGGGATCAGCATATACTAGTGTTCCCCAAGAAGCATTGCTGGTCAGACTGGTCTTACAAACTGTTTTTCAGGAGCACTAGGAAGCATAATCCCAAGTTTAAGCTATCAGTGAGGGACATGCTCTATGAAGTCTTGGGGCACTTGTGTGAATTAGCCTCAAAATAGCAGGTTCTGCAAAGTCTCCCTGAACAGCATTAACCAGCAAGCTGCAGTGTGTTTCCTGGGACTTGCAAGAGGGAGCGAAGGAGTCGTGATTGGCAAGAAAGCTTTTAAATGTCAACACTGAAACGGTTGGCATTACCAGATCCATTCAGAGAAGCTGGGCTGCGGTGAGTCAATATCTGAAACGACCAGGTAACTTTGTCTGCAAAGCAAGTCCAAACATCTTGTGATAGCTAAAAAGAACAATGGCACAGGTCTTGGTGTCATCTTGTAAACATGGACTTACTGGTATGAGTTAGACATGGGTGTTTGTTGTTTCCAATCATATTATCCTTTGTTGTGGATTTGTTTTTCCAGTGTCACTTTCAGATGTGTGATGAACTCTGTCCATCATAATCTAGCTCTTAATGACTTTATGGCTCCTCCTGCCATGGTAAGTAAGTTTATCCTCTGCTGGCACCATCCTGCATCATTTAGATGAAGACAGAATATTATTAAGGAGAATCGTCGTAGTTTTCCTGAGAGACTATGCATTGGAGCAGAAAGTATTTAGGACACAGTTTAATTTTGAGCCTTGTTTTTATTTCAGGAGAAAGATTTGCAACATGATTATGTCTTTTTACATGGTAACATGCAGAAGGAAGGTGCAGATTAGAGTGTTTAAAGAAAACTAAGAATATGTACATAATTTGAGACACATATATGCTTCTTATGTGACTCTCAGCCATTGCTTCATACAACCGCTATTTACATTTGGAGCTAGTGGTTTCTTAAAACGCTCAGAGCCCACAATTGAGCCCAGATTTCCAAAAGTGCTTGGCACCCAGCAGTTCTCACTGAGACATTTTTATGGCCAGATAATCAAAATTGCTCAGCATGGTGGAAGCTAGGGAGTTTTGAAAATCTAACCATTTATTTTAATGCCCAAATGGAGGCTGGGTTCTTCAGGAAAGCTGGTTCATATATTACAGTTCCAATGACTGTGTATCAATCCTGTAAGTACATTTTTTTTTTCCCTTATGGACATACAGTCTATCATATATGTACCCTTCAAAAACTTTCCTACTCATTCTTCCATATAAATTGTAATTACATTAGTTTTGTTGAATTTGGAAAGTTGTTGGTACCATATGAAAGAATCAAAGTTCAAATGAAAATCAGATCCAGTAATTACAGGATTTTTGTACAAGCATTTTTCTTTTCAGGCTTGACTTGGAAATGAAACAGAGACAAGAGACACCCGTTTCCAGGTTAGGAAACAAACAAAACCAAATTGTAAAGGGTGAGGGTTGCTTAGCTGAACTGCTTCTTACAAAGCAGTTTGACAGCTGAAAAGAAAAACATTGAGGTAACTTGTAAAGTGAATAAGCTTTTAGCTGTTGCATTTGCAATTTTCCACTTAGTGTAGCCTGTCTTACGGAGCAGAGAGACTTGCTAGTACATAATGTGCCAATAATAATAGTCAGCATTTACTTTGTACTATGAAGACACTAGCCTAACACCCCTGCAAGGTAAGGAAATGGTGTGATTGCCACCTTGCCTCTGGCAGAGCAAACACACTAGCAGAGGTTAAAGTCAAGGTTTGCCAAGAGAGTTGCTACTTGTGGTGTTCCCTTGTCATTTCTTGTAACAGTTGCAGAACTATCTCTTAGTGTCCCAAGAGATGCGCTGCTTCTGCACTATTCCAAGGATCTGATCCTTATCAACAAACGTGCTGTACCGTTTATGATAATAAAGGATTTATGAGTGTTTCATGATGGCCAGCGTATTTCACATCTGTCCACAAAAGGTTTCTTTTGCTCAGGTAATTTTTAGACATGAATGACAATTCCTGTGCTTGCTAGAATTGCGAAGAAGTGCAATTAATAGCAGTCTTTATGCCTCAAAGTCGTTTGAAAGTGGGCACAGGAAAGATCAGAATGTCTCATATGCTGGAGGAGAGGTATGTGGAGACAGAGTCAGCAGAAGCCATGACTGAGACAAAGAAAGGTGGGACATCTTGGTTTTGTGAACCTGTATTACATGAACCTCCTTGTGCCTCATGCTTTGCACTAGCTGCCAGAAGTTCATCAGTCCCTTTAGCAGTTGAACTGGCACCTACGAGTCTTGTAACATGCCGCTTCCATTTCTGAGGTATCCAATGTCAGATCTCTGTGGGTAAAGGAAAGCATTGCAAGGCTCAGTGTTCCAGCTACGAGAATTACTCTCTCTTCACTTGCTGCCCAGTAAGTAGGCCGTATTACCGGAGTAGGTCATACTAGCAGAATGCCTTAAATTGGACCTTTTGGGTCCGAATCAACTTCCAGTGCATTTACCTACGGACTTAGTTTTACATAAGTCCTGTCGGAACAACATGGTTCCTTGCTAACTACCATCTAGAAACTGACTCTTTTTTTTGCTAAGGGTTGGTTAGGACTGCATTTTCAAAAGCACACAAGTAATTTTTCCTCACCTCTGTACTGTTACCAGGAGTGACACAGATGTGTATGTGTGTGAGTCTCAGCAGATGGAAGCCCAATTCTTTGAGTATGATCAAGTATCTACCTCTCACTGATTTCAGTAGATACAGATTTATGAATGTTTCTAATATATTGGACTATAGCATGTCTGAGTAGTTAGAGAGGTTTTAAAGTTCCCCTCAGGCCTAGTTTTCCTCACCATGTGTACTCTATGCCTCTTAGCTTGACCACTAGCTTTTCTCTTACAAAGCACTAAAAGCACTGTGGCACTCCTGTTTACAAGATTTGGTACGCATTTTCCTGGGAAAGGAATGACCTTGGGATCATCCCATTTCTCTTTGTTCTTACACTGCGAAACATGTTTGTCCACTATCCTCTCTCAGCTGCTTGTAAGGAGTAAACTCACAAGACAAGCCTGGAGAGGTGGATTGTTTGCAAACTTGTGTGTAAAAGGACTCCATTTAGTTAATAGTGAGCAATAATGTGAGTAGCTTTAGGGAAGAGATACAGAAGAAGTGGCTTGCGTGGTGTGGGTTAATGAATTAAAACGGAATTTGTCTTTTAATTACTTTGCTACTTTTGAAAATATATGCATAAATCTCCTTCAAACAGAAGGAACTTAAACTTTTTATACAAAGAGGTCTCGGACTGACTTGAGTCGTTATGACACTAACTGGTTGCAAGTTCATTCTGATGCTGGATTGGCTTCCTTAAACAGTCTCGTGAAGAAACCTTTGCCAAAAATCATATCTGAGGCTGGCTTAACGTGGTGGAAAATGAACTCTTTCATCTGCTTTCTTCCAGCGACAAGTGCTAGCTTAAAAGTAAGGTGCTGAGAAGGACAAAATAAATGCGATGTCAGTACACTTTTTTTAAAATAGCGTTACTGGTAGTGGCTGGCACTGCAATATGTTAAAATGCTTTGTGCTCTATGCTACAAATACGCAAATGGTTTCAGAAATTTTTATGATATGTCTTCCTCCCTCATGTGGAGTGTTTATGACTTCTCTTTTCCAGGATAGACTTTTTGAAATCTAGTCCTTCTCTATTTGCCCTCTTTCCCACCTGGTTTGGATGTCCTGTTTTCGCTTGACGTGTCTCTCCCAATATCTGGAATTAGATATACAGAAACTTTGATTGTGTAGTTGTTCTTCCTCATAATACAGTTTTAATTTCTAGGACTGGGGGATATTTGTTATGCTAGTTAGTGTTGCAGGCAGGTTCTTGTGAGTGCTATTGGAACCAATTGTTGGCAAAGTAGCTCTGGTTCTCTGATTTCTCATACCAGGTGCTCAAGAAAAAGACTACAGTTAGTCACTAGGAGAGAGCAAGGACAGAAAATCTTTCTTAAGGAGGGACAGGTTCCTTACAGTTCAGAGATGTCAGCTGACTGTGAAAAGCAATTTTTTTTTTAGCCACTGTATTTATCTTTCCTGTTAGGAATGTTTTCCTTCCAAAGAAAAGGTTTTCCTAATTTTCTTGCCCTCCTTTCTTGTTTGTTTATTTTTCCCCATTGATTTCTTCTACCTGATTACATGGACTTCTTGTTGTTACTTTTCAGTAAAAGATGAAGCTTGAAATTGGGCCAGTTGATAGTAAATGAGTATTGGAGACCCTTTAACTTTTCTGGTAAGGAGCGACAGAAAACCAATATTCTTCTCTGCATAATTTGTGACAGCATTTGGTGTTCTAGATAACAGGCATGTTAGTAGTCTTCAGGTCTTCATCCCCTATCTCTTTCTTTTTTTTTTTTTTTTTAAACAAAGGTGTTTGACGAGTTTGACAAACTTGTGACCAAATACACTGATAACTAGCAATCGCTGTCATGAAAAGAAGACCCTCAAACATTGGCCACTTCCTTGGGGGTCATTAAATATCTATTGGCAGCTGCATGCAGCTTAAATTTACAGCTTGAGCTCTTGTGCTCTTGTGTTCTGCCTCCTTTTGTCCTTGTAATTTCCACTGGAGAATTATTCACTTCCTTATCTAAGCTGTTTAATTCCCATGGTAGGATAGAGTACAGACAACCGCTCTTGGCGGTAACAGTAATACAGTAATACCGTCCACCTTAATGCATTTATTTCCAGCTCCCATTGCATTGTTACCCTGTTTTTTCTTCTGCTTTTGCTACCAGTAGTTGAAGTGAGGAGAAGACAAAGTTAGGTAACAAGATTACTGCTGAAGCCCCAAGATCAGATCTTTCCATATATAACTTTCATGTAATTTCAGTTGTGAATCTGTCTTGTGTATAAGCTTTATGCAGTGTTCTGTCTGCAAAATGAATGATTTAATTGCCCTGCAGGGTATGCAGACCAAATGAAATGAGGTCCACATAAGCTACTGTCATCTCTTCTGCTTTGACAAGAAAAGGTGGTGTTAGATTTGCATCTGCCTTAGTGTTATTAAATCTTTCCGTATTTGGTGTGTGTAATGTTCTGGAATTCCATTAAAACTTTATCATTAACTAAAGGGGCAAATTTCTAGTCTTCACCATTGTAGTGAATAGCCTGAAAGCATGTTCCCTAAGTATGATAGTGGCTGAGAAAAGAGAAGGCTAATAGTCCTGCTCTGTTCTTTTTGAAATCCGAAGTCACTGGTTGCTTTTTGTTTATTTGTCTCTTTGGTTTTAAGGTCACATGACTGACTTTCAAATTCCTGGAATTGTGAATTTACACAGTTTTACCAGTACGGGAGAGGGTAGTTGTTAATTCTCTGGATGCTTAAACTCATGTAGAATGAGTCGTGCTGGGAACCTGCTGGAAATTAGTGATGGAAAGTGCCACACTTTTTTCTCAAAGGTGCAGTCTGGAAGCAGCATTTGTGCTATGGAGAATGTAGACACTACGAGGCATTTGTAACAGTGTATGTAAACTAGGGTGTTGAAGTGGGATAGTCACGTGTGTAAGATTGCATCAGTACAGGTTTTTGCTTTCTGTTGGACATCGCTGCAAGTGCTTTGGATTCAGTAATTCATGGAAGAAATGCATCTTTGCTTTATAACCCTTCACGCAAAACTCTGTGTCATGCTGTTTGCAAGCCCAGAATCAACCATTGTAAGATGAGTCCTTTCTGCTGTTGAACAAACGTACCAAGGCCTTCTGACATTTCACTTACCATGTAACATCACAGGCCATGCTGCTCCAGGAGAGCCTGCTTTAGTCTTTTGTTTCAGCAAAATGCACACCTGTCAAAAATAACATGAAGGTTTACCAGCCAATATTTCTTCAAACAGTGCTCCTAGCCTCTCACATCCCAACCAAAGAATGTTTGTGTGTTGCTGCCAATTCCTGCCAATGGATACAAGTGATGGGGAGTGCATGAACTGCCACTAAGTTTCCAGAAGAACAAGGATTGACATATTTTGGCGAAAGAGAAATCCATAATCCTTAAGGAACAAAGATTCCATTTTAATGGAAATCAGTTTAATGGGAAGGGAATGGCAGGGAGATGTAATTCAGATTCAATGGGATGTATATAAAGTAAGCCAAAAGAGTTTCTTAGCCGAAGGGTGGGTCTGTGATTTTAGTCCTATTAGGATACACCTGGAATGTTGCCAGTCACTGCAGTGGGTTTGCTGTGGATTTACATGAGATTGACATCAGAATCTGGCTCACAGGAGCAGTTTATCTGACTTTACCCGCTGGTAGCTGAGGTTACTACGTACCTCACGGAGAGCACGTCTAAATTTTGAGATCAGGGTATTTCCAACCACAGTGTCTCTTCTGATTTTTATTTTTAGAGGGCATCAGCATCTGATTTAGGGGTATTTAATGACTTTTCAAAGGGGAACAGGCCATAGGCAAGGCAACAATATGTTATAGTGTAAGCCACCAGCCTCCTAGGGATGATACATCTGTTGCTGAGCGTAGAAGATTTTCTCCTTCTGTGACTTGGAAATTCTTTCACTGCTTAAATAAATCAGCTGGGTAGAAATACCTTGCAATATAGTTGCTACTTTATTGTTGATCCTACAGCGTACCCATTGTGGAGTGTATCTTGAGCTAGAGCTTTTTTTCTATTCAAGAATATTCTTCCTGCTATAGCTTCTATATTCAGTAAATGAACATAAGGAGGACAGCCAGGATTTAAAACACTTGGTGAGGGAATGACAACTATGTGGTTGTTTTATTGTGTCCTCCTCATTTTTCAAACTACTGCATAATCTTTAGTGGAAACCCCAAATGAATTTATTGTTTGATTAATTAATGGGTCAGTTCCTCAGCAGGTATGATTTCTTGTTATTGGAGCTATACTAAAGCTGTGTTGATTTGTACCATGAATCCAACTCTTTGAAGTAGAGAACTATAAAGTACAAAGTATTCTCTGTGGGTGTGCAGAATTAAATGCTGTACATGGCATGTGTGTGTATACATAAGTTAGAATTTATTTTTGGCGCCCCTAACCTTCTTTGTGGTGTGTAGTAAAGAGAAGGTCTGGGAAATTCCCTTCTTACCCTACTTCTGAATGCTCAGTAGCTCTTTCTGTGGTTTGTATTACATAGCTAGTATTGCACTGGGAAAAAACAACCAGGTTTATGTCTTCCCGCCCCCC